>Ga0075367_10000861_pt1 | contig 12124 bp, 11 predicted proteins | sample EndMethybrTD3032_FD_71399 | JGI IMG/M metagenome (GOLD analysis project Ga0075367, IMG submission 71399) | Populus endosphere microbial communities from Tennessee, USA - Endosphere MetaG P. TD hybrid TD303-2 | ecosystem: Host-associated > Plants > Roots > Endosphere | place: USA: Tennessee... | reverse complement strand
GCTCGTACGGCGCCCGGTCCAGCCGGTCCGTCTCCGCCTCGATCTCCGCCCGCAGCGCGACGCCCCGCTCGGTCAGCTCGCCGTCCGCGTCCAGCAGCCCGCGTTCCCGCAGCCGCCCGACGGCCGCGTCCCAGTCCTCCTGGCTCCAACCGCGCGACTTCAGGACCCACTTGGGCCTCGTGCCCTTCCCGGTCGCGGTGTGGGTCACGACGGCCTCCAGTCCGTCCAGCTCCGCCGACACCAGGACGGCGAGGTGCCCGTCGCCCCGGTGCTCGCGCAGCAGCGTCGCGGCGTGGAAGTAGGCCAGGTGCGGCTCCTCGGGCACCGGGAGATCGGCGTGCGCCGAGTACAGCGGCCGCGCGGCACGGCTGCACGCCTCGGTGGCCCGCAGCGCGAGCCGGGCGGCCTCCGCCATCTCTTCCGACGCCACGGCCTTCTCGCCCAGCAGCCGCTGCAGGGTCGCGTCGGCGGCACGCGCGCGTGCGTCCAGCACCTGCTCCGGGGAGGCGGCCGACCACACCGCGGGGACGTGCCGGGCCACGAGCTCGTACTTGTAGTTGTAGAACGTCGCCGTCACCGTCCCCGGTCCGACCGGCCCCATCGCCGCCGCCCGCACGGCGAAGTTGACGGCCCTGGGGTGCGTGATGCCGAGGGCGCCCAGTTCCCGCTCCAGGTCGGGCGAGAAGTAGAGCGTCGCGTGCAGCGGGTTGAGGAAGCCGTGGCAGCGGCGGCCGGCGCGCGGATCGACGGTGGCAGTACTCATGCCGAGGAGGTTACCGACTGCTTGGTATGGGGTCCGAGGCGGGCACCGCATGGCAGGAAAGGTGGGGTCCTCGTCATTGCGGCCATCGGGTCGGCCCGCCAAGAATCGAAGCCATGCGAACCGTTCTGGTCGTTCTCTTCGACGACGTGCAGAGCCTCGATGTCACCGGCCCGGTGGAGGTCCTCGCGGGCGCCGAACTGCACACCCCGGGCACGTACCGCATCCGTACGGCCTCCCTGGACGGCGCCCCCGTCCGCACCTCCAGCGGCCTGACGCTCGTACCGGACGAGTCCCTGGCGGACGCGTCCGACCCGCACCTGCTGCTCGTGCCGGGAGGCCGGGGAACGCGTCCTGGGTGCCGAGACCCCCGTCTGGTCGCCTGGTTGCGCGAGCACGGCCCGCGCGCGGAGCGTCTGGTCTCCGTCTGCACCGGCGCGATCCTGCTCGCGGAGGCCGGGCTGCTGGACGGCCGCCGGGCCACGACCCACTGGGCGTATTGCGACAGGCTGGCCCGCGACCACCCGGCCGTGGAGATCGACCCCGACCCCATCTATGTGCGGGACGGCAAGGTCTCCACCTCGGCCGGCGTCACCTCGGGCATCGACCTCGCGCTCGCCCTGGTCGAGGAGGACCTGGGCCGTGAGGCGGCGCTGGCCATCGCCCGTCACTTGGTCGTCTTCCTGCGCCGACCCGGGAACCAGGCGCAGTTCAGCGCCCAGCTCGCCGCCCAGACGGCCCAGCGCGAACCTCTGCGCGAGGTCCAGCAGTGGATCACCGAACACCCGGGAGAGGACCTCAGCGTGGAGTCCCTGGCCGCCCGCGCGAGCCTGTCACCCCGCCACTTCGCCCGCGCCTTCCAGACCGAGACCGGCATGACCCCGGGCCGCTACGTCGACCGCGTCCGCCTCGAACACGCCCGGCGTCTCCTGGAGGACACCACCGACGGCGTCGAGGAGATCTCGCGCACCTGCGGCTACGGCACCCCGGAGGCGATGCGCCGCGCCTTCGTGAAGAGTCTCGGCGCGGCGCCCGCCGAGTACCGGCGCCGGTTCCGCCCCGCACCCACTCGTTGAAAGGAAGCCGATGCAGATCGCCATGGTCGTCTACGACCGCTTCACCGCCCTCGACGTCGTGGGGCCCTACGAGGCGCTGAGCCGCCTTCCGGACGTCCGCGTCGACTTCGTCGCCGAAGAGGCGGGACCCGTGCGCACCGACACCGGATTCCTCGCCGTCACGGCGGACAAGGCACTGGGCGAGGTGGAGCACCCCGACATCGTCGTCGTGGCAGGCGGACCCGGGACCTTCACCCAGATCGAGAACCGGGCCCTCCTGGACTGGCTCCGGGCCGTCGACCCGACCACCACCTGGACCACCTCGGTCTGCTCGGGCTCCCTGCTGCTCGCCGCCGCCGGGCTCCTGGAGGGCCGCCGTGCCACCTCGCACTGGCTGACTCTCGACGTCCTGAAGCAGTACGGCGCCGAGCCGACCGGCGAGCGCGTCGTGACCGACGGGAAGTACCTCACCGCCGCCGGTGTCTCCTCCGGCATCGACATGGGTCTGACACTGGTCGGCAGGATCGCGGGCGACGAACACGCCCAGGCCGTCCAGCTGTTGACCGAGTACGACCCCCAACCCCCGTACGACGCCGGCTCTCCGCACAAGGCGCCCGCACATCTCGTCGAGGAGTTCCGCACGAACAGCCGGTTCACCCTGGCGTAGTCCACGTGAAGCGCGGCCGGCGGCGCTCCAGGAACGCGGCGACGCCCTCCGGGGTGTCGTCGCTGCCGCGCATCTGTTCCGTCCAGTACGTGTCCCGGTCGGTCCGCCCGTTGGCGAACTCCTTCGCCGCGGCCTGGGTGAGCTGCGAGCGGGACACCAGGATCCGGCTGAACTCGGCGACTCGCTTGGCGAGTTCACCCTCGGGCAGCACCTCGTCGACCAGCCCGGTGCGCAGCGCGCGTTCCGCGTCGATCAACTCGCCCGAGAACAGCAGGTACTTGGCGGCGGCCGGACCCACCAGGGACACCAACCGCCGTGTGGACGACGCCGGATAGACGATCCCCAGCTTCGCCGGCGTCACCCCGAACAACGCCCCCTCCTCGGTGAACCGCAGATCGCAGGCCGCCGCCAGCTGCGATCCGCCGCCCACGCAGTGGCCCCGGATCGCGGCCAGCGTCGGCTTGGGGAAGGCGGCCAGCGCCTCCTCGGCCCGCACCGCGAGCCCCTGCGCCTCCTCCGGATTCCCCCGCAGCGTGGAGATGTCGGCCCCGGCGCAGAACGTCCCGCCCTCCCCGGCCAGCACCAGCGCCCGAACACCCGGGTCGGCCGCGAGTTCGTCGAGCAGCGGAGGCAGGGTCGCCCACATCGCGGCCGTCATGGCGTTGCGCTTGGCCGGGTGGTGGATGACGACGGTGGCGACCGAGTCGGTGACCGTGTGCAGCAGCTGGGGCTCCATGGGCCGGATGCTAGCCGCACCGCACGACGTACGATCAAGAAGGGGCTCACGGCAACGTCCTGGTCGCCGCCAAACCCGTACAACACGAATAGTTCGCGTAGTCGGCTCAAGTGGGACAAGAGCAGTCCCACAACTGACCGTGTCATACGCCAACGGTCATTAACGCTCGATACCCGCTGACTTCTGTTCAGTTCTCCGGCGGGGTGTGTGTCGTTCCCAACACTCGACGTGTGGTGACAATCGAGCGCAAGGGTGGCGACCGGACGATGGACAACCACGGGCGCGGGTCAGGCTCGCGCCCAGAGGGCGGCGCGGAGGAGCCCCACGAACCGAGGCCGCCGGATCCGCTGCCGTACGAAGGTGTCTGGCGGTTCACCGCTCCCGCCGTGGACGCCTCGGTCCCGCAGGCGCGACACGCCGTACGGGACCTGCTCCACCGCCAGGGCGTGCCGGTCTCCGACGACCTGGTCCACGGGCTGCTGCTGATCGTCTCGGAGCTGGCCACGAACGCCGTGAAACACGCGGCGCTGCTGTCGCCGATGCTCGCCGTGGAGGTCGCCGTGGGAGCCGAGTGGGTGCGGGTGTCCGTCGAGGACAACCACCCCTACCGCCCGACCGCCCTGGAGGCCGACCACGGTGGCGAGGGCGGCCGGGGGCTGCTGCTCGTCACCGAGGTCGCCCGGGAGGCGGGCGGGGTGTGCGATGTCGAACACACCGCGAGCGGCGGCAAGGTGATCTGGGCCGCCCTGCCGCTCAAACCCGTGCGCGTGCTCTGACGGTCACCAGCCGGCGGACGGGCCGGTCAGCTCCCTGACCGCGGGGCGCGCCGCGTCCAGCACGGTCATGAACCAGGACGAGAACGTGTCCTTCCCGTGCCGCTCGGCCAGCTCGGCGGGGGTGACGTAAGCCGTCGCGCCCACCTCCTCCGGGTCCGGCCGCAGCGGGGCCTGCACCAACCCGACGAACAGGTGGTTGTACTCCTGCTCGACCAGGCCCGAGTCCGGGTCGGGGTGGTTGTAGCGGACCGTCCCCGCCTCGGCGAGCAGGGAGGGGGAGACGCCCAGCTCCTCGTACGTGCGCCGGGCCGCCGCCGCGAAGGGTGCCTCGCCGGGGTAGGGGTGGCCGCAGCAGGTGTTGGACCAGACCCCGGGGGAGTGGTACTTGCCCAGCGCGCGCTGCTGCAGCAGCAGGCGGCCGTGCTCGTCGAAGAGGAAGACGGAGAAGGCGCGGTGCAGCTGCCCCGGCGGCTGGTGGGCGGCGAGCTTCTCCGCGGTGCCGATCGTGACGCCGTCCTCGTCGACCAGTTCCAGCAAAATCGCGTCTGCGGTGCCGTTCGACGGAGTGTGCGTCGCGGTGGCAGGTGTGATCGGCATACCCATCCTTCGCCTCGGTCTTCGCGCCCCAAGTCTGCCGTACGAAACCGGCACTCCCGGCACTCCACGGCACGCCCGCATGTCCTGACAGGGGCCCAGTGGTTGATCGTGCCCTGTGCGGTCGGCGGGGAACCGTCCGGGGCGGGCTGTGAGGCTTAACGACGCAGGAGCGCGGTGGATGGCTGCATTCCGGCCATGAACCGCCCCACCTGCCTCAATGGCACAACTTCGCCTCGTGTTCCGCATGCCCGCGCGGTTCCAGCTGGAAGGTGCAGTGCTCCACGTCGAAGTGGTCGCCCAGGCACTCCTGGAGCTCGTGCAGCAGCTTCTCGTGACCGATGGCACTCAGCACGTCGGAGCGCACGACCACGTGCGCGGACAGCACCGGCAGACCGGAGGTGATCGTCCAGGCGTGCAGGTCGTGCACGTCCTGGACACCGTCGAGGGCCAGGATGTGGGCCCGTACGTCCGCCATCTCGACGTTCCTCGGGGCCGACTCCAGCAGCACGTCCAGGGTCTCGCGGAGCAGCTTCCAGGTGCGCGGCACGATCATCAGGCCGATCACCAGTGAGGCGATCGGGTCGGCCGCCTGCCAGCCCGTGGCGAGGATCACCAACGCGGAGACGATCACCGCGAGCGAGCCGAGCGCGTCCGCCGCCACCTCCAGGAAGGCCCCGCGCACGTTCAGGCTCTCCCGCTGACCGCGCACCAGCAGCGTCAGCGAGACCATGTTCGCGACCAGACCGATCCCACCGAACACGATGGTCAGCCCGCCCGCGGTGTCGGTCGGCGTGACGAACCGCTGGATCGCCTCGTACAGGACGTATCCGCCGACCCCGAGCAGCAGCAGACAGTTGGCCAGCGCGGCGAGAATCTCGGCGCGGGCGTACCCGAAGGTGCGATTGCCGGTCGCGGGGCGGTTGGCGAAGTGGATGGCGAACAGCGCCATGCCCAGCCCGAGCGCGTCCGTCGCCATGTGGGCCGCGTCCGCGATCAGCGCGAGCGAGTCCGCCAGCAGACCGCCGACGATCTCGACCACCATGACGCCGAGCGTGATCGACAGTGCCACGCGCAGTCTGCCGCGGTACGCCGCTGCCGCCGTGCCGGTGGGCGGAGCGTGCGAGTGCCCGTGTCCGTGGTCGTGTCCAGCACCCATGCCGGCCGCCCTCCTGTGTTCCGCCCGGGATCACAGTGAACTACGGGTGGGAGGCATGTGGCAACGCGGCACTGAACACCGTTGTCATATGCTCTGACCTGCGTAAACAAACAGCAGGTCAGGGCATCCTAACTTCACTTCCCGTGGTGCAGCAGCCACCCCTGCCAGGCCGACTCCACCATCTCCCGCACCCCGCGCCGGGCGGTCCAGCCGAGCTCCTCGGCGGCCCGTGCGGCGGAGGCCACCGACAGTGGCGCATCGCCGGCCCTGCGGCCCTCGACGACCGGCGTGCGACGGTCCCCGGTCACCTCGCCGACGATCGTGATCAGTTCCCGTACGGAGACGCCCTCGCCCCGCCCGATGTTGACCGTCAGATCGCCGGTCGCGCCCGCGTTCAGCCTGCGTGCCGCCGCCAGATGTGCCTCCGCGAGGTCGGCGACATGGATGTAGTCGCGGATGCAGGTGCCGTCCGGCGTCGGATAGTCGTCGCCGAAGATCCGCGGGGCCTCGTCACGGGTGAGCCGGTCGAAGACCATCGGGACGATGTTGAAGACGCCGGTGTCCGCCAGCTCCGGCGCCGCCGCGCCCGCCACGTTGAAGTAGCGCAGGCACACCGTCGAGATGCCGTGCGCCTTGCCGGCCGCCCGCACGAGCCACTCGCCGACGAGTTTGGTCTCGCCGTACGGGTTCACCGGCGCGCACGCAGTGGCCTCGGTGATCAGGTCCACGTCCGGGTTGCCGTACACGGCCGCAGACGAGGAGAAGAGGAACGTCCCGATCCCGGCCTCCGCCACCGCCTCCAGCAGCGTCGCCAGCCCGCCGACGTTCTCCCGGTAGTAACGCGTGGGCTGCGCCACGGACTCCGCGACCTGCTTGCGCGCGGCGAGATGGACGACGCCCGTCACCTCGTACTCGGCGAACACTCGCTTCAGCAGGCCGCCGTCGAGCGACGAGCCCTCGACGAGCGGAACGTCCGCCGGCAGTCGCGCGGGGAAGCCGGCCGAGAGGTCGTCCAGTGCCACGACCCGCTCCCCGGCGTCCGTCATGGCCCGCGCCACATGGGCCCCGATGTATCCCGCTCCGCCTGTGATCAGCCATGTCATGGGCGCCCACCCTATGCCGACGCCACGCGGCGATCCCCAATGTCCCGGATGCCTGATCTGGGCGGCGCGGTTTGTCGCCGGGACCCCGCATCACCGATGATGATCGCGGCAAAGGCCAGTGGAGACAGCGTTGATCGGCTCATGAACGGGCGGTGAACGGTGCTCTCCGGGCATCCGATAGCCTCTGCCGACATGCCGCCCGCCTGGTGCAGCCAAGGGGCGCCCCCATCGCGCACATGACCGGCGTCCACGCGTCGGCACCCAGGGAGTGAGTTCGGTTGTCGACCGCCATCCTCACCGGTCAGCCGGTCCCCGGATCGTCGATCGAGGGCGATCTGCGGTCCCTCGGCTTCGACGTACGGATCGCCGCCGACGCCGCCGACGCCGAGCGGCTGGTCGCCGAGGCGCCCTGTGACGTTCGGGTCGCCCTGGTCGACGCCCGCCTCGTCGGTCACGTGCACGCGCTGCGACTCGGTCTGACCGACCCCCGCTTCGCGCTCGCCGCGATCCCCGGCGCCGTCACCGCGCAGCCCGGCGGCCGGGCAGCGATCACCCGCGCGCTGGCCCGCGACAACTCCACCGGCGGCGGTACGGCGGTCGCCGTCGACAGCCTCCCCGACCGCATCGTCACCGCCCTCGACGACGACGGCGCCGACGTCCACCGTCCCGAGCTCGGCAGCCTGGTCGCCGCCGTCCCGGCCGACCCGCAGGCCCGCAACGAGGCACGGCAGGCCGTCGCGAACGTCGACGACGAGGCCGTACGCCTCAAGTCCGCGGTGAAGTCCCGCGACGGCTTCTTCACCACGTTCTTCATCAGCCCCTACTCCCGCTACATCGCCCGCTGGTGCGCCCGCCGCGGCCTGACCCCCAACCAGGTCACCACCGCCTCGCTGCTCACCGCCCTCATCGCGGCGGGCTGCGCGGCCACCGGCACGCGGATCGGCTTCGTCGCGGCCGGCGTGCTGCTCCTCGCGTCCTTCGTACTGGACTGCACCGACGGCCAGTTGGCCCGCTACTCCCTGCAGTACTCCACGCTCGGCGCCTGGCTCGACGCGACCTTCGACCGCGCCAAGGAGTACGCCTACTACGCGGGGTTGGCGCTGGGAGCGGCCCGAGGCGGCGACGACGTATGGGCGTTGGCCCTCGGCGCGATGATCCTGCAGACCTGCCGGCACGTCGTCGACTTCTCCTTCAACGAGGCCAACCACGACGCGACCGCCAACACCAGCCCCACGGCGGCCCTTTCGGGCAAGCTGGACAGCGTCGGCTGGACGGTCTGGGTACGGCGGATGATCGTGCTGCCGATCGGTGAGCGCTGGGCGATGATCGCCGTTCTCACGGCGGTGACGACGCCTCGTATCACCTTCTACGTGCTCCTCATCGGCTGTGCGTTCGCGGCGACTTACACGACCGCGGGGCGCGTGCTGCGCTCGCTGACGCGGAAGGCGCGGCGCACGGACCGGGCGGCGCAGGCGCTGTCGGATCTCGCGGACAACGGCCCGCTCGCCTCTTTCCTGGGCCGTGTGGCTCCCAGGCAGCTCGGCGGTCCGTTCCCGATCGCGCTCGCGGGCACGGTCGTCCTCGCCGTGTCCCTGTTCTCCGGCGTGACCTGGGCCCCCGTGGCGGGTGCCTTGGTGTACGCGAACACCGCAGGTCAGGCCCTGCGCCGCCCGCTGAAGGGCGCCCTCGACTGGCTGGTCCCGCCCCTCTTCCGCGCCGCCGAATACGGCACCGTCCTGGTACTGGCGGCCAAAGCGGACGTGAACGGAGCCCTTCCTGCGGCTTTCGGCCTGGTGGCGGCCGTCGCCTACCATCACTACGACACGGTGTACCGCATCCGCGGCAACGCCGGAGCGCCCCCGGCCTGGCTGGTGCGCGCCATCGGGGGGCACGAAGGACGGACGCTGCTCGTCACCGTCCTGGCCGCCGCGCTCACCGCTTCGCAGTTCAAGGTCGCGCTCACGGTCCTCGCCGTGGCCGTCGCCCTGGTGGTGCTCGTCGAGAGCATCCGCTTCTGGGTGTCCTCCGGGGCCCCCGCCGTACACGACGAAGGAGAACCCGCATGATCGGCCTCGTGCTGGCGGCCGGCGCCGGACGGCGTCTGCGCCCCTACACCGACAGCCTTCCCAAGGCGCTGGTGCCGGTGGGGCCCGCGGGCATAGAGGACTCGATCACGGTGCTCGACCTGACCCTCGGCAACTTCGCCGAGATCGGGCTGACCGAGGTCGCGATCATCGTCGGCTACCGCAAGGAGGCCGTGTACGAGCGCAAGGCCGCCCTGGAGCAGAAGTACGGCCTCGAGCTCATCCTCATCGACAACGACAAGGCCGAGGAGTGGAACAACGCCTACTCCCTGTGGTGCGGCCGTGACGCCCTCAAGGACGGCGTGATCCTCGCCAACGGCGACACCGTGCACCCGGTCTCCGTCGAGAAGACGCTGCTCGCCGCGCGTGGCGAGGGCAGGCGGATCATCCTGGCCCTGGACACGGTGAAGAACCTCGCCGACGAGGAGATGAAGGTCGTCGTCGACCCCGAGCGGGGCATGACGAAGATCACCAAGCTGATGGACCCCGCCGAGGCGACCGGCGAGTACATCGGCGTGACGCTGATCGAGGGCGACGCCGCCCCCGAACTGGCCGACGCCCTGAAGACGGTCTGGGAGACCGACCCGCAGCAGTTCTACGAGCACGGGTACCAGGAGCTTGTGAACCGCGGCTTCCGCATCGACGTGGCGCCGATCGGTGACGTCGACTGGGTCGAGATCGACAACCACGACGATCTCGCCCGGGGACGGGAGATCGCATGCCAGTACTGACCCGGCTGATTCCCTCGCCGCTCGTCGTGGACATCCGCCCGGGTGCCCTCGACGACCTCGCGGGTGTGCTCGCCGACGAGCGCATCTCGACCTCGGGCCGGCTCGCCGTCGCCGTCAGCGGCGGCTCCGGCGCCCGGCTGCGGGCGCGGCTGGAACCGACGCTGCCCGGCGCCACCTGGTACGAGGTCGGCGGCGGCACCCTCGACGACGCCGTACGGCTGGCCGGCGACATAAAGGCCGGCCACTACGACGCGGTCGTGGGCCTCGGCGGCGGCAAGATCATCGACTGTGCCAAGTTCGCCGCGGCACGCGTCGGCCTGCCCCTGGTCGCCGTACCGACGAACCTCGCGCACGACGGCCTGTGTTCGCCGGTCGCTACGCTCGACAACGACGCGGGCCGCGGCTCGTACGGCGTGCCGAACCCGATCGCCGTCGTCATCGACCTGGACGTCATCCGTGAGGCACCGGCGCGGTTCGTGCGGGCGGGCATCGGCGACGCGATCTCCAACATCAACTCGATCGCGGACTGGGAGCTCTCCAACCGCGTCACCGGCGAGAAGATCGACGGTCTCGCCTCCGCCATGGCCCGTCAGGCGGGCGAGGCGGTGCTGCGGCACCCGGGTGGCATCGGGGACAACGACTTTCTCCAGGTGCTCGCCGAGGCGCTGGTCCTCACCGGCGTCGCGATGTCGATCTCCGGCGACTCGCGTCCCGCCTCGGGCTCCTGCCACGAGATCAACCACGCCTTCGACCTGCTCTACCCCAAGCGCGCCGCGAGCCACGGCGAGCAGTGCGGCCTGGGCGCGGCCTTCGCGATGTACCTGCGCGGCGCCCACGAGGAGTCGGCCTACATGGCCGAGGTGCTGCGCAGGCACGGGCTTCCGGTGCTGCCGGAGGAGATCGGCTTCACGGTGGACGAGTTCGTCCGCGCCGTGGAGTTCGCCCCGGAGACCCGGCCCGGCCGCTACACGATCCTCGAACACCTCGACCTCAAGCCCGACCAGATCAAGGACATCTACGCCGACTATGTCAAGGCCATCGGTAGCTGAACTCCGTCCGGTCGTCCACCCCGCGGGGGTGAAGGACCGGCGCAGCGGTGAGCACTGGATGGGACGCCTCTACATGCGTGAGGTGTCCCTGCGGGTCGACCGCTACCTGGTGAACACCAGGGTCACGCCCAACCAGCTCACGTACCTGATGACCGTCTTCGGTGTGCTCGCGGCCCCGGCACTGCTCGTGCCGGGCATCCCGGGCGCCGTGCTCGGTGTGGTCTGCGTCCAGATGTACCTGCTGCTGGACTGCGTCGACGGCGAGATCGCGCGCTGGAAGAAGCAGTACTCGCTCAACGGCGTCTACCTCGACCGGGTCGGCGCCTACCTCACCGACGCCGCCGTCCTCGTCGGCTTCGGGCTGCGCGCCGCCGACCTGTGGGGCAGCGGCCGTATCGACTGGCTGTGGGCCTTCCTCGGCACCCTCGCCGCGCTCGGCGCGATCCTGATCAAGGCCGAGACCGACCTGGTCGGCGTCGCCCGGCACCAGGCCGGGAAGCCCCCGGTGCAGGAGGCCGCCGCCGAGATGCGCTCCTCCGGCATGGCGCTGGCCCGCAAGGCCGCCGCGATGCTCAAGTTCCACCGGCTGATCCTCGGCATCGAGGCGTCCCTGCTGATCCTGGTCCTGGCGATAGCGGACCAGGCCCGCGGCGACCTGTTCTTCTCCCGGCTCGGCGTCGCCGTACTGGCCGGCATCGCCCTGCTGCAGACCCTGCTCCACCTCGTGTCCATCCTCGCCTCCAGCAGGCTGAAGTGAGTGCCATGAAGGTCGGCGCGGTGATCATCACCATGGGCAACCGCCCCGACGAGCTCCGCGCCCTGCTCGACTCGGTCGCCAAGCAGGACGGCGACCATGTCGAGGTGGTCGTGGTCGGCAACGGCTCGCCCGTCCCGGACGTCCCCGAGGGCGTGCGGACGATCGAGCTGCCCGAGAACCTCGGCATCCCCGGCGGCCGCAACGTCGGCACGGAGGCCTTCGGCCCCAGTGGTCGCGACGTCGACATCTTGATGTTTCTCGACGACGACGGCCTTCTCGCGGGCCACGACACCGCCGAGCTGTGCCGCCAGGCCTTCGCGGCCGACCCCGAGCTCGGCATCATCAGCTTCCGCATCGCCGACCCCGACACGGGCGTCACCCAGCGCCGGCACGTCCCGCGCCTGCGCGCCGCCGACCCGATGCGCTCCTCCCGGGTCACCACCTTCCTCGGCGGCGCCAACGCCGTACGCACCCAGGTCTTCGCCGAGGTCGGCGGCCTGCCGGACGAGTTCTTCTACGCCCACGAGGAAACCGACCTGGCATGGCGGGCCCTCGACGCGGGCTGGATGATCGACTATCGGTCCGACATGGTGCTGTTCCACCCGACCACCGCGCCCTCGCGGCACGCGGTCTACCACCGCATGGTCGCCCGC
>Ga0075367_10000857_pt1 | contig 12134 bp, 12 predicted proteins | sample EndMethybrTD3032_FD_71399 | JGI IMG/M metagenome (GOLD analysis project Ga0075367, IMG submission 71399) | Populus endosphere microbial communities from Tennessee, USA - Endosphere MetaG P. TD hybrid TD303-2 | ecosystem: Host-associated > Plants > Roots > Endosphere | place: USA: Tennessee... | reverse complement strand
GAACACGGCCGCTCGCGCCGCCGGGAAATTCGACCACCATGGTTCGGCCTTCTGCTTTTCGGTCACCACGGGATAGGGGATCAGCGCGACATCGGGCAATTGGTGTCCAAGCTCGGCCAATGCGCGCGGCATGTGAAAGCGCGATGTCACGACGACGAGTGAGGTGAAACCTTTCTCGCGGGCCCAGCGGCGGGTTTCGATGGCGTTGCCGATGGTGTTGATCGCCGAGCGGTCGAGATCGGTGCAGCAGGTGAACACCTGCTCGTAACGCGGCATCAGCTTGATCAGCTCTTCCATCCTGGTGGCCGGATTGACGCCGGTGATGAGGAGCCGCTTGCCGCGCCCGGCGGCGAGCAGTTCGGCGGCGTCGCCGATCCGGTCCGGCCCGCCAGTCAGCGCGACGATGCCGTCAGCCTTTTGCTGCAACGGAATTTCATCCATCGGCACGAGCGAGATGTAGCGGACGAAGCCGATGCCAAGCGCGAGCGCGCCGGCTGCAACGAGAATTGCAATCCGTCGGCCTCGATGCGTGCGGTGCGTCGGCGCGCGGTGGTTGTCGGTTCGCTGCACGATAGTGTCGGTGAGTTCCCGCCCGTTAACGATTTGCGCCGGTATTATAGCCCAAAATTCGGCTTCGCGAGGGCGCGCGCCGGTTTTACGCCACCATGGATAATGTGTGCGTGACGACGCGGCGCGAAGTGCCGGCGGTGATGGCGGCGATCAGCGCGATCTGCACGGCAATGGCGACATAGCCGAAGAAGCCGATCGAGAAGGACCCGAACAAAGCGGAGACTTCATCGCCCGTTGCGGTGCCGACAATACGGTCACCGATGAAGCCGGCGATGACAAAGATCAGCACCGCAGCGCCCCCGCCGATGCCGCCGCCTTTGAACCCGAGCGTCAGAAAATGACGCTGGAACTGTTCGGCGATGTAGCCGTCGGTTGCGCCGATGAAATGCAGCACCTCTATCGTGTTCTGGTTTGCCGCCATCGCGCCGCGCGTCGCAAACGATACGGTGAGCACGGTCGCGGCAAGCACAATGAGCAGAATCGCGATGCCAATGGCGATGGCCGTGCCCGCCATGGTGCGCATGCGGGAAATCCAGCCGCGATGGTCGTCGAGGCGGGCGTTCGGTACGTCGCGTGTGAGCGATGCGCGCAACGCATCGAAGTCCTGCGGCGCGCTGCTTTGCAATCTCACAATGATGACGCGCGGCACCGGCAGTTCGTCGAGCGTCAGTCCGGTGCCGAGCCATGGCTCGAGCAGCCGTGCCGACTCGGCTTTCGTATAGGGCCGCACTTCCGCGACGCCGGGCGTCGCGCGCGCAAGCTCTGCCGCTTTCGCCACATCCGCCTCGATGTCGCGGCCGGTTTGCGGGCGCACCTGGATGGTCATTTCGCGCGCGACGTCGGATTGCCATTCGTTCGCCGAGCCCGCGACGAGCAGCACCGCACCCGTCGTCAGCGCGCCGAGAAACGCCATGATCGCCACGACGGCGACCAGCGCGCTGCCGGCGATACTGGTCTTCGGCACGATGGGCGCTTCCGGCCGCGGCGCCGGGCCGCCGGTGCGGCGCGCAATCCTGTCGAAGATTTCGGGAAGTTCGCTCATCGCCGCGCTACTCGTAGGTGTGGATGCGGCCGTCGTGCAGCACGAGGCGGCGCGCGTCGTATTCGTCCATCAGGGCAATGTCGTGAGTCGCGATCACGATGGCTGTCCCTGACTTGTTGAGTTCGACGAACAGGCGAAGGAGCCGCTGCGCCAGCGCCGGGTCGACGTTGCCGGTCGGCTCGTCGGCAAGCAGGATTTCCGGCCGCGCGATCACGGCGCGCGCGATGGCGGCGCGCTGCTTCTCGCCGCCCGACAATACCGGCGGCAGCGCGCCGATGCGGTCTCCGAGGCCGACCCATTGCAGCAATTCCATCACCTCGCGGCGGTAGCTGATCTCCGGCTTTCCGGCGACGCGCAGCGGCAGCGCGACGTTCTCGTAGGTCGTCAAATGGTCGAGCAGCCGGAAGTCCTGAAACACGATGCCGATCCGCCGCCGCAGACCGGAGAGGTCGTCCTTGCGCAGCGTCGCGATGTCCTGGTCGAACATGGTGACGAGGCCGCGGGTCGGCCGCAGCGACAGGAACAGCAGCCGCAGCAGCGAGGTCTTGCCGGCGCCGGAAGGGCCGGTCAGAAACTGGAAGGAATGCGGTTCTATCCCGAAAGTGAGGTCGCGCAGCACCTCCGGGCCGAGCCCGTAGCGCAAACCCACGTTTTCGAAGCGGACCATCCGAATCGCCTTAGCCCTTGCCGGGAACCAGTAACAGGAAATCGCGCCCCGCAGGCGCCCCGTTAACAAAGTGTTAACCCGCGTGGTTTCCGATCCGTTAACGGTGCGGGGGCTAATAACGGGGCCCAGCCCGTCGGTCGAATCGCCAATGCAGATCGCCTGCCCAGACTGTACGACATCGTATGAGATTTCCGCATCAGCGCTCGGCCAGGCCGGGCGCATGGTGCGTTGCGCGCATTGCTCGCATCGGTGGTTCGTGCAGGCGGCGGAACTGGCCGAGGCATCCGCCGGCGGCGCGCGCCTTGCGGGCGACACGCGGTTCGACGAATCCCGCTTTGAAGAACCCCGCCGCGACGATTCCCGTTTCGATACCGGTGCGCAGAGCGATCATCGCGAGCCGGGTTACGACCCTACGCCGCCGGGCTGGGCAGACCCGGCCGCGCAATGGTCGGCCGAAGCAACCGAGCCCGGCGACACAGTGCAGTTCGCGCCGAGCGATGACGAGATCGAGTTCGCGCCGCCATCCGACGTCGAGGCGGTTGACGATGCACCGGCAATCGCGCCGGACGATCAGGATGGTGCAGCGCTGGCGAATGCCGATGCCTCGCCGTCCGAGTCGCGGGACGGCGAAGCGGAGCCCGACTATTTCGAGATTCAGCGCCGCCGCAAGTCGCGCACGAGCGCGGACCAGGGCAAGGCTTCGCTGCTGACGCCGCCGCGCCTGGCTGCGGCGCTCGCGGCGCTGATCGCCTTGCTGATTTTCGAGCGCTTCAATATCGTGCGGCTGATGCCGCAGACGGCTTCGCTTTATGCGGCGATCAGCATGCCGGTCAACCTGCGTGGCCTGGTATTCGAGGACGTCAGGACCGTCACCGAAATGCAGGACGCCGTGCCGGTGCTGGTGATCGAGGGCGTGATCCGCAACGTCACGCGCGAGAATGCCGACGTGCCGCGCCTGCGCTTCGCCATGCGCAACAATGTCGGCGCCGACATCTATTCATGGACGTCGGTGCCGGAGCGTCCCCAGCTCACGCCCGGCGGCGTGATGGGCTTCCGCACGCGGCTTGCTTCGCCGCCGCCGGAAAGCCGGAACGCCTACGTTCGTTTCGTACAGCGTCGCGATATGGCTTCGACAAGCCACTAAAAAAGTTTCGACCAGAAGGTTTGACAGATGGCCAGGATATTGCTCGCCGAAGACGAAGAGACGCTGCGCGCCATGCTGGTGCGCGCGTTGGAGAAGGACCATCAGGTCACGGCGGCCGCCGATGGCGCGGAGGCGCTCGACCGGCTCAACGAGGCGCAGGGCGAGTTCGACCTGCTGCTGACCGACATCCGGATGCCGCTGATGGACGGCATCGCGCTCGCGCTTGCCGCCGCGCGCGATTATCCGAAGCTGACGATCCTGATGATGACCGGCTTTGCGGACCAGCGCGAACGCGCCCACGGGCTCGAAGCGCTGATCCACGATGTGGTGACGAAGCCGTTTTCGCTGGCGCAGATCCGCGGTGCGGTCGACGGCGCGCTGGCGGCGCGCGCCGCCTAAAAGAACTACCGCTTCTTCTTGCGGTCCTTGCGCGCGGCATAGCGCGCGTCGCGCTCGGCCTTCTGGGCGGCGAGCAGCGCGACGGCGGCGTCGGCCTCCGCGCGCTTGCGCTTGACTTCTTCTTCGGCGGCTTCCTTGGCGGCCTTTTCGTCGGCCTCATGCTTCAGGCGTGCTTCCTCGGCACGCTTGGCTTCTTCGGATGCCTTGTGGGCCTCGCGTTCGGCGAGCCGCGCCTCGCGGGCTTCCTTCTTGGCCAGGGCTTCGGCCTGGCGCTGCTCGAACGTCTGGTCGAGTTCGGCGGTCTTGGCCTTGAATTTTTCCAGCAACGCCTTCTTCGCGTTCGCCGCTGCGCTGGTGCGGTCGTTGAATTTCGGGTCTGTAAACCCCATCGTCTGCAGTCCTCAGTCTCTGTTCGTATCCGGATGGTGATGAAATAGAGATCGCATGACCAAAAGCCAATGCGTCGCCGTGACAAATAGGCGAAATTTTTGCGGTCGTATGGCGGTTATGTATCGGAATAAGGCTTCGGGACCGGCGGCAGGCTCTCGTGGGAGCGTCCGAAGTCGGGCGCGGCCGAATCCTGCCCGATCTGGATGATGCCGCGGCGGATCGCCCGCGTCCGGGTGAAATGGTCAAACAGGGCCTCGCCGTCGCCGCGACGTATGGCACGGGTCAATTTCGACAGGTCCTCGTTGAAGGTGCCGAGCATTTCAAGGACGGCTTCCTTGTTGGCGAGGAACACGTCGCGCCACATGGTCGGGTCGGAGGCGGCGATGCGGGTGAAGTCGCGGAAACCGCTGGCCGAAAATTGCATCACTTCCGAACTGGTGACTTTTTCGAGCTCATCCGCCGTGCCGACGATGGTATAGGCGATGAGGTGGGGCAGGTGGCTGGTGATCGCCAGCACGAGGTCATGATGGTCATGCCCCATCACCTCGACCTTGGCGCCAATGGCGGCCCAGAACGCTCTCAGCTTCTCGACCGCCTTCGGGTCGGTGCCTTCGGGCGGCGTCAGGATGCACCAGCGGTTCACGAACAGTTCGGCAAAGCCGGAGTCGGGACCGGAATGCTCGGTGCCGGCGACCGGATGCGCCGGAACGAAATGCACGCCCTTCGGCAGGTGCGGCTGCATCTCGCGCACCACCGAACCCTTCACCGAGCCGACGTCGGAAATGATCGCGCCGGGCTCGAGGTAGGGCGCGATCTCCTTCGTCACCGGGCCGCAGTCGCCGACCGGGATGCACAGGATCACGAGGTCTGCGCCCTTCACGGCCTCGCTGTTGCTCTCGGTGACGCGGTCGACGATGTTGAGTTCGCGCACGCGCTGGCGCGACTTCTCCGAGCGCGCCGTGGTGACGATCTCGGACGCCAGGCCCTGCGCCCGCGCGGCGCGCGCAATCGAACCGCCGATCAGCCCGAAGCCGACCAGCGCGAGACGCTTGAAGCGGGGAGGGGAAACTTCGCTCACTACTTCTGTTTCCCCATGAACTCTTTGAGCGCCTCGACCACCATGCGGTTCGGCTCTTCGTTGCCGACGGTCATGCGCAGCGCAGCCGGCAGCCTGTAGCCGGCGACGCGGCGCAGGATCAGACCCTTTGACGTCAGAAACGCATCGGCCTTGGTCGCCGTCTCGACGTCCTTGAAGTGGATCAGCAGGAAGTTCGCCACGCTTGGCGTGACGGGAAGGCCGAGCTTCTTGATTTCCTCGGTCAGCCACGGCAGCCACTTGTCGTTGTGCGCGCGCGCCTTCTCGACGTGCGCGGGGTCTTCGAGCGAGGCAATCGCCGCTTTCATTGCCGGCGTCGACAGGTTGAACGGGCCGCGCACGCGGTTGCACACATCGACGATGTGCGCCGGCGCATACATCCAGCCGACGCGCAGCGACGCGAGGCCGTGGATTTTCGAGAACGTGCGCAGCATGCAGACGTTCTCGTTGTCCGCGACCAGTTCGATGCCGACTTCGTAGTCGTTCTTCTTGACGTATTCCGAATAGGCGGCGTCGATGACCAGCAGCACGTTCTTCGGCAGGCCGGCGTGCAGGCGCTTCATCTCGTCGAACGGCAGGTAGGTGCCGGTCGGATTGTTCGGGTTGGCGATGAACACGATCCTGGTCTTCGGCGTCACCGCCTTAAGGATCGCGTCGACGTCCGCCGTGTAATTCTTCTCCGGCACCGGAACCGGCTTCGCGCCGCGCCCGAGCGTGTAGATCGGGTACATCAGGAAGCCGTGGTCGGTGTAGATCGCCTCGTCGCCGTCCATCAGATAGACGGTCGCGAGCATGTTGAGGCATTCGTCGGAACCCGCGCCGCAGACGATGCGGTTCGGATCGAGGCCGAACGCCTTGCCGATCGCTTCACGCAGCGCACTCGCCGAACCGTCCGGATAATCTTCGAGATGCGACGCATGCTTCAGGGTGTCGAGCGCCTTCGGGCTTGGCCCGAGCGGCGTTTCGTTGGACGACAGCTTGAAGACTCTCGCGACGCCGGGCGCGCTGCTCTTGCCGGGCACATAGGCCTCGATGTCGAGCACGCCGGGACGCGGTGTCGGACGCATCTGCATGACTAACCTCACCTCACCTCTGTCATGCCCCGCGAAGGCGGGGCATCCAGTCTTCTCTTCGGCGGGCTACTGGATCACCCGCCTGCGCGGGCGATGACAACCACCCGAGGGTCTTGGAATTAATGTGCCGACAGCTTCCCGTCGGCGGCGACGGTATAGCGCCTTGCGTGGCTGCCGACGAGGGCCTGGCTGCGCACGGATGCCCCCGAATGGGTGAGGGCATCGGTGATCTGGGCCAAAGTCATGCTTTCCGGCACCGAAACCAGCAGCGCCGCGCCGTCGAAAGCGCGGTTCGGCACGGCGACCACGTCGGTCAGCGCGGTAACGGCCTGAGCGACCTTCGGTCCCCAGCCGGCGACCTGGATGCTCCACATCTCGACGTCCTTGACGATGGCGTCCTTGTTGGGCCGCGCGATGGCGAACACCGGCAAGCCGGCCGGATGATCGGCACGCTCGATGAAGGGAAGCCGCGCAATGATCTTCGGCGCATCGCCTTCGAGCGCGCTCCACCACGCCGGCGAGCCGGTCGCGCCTGTCGCCGGCACGAGGCCGAGATCGCCCTGCGACTTCGCAACTTCCGCGACGACGCCGGCCGCGCCCATGTGCGCGTGCAGCGGCACGGTGAAACCGAAATGAAAACGCTCGCTGTCGCGCATCGCGCTCTCGCCCGCCGAAATGTCGGCGTGGACCTTGAACGGCGCCTGCACGTAAGTGAACGTCGCGATGATGACGCGCCAGATGCTCTCGGCAGTGTCGAGCGGAAGGATGCCGCGATGACGCTCGACCAGGCGGCGCATCATGTCGGCCTCGCGCGCCGGACGGAACGCGGAACCGGAGTCTGCCGTCTTCTTGACCTTGATCAGACGGCCGATGATGTCCGAGCGCTTCATGAGAAGCTCGTGCATGGACGCATCGATGCTGTCGATCTCGGCCCGCAGATCGGCGAGCGAGGGCATTCCTTCAGGAAGGCTGGCGATAGGCGTTTCGGCGGTCTTGGTCATGGTGCGGTGCGCAAGGGAAAAAGGCCGCTATTGATAGGGTGGGCCGTCCGGAAAAGCAAAGATCAATGCAAAGAATACATTGAAGCCATGGGCGCCCGGGCCTATCTAACTGCCGGTTTCTGTACGCTTTTACGCGGTACAAAGGCCCGGCCCGGCGGCGTCAGGGCGCGGCCGTTAAGCATGACTTTTCAGGCTCGCTCGATTGGCGTGGCCATGTGATTTAAGTTCCTGGCCTAGACTGGTGAATGGTGCTCGTCCGCGGCCGCAAACGGCGGCGGCAGCGATGGTACGGAAGAGATGGCTGAAGTCGAACTCAAGACAGGCCGGAGCGTTTTGGAACGCGTGCGCGAGGCGGAGAACCCGCACTCGCTCGTCGCGCGTTTCGGCGCCGACAAGCCGTTGAAGCTCGATGCCGGTGTCGAACTGTCGCCATTCCAGATCGCCTATCAAACCTACGGCACGCTCAACGCCGCACGCTCGAATGCGGTCCTCATTTGTCATGCGCTCACCGGCGACCAGCACGTCAACAACGTGCATCCGCTCACCGGCAAGCCGGGCTGGTGGGAAATCATGATCGGCCCCGGCAAGCTGGTCGACACCGACCGCTATTTCGTCATCTGCTCGAATGTCGTCGGCGCCTGCATGGGCACCACGGGCCCGTCGTCGATCAATCCGGCGACCGGCGAGCCGTGGGGACTTTCGTTTCCGGTCGTGACGATCCGCGACATGGTGCGTGCGCAGGCGATGCTGATCGATCATCTTGGCATCGACACGCTGTTCGCCGTCATCGGCGGCTCGATGGGCGGCATGCAGGTGCTGCAATGGGCGGCAAGCTATCCTGAGCGCGTATTCGCAGCGATGCCGATCGCCTGCGCGACGCGGCACTCGGCGCAGAACATTGCGTTTCACGAAGTCGGGCGCCAGGCGATCATGGCGGACCCGGAGTGGCGTGGTGGCGACTATATCGCCCAGCAGGCGGTGCCGCGGCGCGGCCTCGGGGTCGCGCGCATGGCTGCGCACATTACTTATCTTTCGGACGCCGCGCTGCATCGCAAGTTCGGCCGCAAGTTTCAGGACCGCAACACCGCGACGTTTTCATTCGACGCCGACTTCGAGGTCGAGAGCTATCTGCGCCATCAAGGCTCGTCGTTCGTCGAGCGCTTTGACGCCAACAGCTATCTCTATCTGACGCGCGCCATGGATTACTTCGATATGACTGCCGATTACGGCGGCGTGCTTGCCAATGCGTGGCGCGGCACACGTACTCGTTTTTGTGTTGTCTCGTTCACGTCGGACTGGCTGTTTCCGACCTCGGAGTCGCGCGCCATCGTGCACGCGCTCAACGCCACCTCGGCGCGGGTGTCGTTCGCGGAAATAACGACCGACAAGGGCCATGACGCATTCCTGCTCGACGAGCCGGAACTGTTCGCGATCATGCGCGGCTTCCTCGGCTCGGCTGGCGCGGCGCGCGGCCTCAATGGCGGCGCACGGTGAGCAACATGCTGACCCGCACCGGCGCACCGATCATCGACGATGTTTCGTTCTCGCAGGGAACGCGCGTCGACCATCTGCTCGTTTCGGAGATGGTCGCGCCGGGCTCGCGCGTGCTCGACGTCGGCTGTGGCGACGGCGAACTGCTGCAGCTTCTTGAAACGCGCGGCGTCGACGGCCGCGGCATCGAGATTTCACGCCAGGGCGTGAACCTTTCTGTCGCCAAGGGCCTCGCGGTGGTGCAGGGCGACGCCGACACGGACTTGGCCGACTATCCCGACAATGCCTTCGACTACGTGATCATGTCGCAAACGATCCAGGCGACGCGTCACCCGCGTCTGGTGCTGGAGCACATGCTGCGCATCGGCCATCACGGCATCGTCTCGATCCCGAATTTCGGCCACTGGACCATCCGGCTCGGCCTTCTGTTTGGCGGGCGGATGCCGCGCACCAACAATCTGCCGAAGACCTGGTACGACACCGAGAACATCCACTTCTGCACCATCAAGGACTTCCGCGACCTCTGTCAGGACGTCGGGGCCAAGCTGGAGCGGGTGGAGGCGGTGAACTACTGGGGCAAGCAGCTTCGCCTGCCGGCGCCGTGGTGGTTCTGGAACCTGTTCGGCGAGCAGGCCGTGTTTCTGTTGAGCCGCCGCCGCGGCTGAGCCCGGCCGTTCTTTTCATTCCCGCATGGCAGCTGCCGCGACCCGCCTTTTCCGGCGGTTCCGGCAACCTTTATCCGCTTTTCGGCTTGCTGGTTTGGCTCCCACGGGGCGGATGAACCCAAAACGTGGGCGGTAAATGCCTGCATTTTTTGCAATGCAGCATTTACGGTTAAAAATCAACCCATTGAAAATGCGGCATTTTCCTAACATAGTACCTAGAGCGGACCGAAGTTTGCCGCGGTGCATCCTTGATTGCGCCATCGCGAGCGGGGACAACCATCCCGCGTCTGAAGCGCCTAGGGGGGAGAACCCAGGCAGCCCGGCTGTAGCCGCAGACGATCACCCATCCCATCAACAGCCATGGACCCGCCTGCATGAAGTTGCCGCTTACATTTGCTGTGCCTGTATTGGTTTCAGTAGCCGCCGTGCTCCAGTCGAGTGCTCCCGCCGAAGCCCGTCCGCGCCACCACCATCATCGCGTGGCGCCCGCGCAAACCACCACCCCGCCTTCGTTCGACAATCAGCAAGCTGCGGTTCAGCTGCCGTTCGGCCTTGGTGCCGTTTCGACGGGCAAGGCCACTTCGCGCCGGTCGGCGCGAGCCGAACGCCGCTATAACCGCGACCGCCTGCGCTACGCGACCAACGAGGTGCAGCCCGGCGCCGTTCTTTCCGACGCGCCGAACCAAGCCGCGCCTGTCAAGGCGTTCGCCGGTATCGGCGGTTCCGACCTCATTACCGAGGCCCGCCGCTATATGGGCGGCAACCCGACCGGCAAGTCGAGCCTGTGGTGCGGCAACTTCATGAACCTCGTGCTTCAGCGCACGGGCCATGCGGTCAGCAATTCCAATCAGGCGCGCTCGTTTGCGTCCTACGGTCAGCGCGTGTCCGGCCCGCAGGTCGGCGCCATCGCCGTGATGTCGCGCAACGGTGGCGGCCATGTCGGTATCGTCACCGGCGTCGATGCCAACGGCAAAATCATGGTGCTCTCCGGCAACCACAATCGCCGTGTTGCCGAGGCTCCGTATCCGGCCTCGCGTATCTTCGCCTACGTGATGCCGAAGTAATGCAATGCGGTTCTCCGGGACGGCGCCGCCGTCTCGGAGAGCGCATTTCACAATCTTCTTTCCCTGAAATAGTGGCAGCTCCTTCGTCCGTGGTATCTAATGCTGCGGAGCGCTGGGGGATTTGTCATGACTGGAAATCGGCTGCTGGCTTTCGTTGCTGGCGTTTCGCTGTTCGCCATTGTGCCGGCGTCGGCGCAAAACCCTCAGGTCGCGCGCGGCGAATATCTCGTCACCGGCCCGCTGGCCTGCGGCAACTGCCACACGCCGAAAGACGCCCAGCTTCAGCCGAAGGCCAATCTGGCACTCGCCGGCGGCGAGAAATTCAACAGCCCGGTGTTCGGTCTCGCCTATTCCAAAAACCTGACGCCCGACGTCGATACCGGCATCGGTGCCTGGTCGAGCGACCAGATCGTGCGCGCCATCCGTGAAGGCGTATCGCGCGAAGGCGCGACGCTCGGCCCGCCGATGCCCGTTCGCCTCTACAACAAGATGTCGAACGATGACGCCAATGCGGTCGCCGCCTATCTCAAGAGCCTGAAGCCCGTTCGCAACGAAGTGCCGGAAGCGAAATACAAGATTCCGCTCAACCCCCAGCCTGCCGCGGCTGGCGCGCCCGCGCCGCCACAAACCGACAAGGTCGCCTACGGCGGCTATCTCACGACCGTCGCGCATTGCTTTGAATGCCACACGCCGCCGGGCGAAGGCGGGCGTCCCGATGCCGCGAAGTTCGGCGCCGGCGGACGCACATTCTTTCCGGTCGAAGGCAAGCCGGTGCGCTCGCCGAACATCACGTCTGATAAAGACACCGGCATCGGCAACTGGACCGATGCGCAGATCAAGGCGGCGATCATGCAGGGCATCGACAAGGACGGCCGCCAGCTCATTCCGCAGATGCCGTATCCCTATTTCAAGAACCTGACGGCGAGCGATGCCGACGCCATCGTCGCCTATCTGCGCACGGTGCCCGCGGTCGCCAATCCGCTGCCGCGCAATCCTTCGCTGCAAACCTACCTGCAATAACGGCTTGGGGGGATGCTCACCCGCCGCCATCTCCTGACGGCAGCGGCGACCGCAGGCTTTGCGGCTGCGCTGCCGCGCCCGCTCGAGAAATACGATTATCGCCGCGCGCTCGGTTCGCCGTCGCCGATGCGCGGCGGCAAGACGGTTGAAATCGCGCTGGTGTCACAGGAACGGCAGGTCGCGCTGCCGTGCTTCAACGGCAAGACGCTGCCGATGTGGACCTTCACCGAAGGCGCATGGCCGCCGGTGATCCGCCTCAACCATGGCGACCGTCTCCACGCAACACTCGAAAACAAATTGCCGCGCGCGGATCAGCTCAACTCGATCCACTGGCACGGCATCCGCCTGCCGAACAGCCAGGACGGCGTGCCGTATCTCGTCCAGCAACCGATCGAACCCGGCCAGCGCTGCGAATACTCATTCGTGCCGCCCGACACCGGCACGTTCTTCTTTCACACCCACTGCAACACCGTGGAGCAGCTCGGCCGCGGACTGATGGGCGTGCTGATCAT
>Ga0075367_10000856_pt1 | contig 12137 bp, 15 predicted proteins | sample EndMethybrTD3032_FD_71399 | JGI IMG/M metagenome (GOLD analysis project Ga0075367, IMG submission 71399) | Populus endosphere microbial communities from Tennessee, USA - Endosphere MetaG P. TD hybrid TD303-2 | ecosystem: Host-associated > Plants > Roots > Endosphere | place: USA: Tennessee... | reverse complement strand
AAATCGCGAGGTCCGCGTTCAACGGCGGCGGCAAGCGTGCCGTGGAGACGCCGCGTAAACACATCGCTCGACCGCACGTCATGGTGCTCGGGCATGACGAGATGCGGCAAGAGCTGTTGCGCTGCAGGTTCCTGCGTCAGGCTGATAAATTCCTGCAGCAACTTGTCAGGACCGAGTGTTGTGAGCAGATTGAGCTGCGCCGAGCGTGATTTCGCCGCGCGGCGATCAGTCAGGTTTACGATGTCCCCTTGGGGCGGCCCATCTATCGCCGTATGGGGCTCTTCTGTAAAATCGGTAACGGCGGCCGAATGCCAATGATAGCGGCGGGCGTAACGGGACTCCTCATTCATGCCCTGCTGAACCACGGTCCACTTTCCGTCGTCGGCGACGAAGAAACCGTGGAGATAGAGGTCAAAACCATCCTGGACCGCTGCGCTGTCGACTTTCGCAACCAGCCGGCTTGCTCGCGTCAGGGCCGCTCCGTCGAAACCAATCCGATGCCCCAAGGCGGTCAGTTCATCGGGCGTCTTGCGTGAATGCTTGCCGCGTCCACCGCAAACGTGAATCCCCAATTCGCCTGACAGCGGCGCGAGACCCCGCTTCAGCGCGCCGATGACGCTCGTGGTGATGCCGGAGGAATGCCAATCCATTCCCATCACCGCGCCAAAGGATTGAAACCAGAAGGGATGGGCCAGACGCTCGAGAAACACTTCGCGCCCATAGTGGTGGACGATCGCCTCTGTGATCACCGCGCCCAATTTGGCCATGCGAGCCGCAAGCCAGGGCGGCACGCGACCCCCATGGAGGGGCAAATCAGCGCTGCCGGTGCGTTGAGCCATATCGTTCCTAGAATCGGACCCACCTCACAGGTAGTACGCGGAAACTCCAACGTCCAATAGGCGAAGAAAAACCCCGCTGTTACGATCGGGGTTTTTCGTTCAGCGATTGACGTTGTTGCCGCCGGTTTGACCGTTTGACCGAGTGCCTTCCTCTCGCATGATCGAAAGGTTGTTCGGCATACCTTGTGAGTTCGTGGCAGATCCGCTGTTCGATCCGCTAGTCGTTGTGTTGCTGTTCAACTGGCCAGTCGAGTTGGTGCTGCCTGAATTGCCAGGAATGTTACGCTGGCTTTGTTCCTGTGGGGACGGTGCCGCGTTCGGCCGGTTTAGCGACCCGCTAGGCGAGACTACCGAGCCGCCGATCGAACTGCCGGTGCCGGTTGAGTTACCAGCTTGTCCTGTGCCCGTGGAAGTACCGCTAGCACCCGATGACGCGCCGGATGACCCGGCAGAACCTCCACTGGCCCCACCGCTAGAACCGCCACCAGAGCCGCCGCCGCCTCCTTGGGCGAGTGCCGAAGCAGGTAGAGCAACCGCGGCGATGACCAGGGCTAGAGTACTGACTTTCATTAGGATCTATTCCTTGGATGTCCCCCTACAGCAACCTCTCACTGCCGAGTACGTTCCTGCGGGTGAAAGCTACGCCGAAAGCCAGCGGGCGCTAGCCGTGCGCGCCGGTCTGGCATGGCGCTCAGTGCTTGACTGAAAACCGGGATTATAACTTTTGATAGAGTCTCTCAAATGACCTAAAGGCCAGACTTGCAAACCCTTTTATCAAGGATCATTCCGCGTCACACATGAGAGGATGGTCATGGATAAATTGTTTTATCGGTGTCCGAGCACTAGGAGCGACGTTGCAGTTGAGGTGGGTATCGACGCGCAATCGCTTAGTCGGCTTCATGATTTGGTCGTCGGCATACAATGCACATGCGGAGAAACCCACTACCCGCGCGTCGGCGAGCTCTATCGCGAGGCCCCGCGCCATAGGGTGCCCCTGCGACTACGAAGCGATATGTCAGGGATAAGTGGTTAGCGCGGTGCGGGCAAAATGAGATGGCTCGTAAGCGGGATGGAAGGCCGGAATGGAAGATATGCTTTTGGCCCTAGATCGGTTGGCCCTTAACCGGTATGCGCAGCCGCTCACTGTAATCCGGCGATCCCGGCTAAGAACAACATCGATAGTGAACGATGAACCAGACAAGATTCGACTCGTTAAGCCGCAACGAACCGCTCGCGTTTCGTAGTTACAACCGGTGCCGAGGGCCCCAGGCGGGCTTCTATCATTTGACGGTTCGATTTTGGCGCGAAGAACCGGCACCTTCCGGCCCTGCGGGCGTTGAACACTCATGAAAAATGCACCCATTTGTCCAAGTTGTGTAAGCGCAATGGAGTTGGTTCGCACCTTACCCGGCACGCGCCTCGTTCCTGAAGTGCGGTGCTTCCAGTGCCAGTCGTGCTGGCGTTGCGAAACGTTTTCCGTCAGCCCGGTTCAGACCCGCCGTGTAATGACCTTGCGAACGCGGCGCAGGCATCACGGCCGGTATGCTGACGTCGCCGCCTGATAGCGAGGCTGAAAGGAAGCGGCGAACATAAATAGTCCATTGCCACTCTCTGTGTGGCTCGATAGCGCAACACAGGGCAATCGCCCAGACATCCGGTGGTTCCAGGGTTCGGCGTGGGAACCCGTGTTCTCGTGTTCAGTTCACCATCGTTATGTTGGAAAATTCGTCGTCGCATTGTTGCCTTGTGATCGGCGGCGGGCCCGCCGGCCTTACCGCGGCGCTTTATCTCGCGCGTTTTCGCCGGAACGTTCTGGTCATCGACGCCGGCCAAAGCCGCGCGGCGCTGATCCCCATGAGTCACAACCATCCCGGATTTTCCGGGATCGGCGGGCAGGCGCTTTTGGAAAAAATGGCGCAGCACGCGTTGCGCTTTGGCGCCACGATCGAGCAAGGCGAAGCCTTCAAGAGGCCTATACCAACCGGCTTACTACCCGCGGCTGTGATGGCTAGTGCGGTTTTAGTGAGAGACTGATGCGGGTCACGATACTGTCCCATGCCCGCTTTTCCGAAGCTGGATATCGCACATCGACGCAATGGATCATGCCGCGCGTAAAGTTGCAGCGACGATACAAAATGAGATCTCTAATCGCCGCGGAGGCCGCGATAAAGTTGCCTGTGATCCGTTTGTAATCGAGCCGGTCGCGGCCTGCGCCATTCCGCTTTGCAAACTGTGTCGGCGACTCTCCCCTCGTATTCGGGCTGGAGAATAGCTCGAACCGCCCCCGTTCATCCGCCGTCGAATAGGCGATTCCCCGACTTGATGCCGTCGGCGTGGCTTCCTTGGTGAACAACGCACCTGGAAAATCGACAGAAGAGCCACTGCGGTTGGTCATAACAGACCAACCTAGGTCGCCAGATGATTGCGCGCTCACAGGCATCGCGACAACTGTAACGGCGAGAGCCATGAATGCACGCAAGAGCAGCATGATGTTTAAACAAGCAACGACCCTGGTAGTTCCGAAGCGGCGGTCGTAGCCGCGGCGGCCGAGAACGTCAGGGGCAGCGGCTTGGCGCCGCGCGTCGAGACGCGAGAGCCGTTCAGGAGAGGGGTTGGCTGAGCGAACTGAACTGGGATCCAACCTTCACGAAGTCAGCGCAGTGCTTGGTACTACAACAGCACGCGATCGGCGCAGGTGCCGGCCACTCAGGGGAATGGCGGGCGGGTATGAGAGTGGGTCATTCTTCTTTGCGTCGTCGCGTTTCGCTTCGTCCGCGAGCTTAGGTCGGCGCAATGAAAAGACCCGCCCCGAAGGAGCGGGCCTTTTGTTAAAAGCCTCTATCTATAGAGCGACCGCTCCTTTGCGATTTGGTCAGCGGTGTACGGGCCTGCCGATGGATCAAATCTTGTCCAGCCGGACTTTCGATACATTGCAGCTCGGTCCGGAATCCTCACCGCTGAACTGTCCAGTACCGCCTGTAGGCGAGAGGCGTCCGCATCCGCTACACGCGCGCTGACGACCGCACCACCTCGGCGTAGACCTTCTGCGTACACTTCCGCTTCCTCAGAATTCACTCCCATTTGTGAGAGAGCGCCAACCACACCTCCGGTGGCAGCGCCGGCTGCTGCTCCGGTCAAAGTAGCGACAAGCCATCCTGCGGCAACGATGGGTCCCACGCCCGGAATGGCCATAAGACCAAGGCCGGTTAACGCGCCGAGGGCGCCGCCTGCCACTGCGCCGACGCCGGCACCCGTTCCGGCCGCTTCGGCACGGTCGTCCTTGCCATCAAGATCGCGGTCGGGGAAGGAATTCGATTTCCCGTTTCCGCTTTCTTTATACCAACCATCGGAATTGCTTGCGAGCACGCTGATGTCTCCGTGCTTCACGCCGGCGGCTTCCAGGCGATTGATTGCAGCTTGGGCATCCGTATAGCTGTTGTAGAGCCTTGTGATCGTAATCGTCATGGTGTTTCCTGTTTTTGTTGAGGCGCCTACTGCGCTACGACGTTGCCCTGAAAATCTACGCTTACATTGACGGCTTTGCCGTTTTGGTTGGCTTTGCCGCGCCAGACGCCGCTGTCGTCCTTCTTCAGCCCGGACACGTTCTTGAAGCCCTTCTCTTCAATGCGGGACTTGGCTTGGCCCTGAGTGAAACTGTTAGCTCCCGCGACGGGCGCGCCGGGATTGGGAGGACTGTTCGGTGAATTGATAGCAGGAGTGTTGACGTCACGATTGGCAGGCCGCTGTTGTTGCGCAAGCGCCGGGAAGGCAACGGCGAGAACCGCCGCCGCCAGAATTATTCTTCGCATGGATATCCCTTTCGGATTTTTGCTCCACTGCAACAATCCGGCGCGTTTTGAAACGTTCCAAATAATCAAGCTAAGGAATCCGTAGCCGGTACTACTCGATCAGCTGAACGCGGCGCCGCTGCACCACATTTCTCGTTGCTCACCTGACATACGCGCTTCGAGAACACTGCTGAAGGCGACGCCGATGCCGTCTAATGAGCGAGAGTCTCAAGAGACTTGTGGGAACGCTATTCCGTGGTTGGCAGTTATTTCTGGTCGCGGGGATAAAGGGAGAAACGAAGTGAACAACCAGAACCAAGGTGGGCAGAACCAAGGCGGCCAACAGAATCAGGGTGGCCAGCAAGGCGGGCAGCAGGGTGGCCAAGGTGGCCAGCAGAACCCAGGCCAGCAGACCCAGAAGCCCGGCCAGGGCGGACAGCAAGGCGGTCAGGGTGGCCAGCAGGGCGGTCAGCAGAATCAAAACAAGTAACCGATCGAGAAGAAAGGTCCCGCACATCGCGGGGCCTTTTTCCTTTGGGCTGAGGTAGTTTTTAGCGCTTCTTGCGGGCCTTCTTCTTTGCGAACACTATCGTCGATCGCTTAATGGGCTTCTCGTCGCAAATCTCGCAATCCCAGTTTAATTCGCGTGCTTGAATTGCTTCGCAGGCCGCTCTTCCGTAATGGTTTCGATAATCCGACAATACACACACTGGAAGACGCATGCTTCTTCGTCGCGCTTCGCGTCAGGAAAGACAGGCTGCATTGAGCGGCTACAAATCAGGCATTTCAGTTCGGTCATCAAAACCATAAGCACGAAGCCTCAACCGTGTGAGGCACTATATGCCAGCTCGCTGTGGAAGAATTACGGCGACGCCGGCTTTCTTTAGCAGCACCCCGCGGCGAGAATGCCGCGGGTCAAAACGCCTTATTAGCAACTTTCGGCACAAGTTGCGTCAGATTGCTGAAACGATCTGATAAATCTCAGAACGCTTCGTCTCCAACAAACGAACGTTTCGTTCAGAAGCGTTTAGCGGTGTCGCGAACTGCCGCGTCTTCTGACTCAAAGCGGACTTCGTGTAGCTCGGCACGCACTTAAGATCGGCCTCATAACGCTTCGTCTTTACACAGCATGTTTCTAATGCGGCCGGATCGCATCCCTTGTCTTTTCAATGAACAGACAAGCAGCCCGGCTCAAGGTCCTGTTGCGCAGGGTGACGATGCCAACAGGACGGGGCCTTGTGGACACCCTGATCGGCAGCACCGCCAGGGTTTCTCGGTGCTGCGAGAATGTCAGCAAGGATAACGGCAGGATGGCGACAAACTTTCCCGTCGCCAACAATTCCCAGTACATTTCAATCGAACTGCATGTGACCGGCGCAGTGGGGCGTGCACCACGCGGACCGAACACCTCGTCCACAAGTGAGCGGACCTGCGTGCCCGGCTGTGGCACAATCCACGCTTCGTCCACGAGTTCCCCCAGCGAAAGCTTCCTTCGCTTAGCAAGCGGGCTTCGCTTTCCGACCACTATCGAAAGGGGCTCATCGAAAAGCTTTTCGCTCGCAAGATCGGGATCCAGCGGCTGAGTTGGCATTCGGCCGATAATTAAATCGACAGCGCGTGTCCGGAGATTGTCGTACACATTCGGATTCGTCAGCACCTGTATCGCATTGAAGGCAAGACGCGGGTGAGTCAAACGCAGCTCTGCAATGACCTTCGGCAATAACCCCGCCATCATCGCGGCGAAGGCTCCGATCGTGACTTCGCCCCTTGTTGGCTCGGCAAGAGCCTCAATCTCCTGCACACCCTGCCGCAATTCGTCCAGCGCCACGATGCTACGATTGATCAGCGCGCGTCCGAAAATTGTCGGCGCTGCGCCATGTCGGTCGCGGTCGAACAGCCGGGCGCCAACTGCCTTTTCTAAATCGCCGATCGCCTTGGAAATCACCGGCGCTGAAACCGCAAGGTCATGCGCCGCTTTAACTAGACTGCCGCGCTCGGCAACCGCTAGCAGAATGTGCAAGTCACGGACCTTGAGACGTCGTCCGATACGATCTTTTGGGTTCGTTGCCATGGCCTAGTTTGGATAGCTAAATGGTTAGCTTATCATCCAACAATAGAACTTTTCGACTAACAAATCAGCTTCTACCGTCGACGCGCGCTCTCTTTGCGGAGGCACAGGATGCTAACCCGACGGTCGCTGATAGCTGCTTCTGCGTTGTGTTCACTAGTTGGTGCCCCGTCCGCCTATACGGCCCAGCCCTATCCCACGCGGACCGTAAAAATTGTCGTTCCGTTTCCGCCGGGCACACCTAGCGAATTCGTCATTCGCGCGCTGGCGGACAGCCTGGCGGCGAAATTCAGGCAGCCCTTTATCATCGAGAACCGCGCGGGCGGGGCGGGGGGTACGGTCGGAGCGGCCGCTGTCGCAACAGCTGAGCCCGACGGGTACACCCTTCTCGCCAGCTCTGCCGGGCCGCTCGTCACCGCCGCGGCCATGTACAAGAATCTACCTTACGATCCGGCAGCGTTCGTTCCGGTGGCGCTTCTTTTCAGCAGCCCGCAATTGCTGACGGTCCATCCGGCGGTTCCGGCGACATCGGTTGGTCAGTTGGTGCAGCACGCCAAAACACACCCGCGCTCGCTCAACTTCGCTTCGCCGGGATACGGCACCCAGCCGCATCTGCTGGGAGAGATTCTCAAGCAGAGCGCTGACATTGAAATTGTGCACGTGCCTTACAAGAGTCCGGCCGCCGCTTTGACGGACCTGCTCGCCGGCCAGGTGCAGATTTACTTTGAAACAACGCCGCTGATCGTGCCGCAGGCGCAAGCCGGGAAGTTGCGGGTGCTGGCGATCGCTGGCGATCGTCGCCTCAAGCAAATGCCGGAGGTGCCGACGACAGGCGAGAGTGGCATTCCGAACCTAGTCGGCGGCTTCTGGTCCGGCCTCGTTGCACCGGCGGGGACGCCCAAGCCCATTGTCGAAGAGATCAACGCGGCGGTCATCGAAGCAATGCAATCGCAAGCCTTGCAGGCTGCAATGGAATGGTTGGGTGCAACTCATCAGCCAGGGACGCCGGCAGAATTCGGCCGGTTCATTTCCGCCGAAACCGGAAAATGGACCGCCATCATAAGCGCGTCCGGCATCAAAGTGGAATGAAAGGGGCGAAAATCCATGCCGTATCTTCAACTCGATGTCCCTGGCAGTTACCCGCCGAACATTAAGCGCGCGCTCGCCGATCAACTCGGCTCGATTTATGCAGACGTCATGAAAACCAAAGCCGAGAAAGTTGTCGTTGCAATTCGTGAGTTGGGCCAAGGCGGCATGTGGCGTTGTGGGAATCCATGCGCTCCGGCTGCCATGCTCAGCTGTGACATTCGCCTTGGCCGGCCGGCTCAACTGCGCGCGCAGCTGGCGGAACGTCTGATTGAAGCTTGTGCAAGACAGCTAGACCTGCAGGTCGACGCTCTAACCGTCGAATTTACGCAACATCCGGGCGATGACTTTTACCGACCAGGGAGCGGTCTGGTCTCGGATTGGTCGCCCGCCGAGGCATCATAGTCTGCCAAAGTTGCGCCGCTATGTCCGTTGTTGGCAGAAAGCAGGCATCGGGCTATTCCGCGAGCTTGACCGTTTGTGAGTCTCCAACAAACGAACGTTACGTTCAGAAGCGCATTGGAGCCTAACGCGCCCCATGCTCACTTTGATGGGAGCGCGGGCGCAAGGGTTGGGTAAGTTCCAGCGTAGTAGGCGACGTTGTGCCAAGGTCGCTTGCTTAGGACCTCCGCCAACTGCCGTGCTTGATGTGCGTCTCGACCAAAAAGAACAATTCGCCGGTTGAAATCATCTTCGGGCAAATCAATCTTCTTGAGCTTCCCTGAGATGACATCTTCGACCGGCACGCTCTTCGCGCCAGCCAGGCTTCCGCGCTCAAATTCGTCGGCGGAACGGACATCGATGAACACAGCGGTGTCATCGTGGCCGAATACGCGCTGGAAGCCACTCAATTCTACCGCCGTCGGTCCACCCAGCGCACGCCACACCGGGATGCCGAGTTGATAGCGGCGGACGTTGCTGAACCCTGCATCGGCAAGCTTGTCGGCCAATCGGCGGCTAGCTTGGCAAAATGGCCCGTTGCAGTAGAGCACCAGCGCTGCGGCTTTGTCGCCGCGGACCAGCCTCGAAACTTCCGTCACTTGCGTTTCCGGCGGCACGTCGAGCACAATCGCTCCCGGTATGTGACCTGCATCGAATTCGGCTCGGGTGCGCGTATCAAGCAAAGTCGCGCTCCCGTCTTTCAAAATCTGCCTCATTTCCTCGGTGCTTACCTCCCCGGTCTTTTGACCGCTTTCGGCAAGGGTGGCCTTCAGGATATTCGCGAGTTCGGCGTTGGCAGCCACCGGAGCCACGGCCAAAAAGCCTGCGAGGAATGAAACTTGAAGGACGGTTCGGATGATCATTTGTCGCTCCGGCTTTTGTCGGCAGGAGCTTAGGCGGTCGTCCGGCGCTGGGTCCAATATGATTGACTGAGGACAGCGCGCAGAAATACTGCGTTCTCACGCAGTACGCACCCAGAGCGGGTGCGCAAGCGGTCCGAGCAATTGGACGAGCCCTTCCAGCGACGAACGCACTGCGGCCGCTAATCCGGGCTCGTTCCGGTATGGGCCGCGCTGTTTTGAAGAGGCGAGAAAGAGCGTGCGTCGCAGCGGCGGGGTGATAATCGGCCGAGCATCAAGGGTGCCGGCGCGCACTTCGTCCAGCACCCCAAAATACGGTAGAATGCTTGAAGCAGCACCGCGACTGACCAAGCTCTTCATAGCGCTTACCGACCGCACTTCATGGGCGATTTTTACTTCCAGCCCGAGGTCTCGCGCTGTCCGCGTGACGAGGGTGCGTACCGTGTCACCCTCTTCTGGCATAGCAAGGCTATCCTCAAGGGCCTCCACCAGCGCAATTGGCTCTCCCTTGCGGGGGCCTGGCAGCGTTACGTGCACTAGATCATCCTGCAGCATAGCAGTACGCGACAGCTGCGGCAGATCCGGAACGTCATAGCAAAGAATGAAATCGACTTCGCCACGCAGCAGGGTTTCAACCAAGACGTGACTCATAGCTTCGACGATGCTCAAAGCGACCTGCGGGAGCTGCTGGCGTACAGTTAGCGCGATCTCGGAGCCGATCACGGGCATCAGTGCCGGCGTCGTGCCAAGCCGGATTGTCTCGCTTTCCTCGCGTTCACACCCGGTTACGTCCCGCCTCGCTTCTTCGACTGATTTGAGGATTGCAGTTGCACGACTAAGCAGGAGCGAGCCCGCTCTCGTAGGTTCGACCCCGCGAGAATGACGGACCAGTAGCGCAACACCCAAGTCCTCCTCAAGCTGCCGAATTTGCATGCCGAGGGCCGTCTGGGCAACGTGGAGTTGTTCGGCCGCACGCGTCATGTTGCCGGCTTCGACAACACAAACAAAATATTTCAATTGGCGCAGGTTCATAAACACATCTGAGGCGAAGCTCCTAAGGGCCGTCAATGGGTAGCCATCGTTTTTCACGCTGCGGTCCACGCTGGTAGACCGGGATTTCCCGCCTATAAAAAGCTTTAAGCTGGAGTGCGCTGAATCCGAGCTACCAGATTTTGGACGGATGAAGCGTACCAGCGGCCACCGCGCAATGTCCGGATACCTCGTTGATTAAGCGCTTGAGTGGTCGCTTCAAGCGTCGATACGCCGCTAGCGCGTAACGTATGAATGATCGGCGCGAGGCTGGCCGCGAATTCATCAGCGGAGGCAATCTGACAATTGCGTCCGATTTCGCCGGCCACAGCGATGTTTCGCGGATTGCCAGCTTGATGCCGCTGGCCCTTTTTGCAGCGAGTGCAGCTCTAGTCCGCTCCGAGATCAGCCGCCTCTCTTTCTCGGCGAGCGCGGCGTACAGATGGAGCATGAACGGATTCGCGTCACGTCCCAGTTCGGCGACCATGAACGGTACACGCTGCGCCATTAGGCCGGCGACGAACGCCACGTCGCGCGAGAGCCGATCGAGCTTCGACACGACTACGCTGCACTTCGCTGACTTGGCAGCGGCGAGGGCAGCAGCCAGTTGAAGTCGCCGGTCTATAGCGTCCGCGCCTTTGCCGGTTTCGGCCTCGACGAACTCCCTGACTATGGAAAGGCCTTCGGCTTCCGCGAACCGGGCAATCGCCGCCCGCTGGGCTTCTATGCCGAGGCCGGAGCGCTGCTGCCGTTGGGTCGAGACTCTCAGGTAGGCAATCGCGCTTTCCATACAAATGGCATACGACCGTTTGCGGTTTGTATGCGAGTTCAATCAGAGCAATGTCACTGCTCTTTGCAGCAATGTAATTGCTCGGTTGATGTTGCAGCAGCGAACGTTTCGAACCGCAGCGAAGCAGAGCGAATAATGCCCATAATGACTCACAGTCGGCCACGGATTCGAATTACCGCTGGTGGCTACATGGGGTTATTGCATCCGGACGAACTTTATTATCCATGTGTCTTCACAGTTAGCCATGTCGATTTTGTTGTAAATGTTGGAAGGATTGAGGAAGAGCTTGCTGCTGCGCTCCGCACTCAAAATAGCCCCAACAATAGCGAGCTTACCTAAAAGGTTCGCATGCGTGTTCTGCTGATGGATGTCTAAGAAATCATCGATAGAGTTTGAAAGACGTACTCCGTCGGAGATAAGCCGCGCTGCCGGAAAATATCCTTGGTCGCCCTCGCGGCTTACGCGACGTATTTGATCCAGTATTGTGGGCATCCCCCCCTGCGTAACGGTCAAAGCCGCTATGGTCTCGCTTGAAGTCGAGCATCCGAGAGATGGAGTCGGCGAGACCTACGCCGACCGGCAAGCCGAATTCGTGGCTCGCCCCGGCTCCAACAATAAATAGCGTTCGTGATTTAAACATCGCTACCTTTTGCGGCTGATCGGTTGGCAGACGATGCCAAAGGCCAACCAAGCACGATTCGAACTTCGCATTCTGGAATGCTTAAATTTACTGGGAATTTGACCTGTTTGTTTTTCACGTCAGGGCACAGCTTCAGAGGAACAGTGCGCTCGGAGAACAGATTGGAGACCGTAGAGGCAGCCGCTACAAACAGCTTCTGACAGAAAGTGAACGGTCACAGGCCGCAATATACCCAATATGTCAGGCGGAGAAGCCGTTCGGGCGGAAAGCTGGCTGAGGGAATTGAACTGGGATCCAACCTTCTCCAGGTATTAGGGCGTATTCAAACGTAAAGAAACGTAGGGCATGCGCCAATGATGCGTCCCACCCGCCGTCTCCCAGGAGTTTTCGAAACATAACGGGAGGGTCGGAAAAATCTGGGTATCTACCGTGAGTGTCCGTTTGATCAATGGCTCCGGCCCACTCTCGGCGCTTGCTCCGGCGGGCCAATCTGGACATCGAGCGTTTCGGGGACGCCGTTGCGATCGACAGTGAGCCGCAACATTTGCCCGGCCGGCGTGAGGCCGACCTTGTTTCGCAATTGAGCGGCGCTGCGA
>Ga0075367_10000853_pt1 | contig 12155 bp, 14 predicted proteins | sample EndMethybrTD3032_FD_71399 | JGI IMG/M metagenome (GOLD analysis project Ga0075367, IMG submission 71399) | Populus endosphere microbial communities from Tennessee, USA - Endosphere MetaG P. TD hybrid TD303-2 | ecosystem: Host-associated > Plants > Roots > Endosphere | place: USA: Tennessee... | reverse complement strand
GGCCCGGCTGGACGAGGCGGAGGCCCACGCCCAAGCCGCCCTGGCCGACCAGGGCGCCCAGGCCGCGCAGGTCCGCCGCATCCTTCGCCTGCGCTACGACGGCGCCGACGCCGAACTCCCCATCCCGCCCGGCGACCTGGCCGCCGTCCGCGCCGCCTTCGAGGCCGGCCATCGCCGCCTTTTCGGCTTCGTCGAGCCGGACCGCGCCGTGGTGATCGCCGCCGTCGAGGCCGAGGCGGTCTCTGAGCACGCCATCCCGGCCCTGCGCCAAGCTGCTCCACCGCTTGCGGGGGAGCTGTCGGCGAAGCCGACCGAGGGGGCCAGCGCCGCCCGGATGTTCGCCAGCGGCGCCTGGCACGACGCCCCCCGCGTCCACGCCGACGCCTTCGAGAGCCTCGAGGGCCCCGCCCTCATCCTTCGCCCCGACACCCAGATCGCCGTCCTGCCGGGCTGGCGCGCCGTCGCGGACGCGCAAGGGCTGATCCGCCTCACGCGCACCGGCCAGGCGAAGGCCGCCGTCCCCGACCTCGCCCGCGCCGACCCCGTCACCCTGGAGCTGTTCAACCGCCGCTTCATGGGCGTGGCCGAGGCCATGGGCGCGGCCCTGGAGCGCACCGCCCACTCGGTGAACATCAAGGAGCGGTTGGACTTCTCCTGCGCCCTGTTCGACGCCGACGGCGGGCTGGTGGCCAACGCCCCGCACATGCCGGTGCACCTGGGCTCCATGGGCGCCAGCGTCCGGGCCGTGCGCGTCCGCCATCCGGTGCTGCGCCCGGGCGAAGCCTTCGCCCTCAACAACCCCTACGCGGGCGGCACCCACCTGCCCGACATCACCGTGGTCATGCCGGTGTTCCTCGACGAGGCGGCCGCCCCCGCCTTCTATGTCGCCGCCCGCGGCCACCACGCTGACGTGGGCGGGGTGCAGCCGGGCTCCATGCCGCCCTTCTCGCGCGACATTGGCGAGGAGGGGGTGATGCTGGACGCCCTGCCGATCATGCGGCAGGGCCGCTTCCTGGAGGCGCAGGCGCGCGCGGCCTTCTTCGCCGGCCCCTGGCCCGCCCGGGCGCCGGACCGCAACCTCGCCGACCTCAAGGCCCAGCTCGCCGCCTGCCAGGCCGGCGCGGCGGCCGTCTCGGCGATGATCGCGGCCCACGGCGGCGAGACGGTCGCTCGCTACATGGGCTTTGTGCAGCAGAACGCCGAGCGGGCCGTGCGCGCCGCCATCGGCCGGCTTTCCGACGGCGAGGCCCGCGTCCCGCTGGACGCCGGGGGCGAGGTGGCGGTGCGGATCCTCGTGGACGCCAAGGCCGGCCAGGCCAGGCTGGACTTCACCGCCAGCTCCGACCAGTCGGACAGCAACTTCAACGCCCCCTCGGCCATCGTCGACGCCGCCTGCCTCTATGTCTTCCGCACCCTGATCGACGACGACATCCCGCTGAACGCCGGCTGCCTGGCGCCGCTGGACATCCGCACCCGGCAGGGCTCGCTGCTGGACCCGCGCCCCCCGGCCGCGGTGGTGGCGGGCAATGTGGAGACCAGCCAGCACCTGGTCGACGCCCTCTTCGCGGCGCTGGGCGTGATGGCCAACGCCCAGGGGACGATGAACAACTTCACCTTCGGCGATGCGGCGCGTCAGTACTACGAGACCCTCTGCGGCGGGGCGGGCGCCACCGCCAGGGCGGCGGGCGCGGACGGGGTCCACACCCACATGACCAACTCGCGCCTCACCGACCCGGAGATCCTCGAGCGGCGCTTCCCGGTTCGGCTGGAGCGCTTCGCCTTGCGCCCCGGCTCGGGCGGGGCCGGCGCCCACCCCGGCGGCGCGGGCGTGGTGCGCCGGATCCGCTTCCTGGCCCCCCTGCAGGCGGCCCTCCTGGCCTCGCGCCGGATCCATGCGCCCCAGGGCCTGGCGGGCGGATCGCCGGGCCTTCCCGGCCGCCAGCGTTTGATCGCCGCCGACGGGACGGCTAGAGAACTGCCCGGCTGCTTCTCGCTGGAGGTTCAGCCCGGCGAGACGATCGAGATCGAGACCCCGGGGGGCGGGGGCTTTGGTTCGCCGCCCGTCCCGCCGCTCTCGTCGCCATCCAATTGAAAGCCGCCCGCCGCATGACACCCCTCGCGCTCGCGCTCAGCCTGTTCCTCGCCGACCAGCCGGCCGCCGCCGACGCCGCTCCGCCTGCGCCCGCGCCCGAAGCGGCCGCGCCGGCCGCGCCGGCCGCGCCGGCCGCCCCGCCGGAGCAGCCGATCCCGTCCGGAGCCCCCAGCGAGGACTATCCCTTCGTCGCCTGGTGCTATGGCCAGCTCGCCGGCTACCTCGACCTGCATGACGAGGTGATGCCGGAGGTGACGCGGATCGAGTCCGAGTTCCGACGGCCCGGAACCAAGCTCTCCGACGATCTGAAGGTCTACGCCGAGCAGCAGCGGCAGGGCCGCGCCGACCTCAAGCGCTTCCAGGCCGCCATGACCGCGGCCGAGAAGGCCAGCCTCAAGCCGATCAATGTGGTGGGCGCCGATGCAGTGCGGCGGGGCCACGCCACCTGGAACCACAGCGCCGACACGCCCAAGGCGCGGCTCGCTCAGGAATGGATGAGCTGGACCCTGCCCAAGCGCTGCCTGGCGACCGCCAACACCCTTGAGAAGCGCGCCAAGCTGCTGGGTGCGTCCTTCCAGGCGAACGTCGAGCCGGACGCCGCGCCGCCCCCCGAGGCTCCAGCCCCAGCGCCGGTTCCAGCTCCGCCCGAAGCCGCGCCCGCGCCGCCCGCCGACCCGGCCAAGCCCGGGTCCTGAGCGCAGCGCCTCGGCGCCGCCCTCAGGAGCGGGCCCTGAACCTCATGGAAAAGCTCGCCGGCCGATCGGGGACGGATTCCTCGCGCATACGCTCCGCCACGGCCTGCAGCGCGGCCGACTGGGCGTCGAAGCGAGCGACCTCGCGATCGCCCTGTCGGACGATCCATTCCCCCGCTGCTTCAATGACTTCGTACATAGCGCCTCGCCGTTCCATATGCTCGGTAGGGTTACGGTTCGCGAGTTAACGCAACATTTGCGTGTACTTTTAAGGATGCGACCTTTGCGCGCACAGGCGGTCCGGCGGGCCACTTTGTCGCAGCTTGGCGAGTGAGGCGCCCAGGTCGGCGTCATCTCCGAACTGGAAACAATCTTGTGCGGCGCGGCCCCATTCGCGCGGCCCAGAGACCGCCTATCTTCCGCCCTGAGCACGCGGCCCCGCCGGGGACGCGCAGGACAGGATCTCGAGATGATCGAAAAACGCCCGTTCGCGGCGCTCGGCGGCGCCGATCATGGATGGCTGAAGGCCCGCCACCATTTCTCCTTCGCCGACTACCACGATCCCAGCCGCATGAGCTGGGGCGCGCTGCGCGTCTGGAACGACGACGAGATCGCCCCCAACAGCGGCTTTCCGCCCCATCCGCACGCCGACATGGAGATCGTCACCTATGTCCGGCAGGGGGCGATCACCCACGAGGACAGCCTGGGCAACCGCGGCCGCACGGGAGCCGGCGACGTTCAGGTGATGAGCGCGGGCTCGGGCATCCGCCACGCCGAATACAACCTGGAGCCGGAGACCACCCGCCTCTTCCAGATCTGGATCCAGACCAACCAGAGGGGCGGCGCGCCGTCCTGGGGCGCGAGGCCCTTTCCCAAGTCCGACCGGGCGGGACGCTTCGTCACCCTCGCCTCGGGCCTGCCCGGGGACGAGGACGCCCTGCCGATCCGCACTGACGCCCGCGTGGCCGGCGCCACCCTCAAGTCCGGCGAGTCCGTGGAATACGCGCTGGGCGCCGGGCGCCACGCCTACCTCGTGTCGGCGGCGGGCTCGGTGGAGGTGAACGGCGTCAGGCTGGACGCCCGCGACGGCGCGGCCGCCCGCGACGAGCCGGTGCTCAAGGTGACCGCCCTGGAAGACGCCGAGGTCGTCCTGGTGGACGCGGCCTGAGACAAAAGTCCTCTCCCGCCCCCCGGCGGGAGAGGACCTCTGCCGCTACTGGAGGATCGGCGGTTCGACCACCGTCTCCTCCCACTCATCCCCCTCCTGGATAAGCACGTGTCGCGGCTCCTCGCCGACATAGGTCTCGTAGTCGGCGGCCGCGCGCAACGCCTCGGCCCGCGAGGCGAAGTCCCCCAACTCGCCCGCGTCGTCGTCGACGAGAACCCACCGGCCGCGCTTGGCGACCACCGCCAGGTCGAACATCGAAGATCCCCCGTCTGGACGACAGGGTTATCCCACCATGCTGGCGGGCTTTCGCCTGGGTCGAGAGTCGCAGGGGCGCGACGCAAGCGCGCACCCGACTTCGTCAGTTGTGGCGGAAGTAGGGCTCCACGGGCCCGGTCAACCGAATCGTGAGCGGCTTGCCCTTGCGGTCCTTGCCGGGCAGGGCCAGCCGCACCCAGCCCTCGGAGACGCAATATTCGTCGACGTTCGACTTCTCTTCGCCGCGGAAGCGCACGCCCACGTTCTGCGACAGCACCTCGGCGTCGTAGTAGGGGCTGTCGGGATCGGTGGACAGGCGGTCGGGCGGGGTCTCGCTCATGGCGCCGACTTCTCACGCACGCGCGCGGCGATCAAGTCGTCCCTTCCCGCGTCCTGGCCGGTCAGGCCGCCAGCCGGGCCGCGACCTCGTCGGGGGTGTCGAACAGCCAGGTCGGCCCGACCTTGGCCAGGATCTCGCGGGTGGCGTAGCCCCAGGCCACCGCGCCGCAGGCCAGGCCCGCCTCGCGCGCCGCTTCCACATCGCGCGTCTCGTCGCCGATGCAGACCGCATCGCACGGCTTGGCGCGGGCGCGGCGCAGCACCTTGCGGAACTTCGCCGCCTTGCCAAACAGGGACGCGCCGCAGGCGTAGTGCTCGATCAGGGCGGCGCACTCCGGTCCCAGGATCCGGCGCACATTGGCTTCGGAGTTCGAGCTCACCAGGCCCAGCACCACCCCCTGCCCGGCCAGCCGACGCAGCAGGATCTTGGCGCCCGGGATCAGCGGGATCTGCTCGCAGTCCTGCGCCATGCGACGGCGCATGTGGCGGGCGATGAAGGGCAGTTTCCAGGGCGCGACGCCCAGTTCGTCGAGGATTCGCCGCGTGCCGTAGCCGCGAAGCGTGTCGATCTCCCCGCAGGCGACCTTGCGGAAGCCGAACCGGCCGGCCAGCGGCTCGAGCTCGCGGGCCAGCCAGCCGGCGCTGTCGGCGAGCGTGCCGTCGAAATCGAAGATGACCAGCTTGTACATATTCGGGCCGGATTGAGGCGATAAGGAGCGCCGCGCCTAGGCCTGTGGCGCCGGCGCGTCAAGTGTGCGCAACCCCGCAGGGCGTTTGAGTTGGCTGCCCCTCGCCGCGTTTCCAGGGTAGGACTTGCGGCGATGTCGGTCCTGGCGGAACTCCCGACCTTGTCGACGCGGCCCCTGGCCTGGCTGCGGGCGCGCTTCCGCGCCAGCGAGGCCTGGTTCATCCTGCTCGCCATCGGGGTGGGCGGCGGCGCGGGCCTGCTGGCCGTGCTGCAGGAGCGGCTGGCCCACGGCCTGCAGGAGCACCTGTTCGGCATCACCCCCGACGAGCGGCTGAGCGCCACGGCCAGGGTGCTCCCCATGGCGGCCCTTTGGCTGGTGGTCGGCGGCGCCATCCTGGCCCTGTTCAACTGGCTGATGAGCTTCTGGAAGAGCCGCCGCCTGATCGACGTGGTGGAGGCCAATTCGCTCTATGGCGGGCGCATGTCGGCGCGCGGCAGCCTGGTGATCTGCGTCCAGACCCTGATCTCCAACGGCTTTGGCGCCTCGGTGGGCCTGGAGGCGGCCTACGCCCAGGCCGGCGGGGGCCTGGCCTCGGCCCTGGGCCAGCGGCTGCGCCTGCGGCGCAACGACCTGCGCACCCTGGTCGGCGCCGGGGCCGGCGCGGCCATCGGCGCGGCCTTCGGCGCGCCCCTCGCCGGCGCCTTCTACGCCTTCGAGGTGGTGATCGGCTCCTACACCCCCTCGATGATCGCGCCGGTGGCCGCCGCCTGCCTGGCCGCCGCGGTGGCCGCCCAGATGCTCGGCGCGGGCGCCTACGCCATCCAGGTCAGCGTGACCCAGACCCCGACCATCGTCGCCTACGCCCTCTATTCGGGCCTGGGCGCCGTCTGCGCCCTCGCCGGCGTGCTGGTGATGCTGCTGGTGGCCCGGGGCGAGCATCTCGCCCGGCGCCTGCCCGCCCCGGCGGTCGCCAGGTTCCTGGTGGGCGGGGCGATCCTCGCCGGCCTGGCGGTGGCCTCGCCCCAGACCCTCTCCTCGGGCCACGGCGCCCTGCAGCTCGACCTGACGCTGGCCCTGCCGCTGGGCGTGCTCGCCAGCGTCCTGGTGCTCAAGACCCTGGCCTCGGTGGTCTCGCTCAGCGCCGGCTTCCGCGGCGGCCTGTTCTTCGCCTCCCTCTTCATGGGCTCGCTGGTGGGCCAGATCTATGCGCGGCTGCTCAGCCTCACCGACCTGCCGGCGGCGGTGCTCGACCCGCGCAACGCCGCCCTGGTGGGCATGGGGGCGATGGCCACGGCCGTGGTCGGCGGGCCGCTGACCATGAGCTTCCTGGTGCTGGAGACCACCCGCGACTTCGGCGTCACCGCCGCCACTCTGGCCGCCTCCCTGGTGGCTTCGAGCCTGGTGCGCGAGCGCTTCGGCTACTCCTTCTCCACCTGGCGCCTGCACCTGCGCGGCGAGACCATCCGCAGCGCCCGGGACGTTGGCTGGGTGCGCACCCTCACCGCCGGGCGGATGATGCGCACCGACGTGCCGACCAGCCCGGAGACCGCCACCCTGGCGGAGTTTCGCCGCCGCTTTCCGCTGGGCGGGGCCAGCCGCGTGGTGCTGCTGGACTCCGAAACCCGCTACGCCGGCGTCGCGCCCACCGCGGCGGCCTACATGGAGGGCCATTCCCCCGACGAGCGGGTCGCCGTCCTGGCCGAGAGCAAGGCGGTCACCCTCACGCCGGAGATGAACATCGCCGAGGTGATGCAGATGTTCGACGCCACCGAGAGCGAGGAGCTGGCGGTGGTGAACGCGGCCGGCGAGGTCGTCGGCCTGCTCGCCGAGATCTATGTCTCGCGCCGCTACGCCAAGGAGCTGGAGAAGGTCCAGGAGGGCCTGTTCGGCGAAGGCTGAGCCGCGCTGCGACCCCACGCGCCCTAGGCGCCGCCCTCGCCCGGGCGTAGCGTCCTGGCCGAGGGACGCGTCTGTAGGATTTCGTGGTGAACAAACTCCTCCTGTGCGGCGTCGCCGCCGCCGTCCTGCTGACCGCGCAGGGCGTGCTGGCGGCGCCTCGCGGCGATGCGCCCGCCTGGATCGTCACGCCGGCCGCCGACAGCTGCCGCACCGATCTGGAGCTCACGGGCGCCTCGGGCGCGATCTCCCCGGTCACCCTGGTGTCGGACGGCGAGGGCTTCGAGCTGCTCTACGCCAAGGCCGACGCGCCGGAGCGGGCCTTCCTGCCTCTCCGCGTGGACCACAAGGCCTTCCCCAACCTGGTCCTGCGCCTGAGCGATGGACGGGCGGCCATGCAGCTCAGCTCTGAGACCGTGGCGGCCCTGCGCAAGGGCGGGGTCCTGCAGATCGGCTGGCTGGGCGAGGAGCCCCTGCAGACCCGCCTTTCCGGCTCCGAGCAGGGATTGTCCGACCTGAAGGTCTGCGGCGCCCAGGTCGCGGCGCGCTACCGCCAGCAGCAGGTCGCCCAGCGCGAGACCCAGGCCAGGGCCGAGGCCGAGGCCCGCGCCCAGGCGATCTCCGCCGAACAGATCGCCGCGGCCAAGGCCCAGAAGGACGCCGCCGAGGCCGAGGCCCGCCGCAACGCCGCCGAGGCGGATCGCCTTCAGGCCGCCGCCGACGCCGAGCGCGCCCGGGTCCAGGCCGAAGCTGAGGCCGCCCGCCAGCGGGCCGAGGAGGCGGCGCGGGCGGAGGCCTATCCTTACGCGCGGGCCGGCGGCGGCTACGCCGATCCGCAGGGCGGCTACGAGCCGCCCGACCCCTACGGCCCCTACGACCCGCCCCCGCCGCCCTATCGCCGCTGGTAGGCGCTCCGCAAGCCTCGGTTTAGGGCGCAGCACGCGGGGATTGCAGCGTTAATTCGGATTTCACCCACCTGCGGCAGGATGCCCAAAAGGACGTGGGGTTCTCCGATGCAGATCCTTGAACTGGCCAGGGCCAACGACGACGAAACCGACGTCAGCGCGCTCCACGGCCACTATGACGAACTGCTCTGCGACTTCCGCCGGCGCATGGACACCGCCCTGAGGGCCCTGCGTGAGTACGAGGAGGCGGTGCGCCAGGGGGAATATCTGTGACGACCACCGACCGGTCCATCGCCCGCAGGGTGCTGATCGTCGACGACGAGCCCGTGAACCGCATGGTGCTCGGCCGGATGCTCGAGCATTTCGGCGTTCACCCCAGCGAGGCCGCCAGCGGACTTGAGGCCCTGGAGCTTCTGGGGACCGAGGTCTTCGACCTGATCCTGATGGACATCCACATGCCGGTCATGACCGGCATCCAGACCGTCGAGCGCCTGCGCGCCACCTCTGGGCCCAACCAGGACACCCCGGTGGTGGCGGTGACCGGCGACACCACCCGACAGTTGCACGAATACCTGGCCGCGGGCTTCGACGGCTACGCCAACAAGCCCATCTCGCTGGCCCTGGTGAGCAGCATGCTCGACGCCAGCCGCCAGTCCCACGCCGCCCAGGCGCCCCGCGCCGCCCACGGCTGAGCACGCCCCTCCGACCGAGGCCGCCGTCCTGCGGGTCCCCGAGCCGTTCATCTTCACGGAACAGGCGCGCCCCGTGGCGGTTCTCCACGTTCGGCAGCAGGTGTTGGGACTGGGCATGGCGAGCGATCCACACGGGCCTTTCGACGAACCGCTGAAGATCGTCTGGGTCGAGGGCGAAGTCGTCGTCCTGGGGCCAGGGCACATGCACGGCGCCTTCACGGTCGAGGCGGCCGAGGTCAGCGCCGCCCGCCTGGCGCAGATCGCCGAGGCGGCCCGGGTCGGGGAAGACGATACGGGAGAGAGCGGCTAGCCCTCGCAGACGTGGATGTCGGCGGCGGCGATCTCCGCGCGCGCCTCCCGCACCGCCGCATGGCAGCAGCAGGCCGCCCGCTCCAGGGCCGCCTTGTCCAGCACCTCGATCTGCCCGCGGACGCTGCGCAGGGCGCCCTGCGCCTGGAGCTGCGAGACCGCCGCCGTGACGGTGGTGCGCTGCACCCCCAGCATCTCGGCCAGCACCTCCTGGGTGGCCGGCAGCACCCGCCCGTCGGTGCTGCGCTCCAGCGCCTCAAGCACCGAGCGGCACAGGCGCGATTCCACCGCGTGCAGGGCGTTGCAGGCGATGAACTGCCGCGCTTCCGCCAGCAGGATCTCCACGTACTTGTGGACCGCGGTGCGCAGGTTCTCGGAGGCCTCGTACATCCGGCGATAGTCGTCGGCGGCGAGACAGCAGGCCGGGCCTTCCACCTGAACCTCGGCGAGGAAGGCGCTCTTGCGCGAGCCGCAGGCCTCGAAGACCCCCAGCGCGCCGTCCCAGCCGAGCATGCCTGTCTGCACCGCCTCGCCGCCCGGCATGTTGCTGATCAGGCCGACCAGCGCGCCCTGGGGAAACCAGACCTGCCTGATCTCGTCGCCGGCCTGCAGAAGGGTCTCGCCGCGGCGAAGCTCCACCCGGCGCATGCGGGGCTCGAACCGCGCCAGCACCGCGGGCTCCAGGGCCTCCAGAACCCAGTTCCGACGTCTCACCATGGGCGCTCCAGCCGCAAGGCGCGCACCCTGCCATGGCCCGTCACCGCATGCACGACAGGACCCCTGGATTTCCTCGCGACGAGTCTAGAAGCCTGGGCGAGGCGAGCGGTTCCTGGTCTTAACAAACCGCATGTCCGGCGGGCTTGGGCGCGCCGGGTTTGAGCCGGCGGGGGCTGCGTGCTACCTCCCGCGCCTTCGAGAGGATCTTAAAGACCCCATGGCCCTGAAAGTCGCGATCGTCGGCCTGCCCAACGTCGGCAAGTCGACGCTGTTCAACGCGCTCACCCAGACCGCAGCGGCCCAGGCCGCCAACTATCCGTTCTGCACCATCGAGCCCAACACCGGCGACGTGGCCGTGCCCGAGCCGCGCCTGGAGAAGCTGGCCCAGATCATCCCCTCCAAGGAGATCATCCCGGCGCGGATCAACTTCGTGGACATCGCCGGCCTGGTGCGCGGCGCCTCCAAGGGCGAGGGCCTGGGCAACCAGTTCCTGGCCAACATCCGCGACTGCGACGCCGTGGCCTTCGTCGCCCGCTGCTTCATCGACGACGACATCACCCACGTCGAGGGCAAGGTGGACCCGCTCGCCGACCTCGACACCATCGAGACCGAGCTGATGCTGGCCGACCTCGAGAGCCTGGAGAAGCGCGTCGTCAACCTCGAGAAGCGCGCCAAGACCGGCGACAAGGAAAGCGCCCAGACCCTTCGCCTGGTGCAGCAGGCGCTGACCGAGCTCAACGCCGGCCGGCCCGCCCGCCGCGCCAAGGTGGCGGCCGAGGACGAGAAGGCCTGGCGGATGCTGCAGCTCCTGACGTCCAAGCCCGCCCTCTACGTCTCCAACGTCGACGAGGCCTCGGCCAGCACGGGCAACTCGCTTTCCAACCAGGTCGCCGCCCGCGCCAAGGAGGACGGCGCCGATCACGTGGTCATCTCCGCCCAGATCGAGAGCGAGATCGCCATGCTCGATCCCGCCGAGCGGGCCGAGTTCCTGGAGACGCTGGGCCTGACCGAGCCTGGCCTGAACAAGCTGATCCGCGAGGCCTACCATCTGCTGGGCCTGCAGACCTATTTCACGGTGGGGCCCAAGGAGGCGCGCGCCTGGACCATCCACAAGGGCGACACCGCCCCCCAGGCGGCCGGCGTCATCCACACCGACTTCGAGAAGGGCTTCATCCGCGCCGAGACGATCGCCTACGACGACTATGTCCGCCTCAAGGGCGAGGCGGGCGCGCGCGAGGCCGGCAAGTTCCGCCAGGAAGGCAAGGAGTACGTCGTCCAGGACGGCGACGTCCTGAACTTCCGCTTCAACGTCTAGGCCTTGGCGGTGGGCCAGGCGATCACCCTCACCAGCAGGTTCGACGGCTTCGCCCTCGACGCCTGGCATGTGGCCCCCCGGGACGCCCGGCGCGGCGGCCTGGTGCTGGCGCAGGAGATCTTCGGCGTCACCGAGCACATCCGCGAGCTCTGCGAGGGCTTCGCCGAGGACGGCTACGAGGTGATCGCGCCGGCCTTCTACGACCGCCTGGAGCGCGGCTTCTCCACCGATTACAGCGAGGCCGGTATGGCCAAGGGCCGCGACTTCTCGCAGGCCACGCCCTGGGACCAGGTGCAGGGCGACCTGCAGGCGGCCATCGACGCCCTTGCGCCCCCGGTCTTCGTGGTCGGCTACTGCTGGGGTGGGACGGCGGCCTGGCTGGCGGCCTGCCGCTGCGAGGGCCTGGCGGCGGCCTCCTGCTTCTATGGCCGACGCATCAGCGAGCTGGTCGACGAGACGCCCAAAGTCCCCACCATCCTGCACTTCGGCAAGGCCGACGCCTCGATCCCGCCCGAACAGGTGGCGGCCATAGGCGAGCGCCATCTCGACCTGCCCATCTACCTCTATGACGCCGGCCACGGCTTCGTCTCCGACCGCCGGGCCGACCACCACCCCGACAGCGCCCGCCTGGCCCGCCTGCGCACGCTCGCCCTGTTTTCCCGCAGCGGCGGCGGCCGGGGGGAGATGTGAGGCCCCAGCCCTAAGGAGGGCCTGCGAAACGCGCTATGCTCGCGGCGAATCCCGTGCGCCGATCAGCCCTCCTCGCCGCCGTCCTCCTGATGAGCCCCCTCGCGGCGCGCGCGGGCGAGACCGCCTGCTGGCACGAGGCCGGCGTCCTGGTGGTCCCGGCCGAGGTGGGCGGGATCGCCGGCGACTATTTCCTCGACACCGGCGAGCCGCACACCCTGCTGGAGGAGACCCAGGCCCAGGCCCGGGGCTTCGCCGGCCCGCGGGCCAGGGTGCGCCTGGCCGGCCTTGCGCTCACCGCCCGCAATGTGACGAGCGCCAAGCTCGATGCGCGCTTCTGGGGCCTGCCCACGCCCGTGGCCGGCGTCATCGGCGCCGACCTGCTGGCCGGCCTGGTGC
>Ga0075367_10000852_pt1 | contig 12156 bp, 8 predicted proteins | sample EndMethybrTD3032_FD_71399 | JGI IMG/M metagenome (GOLD analysis project Ga0075367, IMG submission 71399) | Populus endosphere microbial communities from Tennessee, USA - Endosphere MetaG P. TD hybrid TD303-2 | ecosystem: Host-associated > Plants > Roots > Endosphere | place: USA: Tennessee... | reverse complement strand
ACCGAATCGGTGCAGAGTCCGGCACGCCTGCCTTCATCAAATCCGGCACTGCGGGATTTGTGAGCCAGCAGGTGTTCGGAGCGACGCCATGATCCCACTTATCGATCCGCGCCGCGGCGACCTCGAGGATGACGCCTCCAGCACCAAGCAGCGCTCGCTGCTTTCGCTGGCCGGCAGCCTGCTCGCCGAGGTGAGCCTCCCCAAACTGTTGTTGGCCTGGACGCTGCTCATCGTTCTGCCCAGCCTCCTGCTCGGCTTGACGCCACTGGTGGTCACCGGTTGGCTTGAGACGCTGTCCAGAAAGATAGCGGATCCGTTGAGCGGATTGTGGCCGTTTCTGCTCATGGCCGCGGTCCTCGTGGTCGGATGGTTGGGAGGACGACCTCTGTTTCGCATCGCCGAGCAGGGGTTCTGGTCGCTGAATGGCGTGGCCGTGCAGCCGGCGTACGCCCTTTGCCGGGAGCTGCTGCGCACTCTGGCGGAGCACGTGCTGCCACGGCATGACGCGGCGTCTGCGGCGCGCATACGCGCGGCAAGTGCTGCGGCAGCCGGCCTCATCCTGTGCGGGCTGGGAGTGGGACTCGCACTGCTCGTCTGGCCGGCCACGCGCTGGATCGGGCATGTCGATGACCTCTCGTCGCCCATCCGGCTGATCGGCCAATCGCTGGCCAACGCCTGCGTGATCGTGAGCGGATATCTCGCCGGGGCTGCGCTCGTTTGGGGATTCGCAGACGCAACCATGGATCAGCCGCGGGACCTCCCGGCGTTCGACCGCCTGCCGCCCGACGCGAGGATTTGGCGCGTGGCGCATCTTTCCGACGTCCACGTGGTGGGCGAGCGCTATGGCTTCCGTCTGGAGAGCGGCCGGTCCGGTCCGCGGGGCAATGAGCGGCTGGCGCGCGTTCTGAGGCGGCTCGACGCGATGCATGCCGAGCAGCTGCTCGACCTCGTTCTTGTCACGGGCGATGAGACGGACGCCGGGCGCTCAGGGGAATGGGCCGAGTTCCTGGCGGCCCTGGAGCGGCATCCGCGGCTGGCCGAGCGAACGCTGATCCTGCCCGGCAACCACGACATCAACGTCGTCGATCGCGCCAACCCCGCGCGCCTGGAACTTCCGACCAGCCCGGCGGCCCTGCTGCGCAAGCTTCGCACCCTGTCCGCGATCGACCAGGTGCATGGGGACCGCGTGTACGTGGTCGATCGGGCCACATCACGGCTCGGCGGCAGCCTGTCCTCCGTGCTGGAGATTCATCGCAAGGCCATCGGCCGCTTCGCCGACGTCGGGTCCTTGCGCCTGTCGGCCGCCCTGGCAAAGGTCTGGGCCGAAGTCTTTCCGATGGTGTTGCCGCCGGCCACCGAGGACGGGCTCGGCGTCATTCTGGTCAACTCGACCGCCGAAACGCATTTTTCCTTTACCAACGCGCTCGGTGTCGTCTCGAGCGAACAGGTGCGGGCACTGAACGCGGTGGCCGAGCAGTTTCCGAGAGCCCGCTGGATCCTCGCGCTGCACCATCACCTCGTCGAATACCCGCGGCCGGGAGCCACCCTGTCGCTGCGCATTGGCACCGCTCTGATCAACGGAACGTGGCTCGTGCGCCAGTTGCAGTCCTTGGGCCACAGGATCGTGGCCATGCACGGTCATCGCCACATCAACTGGATCGGACAATGCGGGCGCTTGCGCATCATCTCTGCACCTTCACCCGTCATGGAGGCGACCGACGACCAGCCGACCTGCTTCCTGGTCCACCGGCTGGCGGCGGGGCCTGAGGGGCAGCTCAGCCTGCTGGAGCCCGAGCGTATCGAGATTGAGGGGACAAAGGTCCCGTCCAGGCATTCGACCAGCGCTGTTGTCTAACGTCGCCGAGCGCTTCGCGTCCGGATCAGTCCTCGCCTGCCGTGCCCCTCATGATGAAGAAGGTGAGGGCCACGATCATCACCGCCAGTGTAAGGCCCAACCTGAAGAGGTCGAGCTCACCAGCCCGCGTGACGGCTTCGGCGAGGAACAGCACGGCAAGCACGGCGACGATCACGCTCACTAGATGCCGTTTCAGCTCTTCCAGGTCGTGGATCTGCAGCCAGCGCGGCAGCGGCAGGGTGTCGTCTACGAAGAGCGCATATAGGCCCACCGAGGTGATGTAGGCAACGATGGCGATCAGGAATACGTCGATGGCCTGGATCAAGCCCACCGCAAGGGCCTTGCCGGCATCGGCGGAAATGGCGCCCTCCATGACGACCCTCGCCAGGGCCCGCGCCAGGATCAGACCTTGGTAGATCATGAGTGCAACCGACGAGACGAACGTCCCCACGATTGCGATAATCACCATGTAGCGGCCTGAGACCAGCACGCTGCGCAGTATCGATAGCAGCGGCGTCATGGCAGATGGTATCCCGGTGCGGTTGCCGGCTTGGCCGGCCTGGTGGACCTCGACTGCCGCCACTCGAACCACGTCACATAGAGCGTCGGCAGGAAGACCAGGGTCAGGACGGTGGCGACCAGCAATCCGCCCATGATCGCAATTGCCATCGGTCCCCAGAAGACGGTTGGTGCGATCGGGATCATGCCGAGCACGGTCGACACCGCAGTGAGCATGATCGGTCGGAAGCGTGCGCTGCTGGCTTCGATGGCCGCTTCCTGGATGTCCCTGCCTTGGGCTCTTTCCGCTTCGACCTGTCCGATCAGGATGACCGCATTCTTGGTGATGATGCCGAGCAGCGCCAGAATTCCGAGGACGGCCACGAATCCCAGCGGCTTGCCGGACAGCAGCAGCGCCGCCACGACGCCTATCAGGCCGAGAGGGGCCACGCTCAGCACCAGCAGCAGGCGCTGGAAACTCCTTAGTTGCACCATGAGAACGGTGAGCATGATGAGCAGCATCGCCGGCACGACCGCCACCACCGATGCCTGCGACTTGCGGCTTTCCTCGACCGTGCCGCCCACGGCGATCCGGTAGGTCCTCGGCAGGTCCTTGCTCAGGGCCTGCACGGCCGGCGCCAGCGCAGCAACCACGGTTTCAGGCAATGTGCCTGGCGTGACATCGGCTTGCGCGGTCAGCGTCGGCACGCGGTCGCGCCGCCAAACCAGTGGGTACTCCTGCTCGTAGCCGAAGGTGGCAAACTGGCTGAGCGGAACCGTTTTTCCGCCGGGCAGTGGGACCTGCAGGGTCGGCAGTGTGGCGAGCGACACGCGTTCCTCGTCGGTGGCGCGTGCAATCACGTCGACGAGGTAGATGTCGTCGCGCACCTGCGTGACGGGTGCGCCCGAGATGACCGTGTTGAGTACGCTGGCCACGGCTTGCGAGCTCAGCCCCAACAGGCGGGCCTCGTCCTGGTTGATGCGAATGCGAACCTGCCGGGCCGGCTCGATCCAGTCGAAATTGACGTGTACGGCGTCCGGGTTTGTCGCGATGACCTGGGCGAGCTTGAGGGCAATCTCGCGCACTTGCGACAGGTCGGGACCGCTGACGCGGTACTGCACGGGCCATCCCACCGGCGGCCCGAGCTCCAATGGATAGACGCGCGCGACCGCGCTCGGAAAGTCGTTGGCCAGCAGCTTCTCCAGCTTGACGCGCAGTCGTTCGCGCGCCGCGACATCCTTGGCGACGATCACCGCTTGCGCAAAGAAGTCGTTGGGCAGCTGCACATTCAGGGGGAGATAGAAGCGGATGGCGCCCCGGCCCACGTAGGTGCTCCAGCGTTCGACATCGGCGTCGTCCTTCAGCGCCGCATCGAAGCGACGGGACAGGGTCTCGGTGGCAAAGATCGAAGCGTTCTGGGGCAGACTGAGATCGACCAGAAGCTCGGGGCGGTCCGACGAGGGAAAGAACTGCCTTGGCACGAGCGGAAGCGCCAGGAAGGAGGCGACGAACAGCGCGATCGTAACGGGGATCGTCACCCATCTGGCTCGCATGGCCAGTGTCAGGAAGCGCCGATAGGACTGCAACAGCCTACCCGGTGCGGCCGTCTGCCGGTTTGCCGGCGGGACCAGAATGGCGACACCCAGCAACGGTGCGAACAGGACCGCCACGAACCAGGAGACAATCAGCGCGATGGCCACGACCGCAAACAGCGAGAACGTGTACTCGCCGGCAGAGCTGGCGGCGAAACCGACCGGCACGAAGCCGGCCATGGTCACGAGCGTGCCGGCCAGCATGGCGAACGCGTAGGTGCGGAACGCGAACGTGGCTGCCTGCACCTTGTCATCGCCTTGTGCAAGGCGCGTCAGCATGGCGTCCGTGGTCGTCATCGCGTCGTCAACCAGCAAGGCCAGGGCAATGATCAGCGCACCCAGCGATATGCGCTGCATGTCGATCCGGGCCAGTTCCATGGCCGAGAAAACGATGGCAAGCGTCAGTGGGATGGCGAGCGCTATGACCAGGCCCGGCCGCAGCCCGAGACTTATGAAGCTCACAGCCAGGATGATCGCGATCGCTTGCCACAGCGACGTCATGAACTCGGCGATGGCGCTCCGCACCGTCACCGCCTGATCGGCCACCAGCCTTGGCGTAATGCCCAACGGCAAATCGTGCGTGATCTCGGCGACGACGCGCTGGATTGTCTTGCCCAGCGTGAGAATGTCACCCCCGTCACGCATGGCGATCGCGAGGCCGATCGCCGGCTCGCCATTGACGCGAAACATCGGCTGCGGCGGATCGGCAAAGCTGCGCCGGACTTGGGCGATGTCGCCGAGGCGCAGCATGCGTCCACCGACGGCGAAATTGATGCCGAGCACATCCTGCTCGGAGCGGAAGGCACCCGATACGCGAAGCGCAAGCGTCTCATTGCCGGTCTGAAGGGTGCCCGCCGGAAGCACGACGTTCTGTGCCTGCAGTGCGTTGATCAGCGCGGTCCGGTCGAGGCCGAGGCTTGCGAGCTCTTGCATGGAGAACTCGACGAAGATCTTCTCGCTCTGTGCGCCCAGGATTTCGATCTTGGAGACGTCGGGAACGTGCAGCAGCTTCGAGCGGATGTCCTCCACATAGTCGCGCAGCTCCCGATGCGTGAAGCCGTCGGCGGTGAAGCCGTAGATGATGCCGAACGTGTCGCCGAAATCATCGTTGAAGCCCGGCCCGACGATGCCGGCCGGCAGCGTGTGGCGGATATCACCGATGCTCTTGCGCACGTGATACCAGATGTCGGGGACCTCTCTCGCAGTGGTGCTACCCAGCAGATTGACGAAGATGGTCGTCACGCCGGCGCTCGTGAAGCTGCGCAGAAAATCAAGCTTAGGCGTCTCCTGCAGCTTGCGCTCCAGGCGTTCGGTGACCTGCTTGAGCGTATCTTCGACGCTCGCACCCGGCCAGGCGGCCTGCACCACCATGGTCTTGATGATGAAGGCGGGATCTTCGCTACGGCCGAGACGGAAGTAGGACGCAACGCCTGCGGCCACCGCGATGATCATGAAGAACGCCACGACGGAGCGGTTGCGGAGCGCCCACGCGGAGAGATTGAATTCGCTCATGGCGTCGACCCGAGCAGGCGCACCGTTTGACCCGGATGCAGCGCTTGCACGCCTGCCGTAACGACGATCTCGCCGACGGCGAGCCCTCCCGAGATCGCGACCAGCGCGGGGTCATAGCGCAACACGTCGACGTTGCGTATAGACACGGCCCGGGTCGACGGATCGACGATCCAGACCGCGGGCTGGCGATTGAACTTGGTTAACGCCGTCGCCGGGATATCGATGGTCGCCAAGGTCTCCCGTTGCACGCGCCCGGTCACCGTTGCGCCGAGCCGCATCGCTGCCGGCGGGTCGGTCAGTCCGACCTTGACCGCAAACGTTCGGGTCACAGGGTTGGCCTGCGGCGCCACCTCACGTACGCGGCCCCGCGCAGTCACGGAAGGGTCGTCTGTCAGGTTTACCGTCACCTCGGGATCGCCGGGCACCGACCGCATCAATTGGGCCGAGACGTCGAATACGGCGTCGCGGCCGCCCTGCCGGGCAACCTTGGCGATCATCTGCCCGATCTGGACGACCTCACCGGCGTTGGGGCCGGTTGCCGTCACCACGCCGGGCGCATCGGCCTTCAGCTCCGTGAAGCTGACTAGATCATGCGCAATTTTCAGCTGCGCCTCGGTAGCTTCCACTTGCGATTGGGCCGTTCGCATCGCCTGGGTGGCCTGGTCGTGGTTGGCACGCGTGGTCCAACCATCCCTGAGAAGCGTGTCCTGGCGTTCGAAGTGATTGCGTGCCTGTGTCAGCTGGCCCTGGGCGGCCGCAAGAGCGGCCTGCGCCGTGCGCAGACCATTGAGCTCGTTCTGCGGCTCCAGACGAGCAATCAGCTGCCCCGCCTTCAGCTGATCACCAAGTCTGAGATTGCTTTCCAGCAGCCGCCCCGAGATGCGAAATGCCAGGGTCACCTCGTCCTCGGCTTCGATGCGGCCGGTGATCACGATGGGCGCTCCGGCTTCACGCTTCTCGGCGACGACGGTGCGCACGGGTCTGCCTTCCGACGATGCCGTCTCCGGCTCAGGCCGGCACGCGGAAAGTGTTATCGGCAAGACCGCAGCAATCGCCGCGGTTCGGATCGCGCGTCGAAGATCCACGCGACTAGCGAGGGTGTAGCGCGGAGGAGACCAGGGTATCCGGCAAAGACCCCGCATCAGCCCGCGCACCGCGGTGCGCAGTCTTGCGGCAAGACCGATGCCTCGGAGTCGGGCACTGGGCCTCATGACACCCGTTCTTGCAGGAACACCTGGTGCCTTGAGTATGCTGTTGCCCTGAATGGTCGCCCATCGGGCCAAACCCTGATCCAAGCTAGTGAGTGACCCGCAAGGTCGGCGTACGCTAAGCCGCATCGTCTCTGTGCTGGCCCAGCGGGTGCGATGTGGCTCGCTTGTCCGCGAGTGGGTCCTGCAACAAGGGGTGAACGTGGGCCCAGCGTGCGATGTTGCGCAGCTGCCAGCTCACGCCGATCAGGGAAAGGACGACGGTGACCAGCGCCGGCAGCAAGGTCCCGGGTGCGGGCCAGCCCATGCTCAGCCACAGGGACTGAGCGCCTGCCACGGCCAATGTTGCGCCGCCAAAGGCCGATGCAACGACAACAAACAGATCGAAGAACCTCGAAGTGAGCATGGCGCCGATCACGCCACCGGCCACCGCCAGGGGGATGCCGAAGAAACCGCCCATCAGCCTCTCCAACCCGATCAGTGACGCAAGCGAGAGGCTTATCAGCGCTCCGCCCCAGTAGCCGAGCAGGATGCGGCGGTAGGGCTCGAGAATATACGTGGCACTAGCAGCAGCTACACCGCCGACGATGCCGAGCATGACCGCGATGGTCCCGACACTGCCGGCCAGCCATTTACCCAGCAGAAAGCCGATCTCGAACCCGATCAGCGCGTAGAAGAGCGGCAGCCACCCGTAGAAGATGAAGAGGCCAAAGCCCATGATGCCAAGGCCACACAGGACCAGCAGCACTCCGAACGAAAACAGCATGCTCCGCCTCTCTGGCCCGTTAGGCACAAGCTGCCTAGCATGTTCAGCCTAGGTGGATCGGAGCCCGAAGGTATCGGGAACAGTGCTCAATCTGGTCAGGTGATCACGGTATGTCGGGCGCGCGCGTCTACAACCCGGCAGGGTAGTCGCCGTGTGGCCGGCGCATACAAGTTGGTGTGCGCTGCACTACCAGATGCGCTCGATCGCAATGATCTTGCGCTCGCGGACTGACCGGATGGCCGCCTCGGCGACGGCCTGGGCCCGCAGGCCATCGCGCAGTGTGGCGTAGGGCACGTCGCGCTTTTTGATCGCCGCCAGGAACGCGTCGAGCTCGGCGTCGTAGGTCGGGCCAAACCGCTCGTACCAGCCGGCGTGCAGGCCATCCTCGATGATGCTTCCGCCTTTGTAGAGTGCCACGCCAGTGCGCGGCTGGCGGCGTGATTCGAGCATGCCCTCCGCGCCGAACACCTCGAGCATCTCTTCGTAGCCGAAGCCGGTCCTGCGGCTGAAACTGAAGGTGGCAATGGCCCCGCTGTCGAACCGCAGGGTCAGCGCGGCGGTGTCGAGGTCGCCGTAATCGGCATAACCCGGATCGACCAGGCAATCGCCCGCGGCGAAAATTTCCACCGGTTCGGCCCCTGCCATCCAGGCGGCCAGATCGTAGTGGTGCGATCCCTTCTCGCGCAGCATGCCGCCTGAGAAGCGAACCGATGCCGGCGGTGGTGGAGGCGCCTGCGTGCGCGAGACGATGTGGATCAGCTCGACTTTGCCGATCTCACCGGCACGGATGCGGTCGTGCACGACGCGGTGGCTGGCGTCATAGCGGCGGTTGAAGGCGGTAGCGGCGAGCAGTCCCGCCGCATCGGCGGCATCGGCGCAACGCTTGGCGTCGCCCAGGTTGTCCGCAATCGGCTTCTCGCACAGCACCGGCTTGCCGGTGGCAATGACCGCGGACAAGTGCGCATTGTGGGCGGAGGTCGACGAGGCCACGATCACGGCATCGACAGCTCTGTCCGCCAATGCAGTCTCGATTTCCACGGCCGCGCGGCCGCCATGCGCTCGGCATAGCGCTTCCGCCCGGTCGAGATCGGTATCGACCACGTATCTGAGCTCGCAATTGCGATGAGCCGCCACGTTGCGGGCGTGTACGCGCCCGATCGTCCCGGCACCGAACAGGGCGATGCCGATCACGCCGCTGCTCCAAGCCGCTGGTCGCCGGCCTCGACCCAGGCGCCGTTGCGGCGACTTGACTCGACGGCAGCCTCGATGAAGATCATTCCCAGCACGCCATCGCGCGCGGAGGCGAAGCTGTTGGCCAGCGGATCGGGTGCGCGCCCGGCCTTGCGGGCGGCCAGCACCTCGGCGAAGTCGCGATAGACGGTGGCGAAGGCGGACACATAGCCCTCGGGCTGGCCCCGGTTGGTGCGGACGGCACGCTTGGCCTGATCCGACAGCCACGGATCGCCGCGCCGCAGTACCTGGTTGGGCTGGTTCTCGAATCGCAGGTGCAGCTCGTTGGGATGCTCCTGGTGCCATTCGAGGCTCGCCTGCTCGCCGAACACGCGGATGTTCAGGCCCTGGCCGATGCCGCAGGCGACCATGCTGGCCCACAGCTGGCCTCGGGCGCCGCCGACGAAGCGCAGGTTTATGTTGGCGTTGTCATCGGCCTTGCGGCCCGGAACCATGGTGCCGAGATCGGCCGAAACCGCTTCGAGCTCCAGCCCCGTGACGGCGCGCATCAGATGGTGGGCATGCGTGCCGATATCGCCCAGCACGGTAGAGGGACCACCGATCGCTGGATTGGCCCGCCAGGCGAAGCGGGCGTCGCCCTGCGCCTCGACGAGGCTGCTGCGCGAGCCGAGCGCATACTCGACCTGTACCACCCGGATCTTGCCGAGCCGACCGCTGCGAACCAGGTGCTGCGCTTCGCGCACCATGGTGTACGCGCTGTAGTTGTGGGTGAGGGCGAAGGGGACGCCGCGCCGCTCCACCTCGCGCATCAGGTGGATCGTCTCGCTCGAAGAGATGCCGAGCGGCTTGTCGCAGATCACCGGGATGTCGTGGCCCAGGAAGGCGAAGCATGCCGGGACATGCGTGCTGTTCGGGGTGATGATCGATACGCACTCGATGCCGTCTACGCGCTTGGCTTCTGCAGCGGCCATCGCCTCGAAGGTCGGATACAGCCGATCCTCGGCAATGCCCAGCTCCTTGGCCATGGCGGCGTTCTTGCCGGCATCGCGCGAGAACACGCCGGCGACCAGTTGGTAGTGGCCGTCGAGTGCGGCGGCGAGGCGGTGGGTCCGCCCGATGCTGTTAGGGCCGCCGCCAACCATTCCCCATCGCAGTCTGCTCATCTTCGCTCTCTTGCGTTCGTGAAATCGCCGTGACTTTGACTTCGGAGCGGACGCAGGTCAACGCCGGCGGCGCGCCGAGCAAGGCGCACCGTCGCCAACGGGTTGCAACGATGGCAGGTAGATTCACACGTTGGCGTGCGCCGGCTATTCGACTGCTTGCGGCCGCATGTCCTCGCGGTTGATGCCGGCCACCACCACTGGCTTCTTCATGGCATCGCGCCGGAAGGGCTCGCCCAGCTCCTGGTTGAGGATAACCTCGATGAAGGTGGTGACGCCCTTGTTCTGCGCCTCGCACGCCTCCTTCAGCGCCGCCGTCAGCGTCGCCTGCGTCTTCACCGTTACGCCCTTCAAGCCGCAGCCATCGGCCACCTTGGCGTAGCTCAAGTTGGGGTCGAGCTCGGTGCCCACGAAGTTGTCGTCGTACCACAGGATCGAGTTGCGCTTCTCGGCGCCCCACTGATAGTTGCGGAAGATCACCATGGTGATCGCCGGCCACTCTTTGCGGCCGATCGAGCTCATCTCGCTCATGGAGATGCCGAACGCACCGTCTCCCGCGAAGCCGACCACGGGGGTCTTCGGGTTGCCGATCTTGGCGCCGACGATGGACGGGAAGCCGTAGCCGCACGGTCCGAACAGGCCGGGCGCCAGATACTTCCGTCCCTGCTCGAAGGTGGGATAGGCATTGCCGATCGCGCAGTTGTTGCCGATGTCGCTGGAGATGATGGCGTCCTTTGGCACGCCGGCCTGGATGGCGCGCCAAGCCTGGCGCGGCGACATGCGGTCGGCGTCGCGCTTGCGGGCGTCCACGTTCCAGGTGGTGCCGGGGTCGTCGTCCTCGTGATCCATGCTGGATAGCTGCTGCAGCCAGGCCGACTTGGTGGTGTGGATGAGCGCCTTGCGCTCCTCGCGCCCGGCATTGCCGGCTGATGGCGCCAGCTGCGCCAGGATCTGCTTGGCCACCAGCTTGGCATCGCCGCAGATGCCGACGGCAACCGGCTTGGTGAGACCGATGCGATCCGCGTTGATGTCGACCTGGATGATCTTTGCCGTTTTTGGCCAGTAGTCGATGCCGTAGCCCGGCAGAGTCGAGAACGGATTGAGGCGCGTGCCGAGCGCCAGCACCACGTCGGCCTTGGCGATCAGCTCCATGGCGGCCTTGGAGCCGTTGTAGCCGAGCGGGCCGCAGGCCAGACGATGGCTGCCGGGGAAGCTGTCATTGTGCTGGTAGTTGGAGCACACCGGCGCATCGAGCTTTTCGGCCAGCGCTATGCATTCCGGGATGGCATGGCCGATCACGACGCCGGCGCCCGAGAGGATCACCGGGAACTTCGCATCGGAGAGCAGCTTGGCCGCCTCGGCGACCGCCTTGGCACCGCCGGCCGGCCGCTCGAACGCCACGATAGCTGGCAAGGAGATGTCGATCACCTGCGTCCAGAAATCGCGCGGGACGTTGATCTGCGCGGGGGCCGAGAGTCGCTTGGCCTTCGAGATGACGCGGTTGAGCACCTCGGCGATTCGGACGGGATCGCGCACCTCCTCCTGGTAGCAAACCATGTCGCGGAACAGGGCCATCTGCTCGACTTCCTGGAAGCCGCCTTGGCCGATGGTGCGGTTGGCCGCCTGCGGCGTCACCAGCAGCATGGGCGTGTGGTTCCAGTAGGCGGTCTTGACGGCCGTGACGAAGCCCGTCACGCCCGGTCCATTCTGGGCGATCGCCATCGCCATCTTGCCGGTCGTGCGTGTATAGCCGTCGCAGATCAGGCCGCCGTTGGTCTCGTGCGCGACGTCCCAGAAGGTGATGCCGGCCTTGGGAAAGAGATCGGAGATCGGCATGAAGGCCGAGCCGATGATGCCGAAGGCGTGCTCGATGCCGTGCATCTGCAGCACTTTCACGAAGGCTTCTTCCGTGGTCATCCGCATGGTATTCGGCCTCTCCCTAAAGGGCATCACTCAGACTGGCGCGCGCCATTCAGCGCCATTGGCTCTTCTTGGTCATGACTCGTTTGGTGGCCGGTGGGGCGGCCCGGCGCGCTTCCAAAAGTGGTACGTGGTGTCCCATTTTTCACACGCGCTCGGCGACCAAGTCAATGTACTGGCCGCGGATGCCGAGGTGCTTTTCGGCGTCGGCACAACGCCTTTGCTACTCACTCCATGATCCACACGCGAGCGATGCGCTCGGCCGCCTGTACGAGGCGAGGCACGTGCCCCTCGCAAGCCTTCAGCGACAGGCGTGTGACCGGACCATGCATCGCCAGTGCGGCGACGGCACGGCCATCGGCATCCTTGATCGGCACAGCCAGACCGATGATGCCGTCCAGGTACTCTTGATTGTTGAGCGCAAAGCCACGGCTGCGGATCCTTGCGAGCTCC
>Ga0075367_10000851_pt1 | contig 12157 bp, 12 predicted proteins | sample EndMethybrTD3032_FD_71399 | JGI IMG/M metagenome (GOLD analysis project Ga0075367, IMG submission 71399) | Populus endosphere microbial communities from Tennessee, USA - Endosphere MetaG P. TD hybrid TD303-2 | ecosystem: Host-associated > Plants > Roots > Endosphere | place: USA: Tennessee... | reverse complement strand
GGCGCAATATATCCGCCTTTAGAAAGGCGCTCGTCACTCTCCGATCAATGGCGACCCCGAGAGCACTCGAGCCAATAGCTGACATTTGGGCACGGTTACATCGGCCGCGGTTACATTCCGTAAGGCAAGGTCGATGCTTCCGAGTGCAACCATAATGTCAGCCAGCGCCGTGAACAGATTGATTACCTGATTATTTCGATCACGCGGTGGATATGTGGATCGACGATCACGCATTGCTTGTTGATCACCGTGTAAGCGTATGCATCATTGCTGGGATCGTGTGTATTTCAACCGAAGACAGCAGCTCCGTCCCGACGATGACATTAAACAACGGGCAGGACTTCATGTTCGGTTACGCAGGTCCACAACCGCTGTCTGGGCCAGAGCGCTGCGCTGCCGGTAACGCAAGTGCTGCTGCAACAGCACTTGTAAGAGGACAGAACGAGCAGGTCCGATCGACTACTGAATTGTTCGGTTTCCGCCATCGTCGGGCGGCACTAAAGCGGTCAAGAGAAGCTTGTCGATTCTGCGTCCATCAAGGTCGACCACCTCGAACCGCCAGCCGTTCATCACGAAACTCTCGCCGACCTCAGGCAGATGCTTCATCTCTTCCAGCACAAGTCCCGCAACCGTCTGATAATCCCTATCACTATCGATCTGGAAGCCCATGAAATCGGCGAACTCGTCGATCGGTGTCCAGCCGGATACGAGATAGCTGCCATCGTGGCGGCGTACGATCGCCTTCTCACCAATCGAGTCCTCCTGAACCGCGCCCATGATTGCTTCCAGAATGTCGCCCGAGGTGATGACGCCTTCGAAGTGGCCGTACTCGTCATAAACGAGCACCATGTGGCAGCGTGAGCGACGAATGGCCTGAATGACGTCAAGAGCGCCTGACAGATCAGATACGATCGGCACTTCCTGCACAATAGTGGTGATGTCGACATGGCCTGACGACGCAAGCGCGTCGTAGAAATCCTTCGTCAAAAGCACGCCGATGATTTCGTCAGAGCTATTCTTACGCACCGGCAATCGCGCCTGCGCGGTCCGGCGGAGTTGGTCTCGAATCTCGGCAAAACCATCCTCTACATCGATCACCTCTACATCGCGGCGCGGCGTCATTAAGGCTCTCGCACTTCGGTCTGCCAGGCGCATGACGCCCGAAATCATCGCCGACTCTTCCGTCTCGATGACGCCTGCACTGTGGGCTTCCGCGAGCACAGTCTTGATTTCTTCATCGGTGACGGCATCGCCAGACTTGCCCGACTGCCCGAGAAGTCGAAGGAGGCTCCGACCGGACACGTCGAGCAGCCAGACGAGTGGGGCTGCCAGACGAGACAGAAATATCATCGCCGGGGCGACTTTGCTTGCAACCGTCTCGGGCGCGCGAAGCGCGATCTGCTTGGGCACCAATTCACCAACGATCAGCGACAGGTACGTGATCGCAACAACGACCGAACCGACGCCAAACCCGTCCGCTGCTGCTTGTGACAAGCCTTGGGAGGCCAGCCAACCAGAAAGTCGCGCACCAAGCGTCGCACCCGAGAATGCGCCGGACAGCACGCCAACGAGGGTAATGCCGATCTGGACAGTGGATAGAAAGCGTCCGGGCTCCTCCGCCAGCCGGATGGCCATGGCCGCCCCGCGGCTTCCCTGATCAGAAAGGACTTTAAGACGAGCTGGCCGCGAGGATACAACTGCGAGCTCGGACATGGCGAGGACGCCGTTCAAGATCGTGAGAATAGCAACGATTGAAATTTCGAGAAGCAAAAATGGAAATCCTGTATTTCGGAACTACGCGAAACATAGGCATTCTCCCGCAGAACGCCAGCTTCCAGCTGGTCGCAATGACTGTTTCTTTCGCTTCTTTGTAGATCGTCGGATTGCAGCAGATCGCATCGCCGCGACCGATTTTGCGAAAAGCGGACCGATGGATGTGGCTCGCGCCCTGCAAAAGCCGCCAGGAGCCGTCCTCGGCAGACGTTGGCGCCTTGCAAGCCGCCCGCGGCGGGATCAACACCAACTGCGTTAGCCCTGACCGCACCATAATCGGCCGCTTCTCCTCAAGCGCCCAGGTGAGCCGAACGTTTCGCTACTGCTCGCCGGAAAGCATAGGCGCTGACCGGAACAAGGACTGCGACGCAAGCCAGCGCAATCAACAAATGCAAGTGAAGCTGCAGCCGTCCGAGCAAGGCCTCAACGGCCTGTCCAGCGAAAAACCCAATCGCAGTTATCAGGACGCCCCAAACGAACGCAGCAATCGCATTCAGTATGACAAATCTACCCGTAGAAACGCTTGATACGCCGATTGCAACTGGACTGATCGTTCGGATGCCGTAGATAAAGCGAAAGGTTAAAATGAAACCAATCGGGTAAGCCTCAAGGAGCCGCGTCACCCTCGCAACCGGCTCCGATCCAAGCAGCTTCTGAACATAAGACCACTTCGTGGCGTAGCGACCCAACAGGAAGAAGAGCTGGTCTGCGGCAAACGACCCAAGACATGCAGCCAACGCCACCTGCCAGTATGGAATGAGCTGCCTATGGGCGAAAACTCCGCCCAGAAACGCTGCCGTTTCCCCTTCCGCCGCAGCTCCAAGAAAAACGGCCACGGCGCCGTACTCACCAATCAGCCTTTCTAGCAATATCTGACCTCCGGCGGCCCAACAACGCGCAATTTGCCCTGAATTGCGTCTTGCGGCAACGTCCGCAGGGAACCATGCGACCGACCCCTCGGGTGCGTCAGGCTGTCGCCTGTCTGGGTCGCCTACCACGAGATCGGTTCTCCCGAGCAGCCATCTGCCTTGCCACTTAGCTCGCGGAACGCTATTCCGCTGTGCGGGCAATGTCCGGCTTGACCACGCAGCAAGGGGAGCAGTGGCGTGCAGACAGAGACAATCGGCTTCATCGGAACCGGAACCATCGCCGACGCCATGGTCAGAGGCCTGCTGACCAAGCCTGCCGCCGTCTCGAAGGTCGTGATTTCACCCCGCAACGCCGAGATCGCCCAGCGCTTGGCTGCCGACTTTGCAGAGGTCACCGTCGCCGCCGACAACCAGGCGATCATCGACGCCAGCGACATGGTCGTTCTGGCTGTGCGCCCGCAGATTGCGAAGGACGTTCTAAGCGGGCTGACATTCCAACCGGGACAATGCGTTCTCAGCGTCATTGCAGCAACCGACCGCAAGACGCTCCTCGAGTGGATCGGTGCAGATGTTTATCTCGTGCAGGCCATTCCGTTGCCCTTCGTCGCCGATCGCGAGGGGGTGACGGCCGTCTTCCCGCCTGACCCTCGCGTTGCGGCGCTCTTTTCCGTGCTTGGCACGGCAGTCGAATGCGAGACGAAGGAAGAGTACAACCTTTTGGCCGCGGCGAGCTCCCTGATGTCGACCGTCTTGGGAATCATGGACGTCTCGGCTGCGTGGCTGGAACAGCGCGGCCTCATCAAAGGCAAGGGACGCGCCTATATCGCACCGCTATTTGCCAGCCTTACGCAGACGGCACTGCGCTCCGAAACCGTTCCGTTCGAAGAGCTCAGCAGCGAATTTGCGACCAAGGGCGGATTGAACGAACAGGTCTTGTCCGACTTTCATAAAAACGGCGGGCGTGATGCCCTGATCCTGGCGCTTGATCGCGTTCTGGCGAGGATACAGGGTGCCTAGAAGGTCGGCGGCGTGCAGGCACTGATGACCTCGCACGCGACCGGTCCGACGCATCGGAACCGATGCGGTCGGCGGCTTTCGAAATAATAGGCGTCGCCTGGCCCAAGGATCCGGCGCTCGTCGTCGACCGTCACCTCGAGCCGCCCGGAAAGAACGATCCCTCCCTCTTCTCCCTCGTGAACCAGCGGAACCTTGCCGGTGTCTGAGCCCGGCTGATAACATTCCTTCAGGATCTGCAGGCTGCGGCCAAACAGGCTTTCTCCAACCTGCCGATAGGAGATCGCTCCCTTCCCGATCTCGACGAGCTCCTCGACGGCATAAAATGCCTTTCGCGGCCGTTCCGGCTCGAAGGCGAAGAATTCCGCCAGGCCGATCGGGATGCCGTCAAGGATACGCTTCAGTGCCCCGACGGAGGGGTTGGAGGAGTTCGACTCGATCAACGAGATCGTCGAGTTTGTCACACCGGCGCGTTTGGCCAGTTCGCGTTGAGAGAAATTGTGCATTACCCTCAGATGACGAAGGCGGTTGCCGATATCGACGGACATAGGACGCGTTTCACCTGTTGCGTATACCGAACATATGAAGCTCATGCCTATAAATTTCAAGTGTTTAGGTGAGAGCAGAAAAGGACTTGTTTCCCGAAGGAAATCACTGAACATATCGGCCACGCACAAAGGAGAACATGGTGGTGGACCAGATCAGTATTTCCAATCGGCCTTCCCTCGATAATTTCTGGATGCCATTTACGGCAAACCGCCAGTTCAAACTGGCTCCCAGGCTGCTCGCCTCAGCCGAAGGCATGTATTACACCGATATCGACGGCAACAAGATACTGGACGGCACGGCTGGCCTCTGGTGCGTCAATGCCGGCCACGGTCGCAAACGCATTGCAGACGCCGTTGCCCGCCAGTTGCAGACAATGGACTTTGCGCCGACGTTTCAGATGGGCCATCCCGTCGCCTTCGATTTTGCCGAGAAGCTCGCAAAGATTGCGCCTGGCGGGCCAGCGGCAAAACTCGATCGTGTGTTCTTCACCGGCTCCGGCTCGGAGTCGGTCGATACGGCTCTGAAGATCGCAATCGCCTATCAGCGCGCCATTGGCCAGGGCACACGTACCCGTATCATCGGGCGCGAGAAGGGCTATCACGGCGTCGGCTTCGGCGGGATCTCGGTCGGCGGGCTCGTCAACAACCGCCGAATCTTTCCGCAAATTCCAGCCGACCATATGCGCCATACCCTCGACATCGAGCGAAACGGTTTCTCGAAGGGGCTGCCTCAGCATGGCATCGAGCTCGCGGACGACCTGGAGCGCTTGGTCGCGTTACATGGCGCGGAAACCATCGCTGCCGTCATCGTCGAGCCGATGTCCGGATCGGCAGGCGTCATCTTGCCGCCCAAGGGATATCTGGAGCGCCTGCGCACGATTGCCGACAAGCATGGCATCCTCCTGATCTTCGACGAAGTCATCACCGGTTTTGGCAGGCTGGGCACACCATTCGCGACCGACCATTTCGGCGTCGTTCCCGATCTCGTCACCACCGCCAAGGGCCTGACGAACGGCGCCATTCCGATGGGCGCAGTCTTTGCGAGCCGAAAAGTGTACGACGCATTGATGGTCGGGCCCGAGAATCAAATCGAACTTTTCCATGGCTACACCTACTCCGGTCACCCGGTCGCCAGTGCCGCAGGCATCGCCACTTTGGAAATCTACGAGGAAGAAGGCCTGCTTACCCGCGCCGCATCCCTGGCCGACACATGGCAGGCCGCTCTTCACTCCCTGAAGGGACTGCCGCACGTCGCCGACATCCGTAACCTTGGTCTCGTCGGCGCCGTTGAACTCGCGCCACGCGAAGGCGCGCCAGGGACACGCGCCTATGACGTCTTCGTGGAGTGCTTTAGGAAAGGACTGCTAATTCGCGTCACCGGCGACATTATCGCGCTTTCGCCACCGCTGATCATTGCGACGGGCGAAATTGAGAGGATCGTCACCATTCTGGCAGATGCCTTGAACCGCGCGGCATAGCGAGCGAGCCCGAACTGTTTCTGTTTGGCGACCAACAGCCAAACAGAAACGCAACGCGGTCGGTCGACGAAAAATTCTGCCATCCGCCTGCCGGCATCGGCATCCCTGGAAAGGCGCGTCAAACAGTTTGCTTTTTGATCCCGCCGGGATAAGGATCCCCCAGTGTGATCAAGGAGCTTTCCATATCGATGTCGAAACCCCGGCTGAGACGGGAGGCAGATCTCCTTCTGCATCGTGGCACCAGGGCTGCCAGCGGCGACTATCCGGTGAGCCGCGCGCGAAGACCTGCGGCCGTGCAACGCCTGATCGGTGCGTTGGGCAACATCATGCTGTCCGACGCTGCTCCCTTCATGGAAAAATTCGTTGCTGGAAAGGTCTTTCACCTGCTGCAGGAGCCGGGTGCAATCGCAACGAAGCCGGCCACGCCTGTGCCCTTGGGACCCCAGTTGCAGTTTGCACTGCGCAACTTGGCCTCGAAGGGCGAACCTTTCGCCGAGGTCGCGGCTGCCATCAACGATGTTGCCAAGAGCCTCGAATGGGTTGCGAGCAAAACCGGCCCATTTGCCAGCATCAACATAGAGCACACGCATGCGCATGCGGTGGTGGCGGGCATATCAGGCGTTGAGGAACGAGACGACGTTGCGCTCGGCTTGACGATAATGGCGCCCTACAGCCGCTTCCCGGATCATATTCAATATCGCTCCCGCGTTTTCCTGGCGCTATCCGACTGCGAGTTTTCCTGTGACGACAAAGGATGGCAGCGCGCTTCAATCGGCTCCATTTTCTTCAATGAAGCGGGCCACAATGTCGCTATGCGGTGTACCGCGCGACCTCTTCTGGCGGCCTGGTGCCACGTCGAGCGATAACTGAACGCCTTCCTAATTTGTGCCTTGACGTTTGCGTGGCAAACCGTTGAATTGTAAAGGCCCTTCTAGAGAGGACAAGCCCCTGCGCAGTCGTGATACATATCCCGAACCGGGCGAGATGGCCAATCGCATTTATGGCGGCGACTGGGAGGCAAGTGGCCTCGGCCCACCGGCCTCGTGGCCGCTCTGCTTGAGGTCGGCTATCGACATCATGCTACCGTCAAAAGCTCAGATTGTCATTTTCTGGGGCCGTGATTTTATTGCCCTTTATAACGATGCTTATTCGCCCACCATCGGGAACAAGCATCCTCAGGCCCTGGGTCGCCCGGCCCGCGAGAACTGGAGCGAATTGTGGAGCGATCTGGAACCGCTCCTGCGGCGTGTCCTCGACCATGGGGAAACGGTGGTCGCCGAGAACCGGCCGTTTTATATCGAACGGCATGGCTATCCTGAGACCGTCCACTTCGACATTTCGTATTCACCGATCAGGGACGAGGTTGGCAAGGTTCGTGGAGTGTTCTGCATCGTCAGCGAGACGACCGAACGCGTGAAATCCGAAATGGCATTGCGCGAAAGCGAAGAACGGTTTCGCGCAATATTCGCGCAATCGGCAGCAGGCATCGGTCAGTCGGATCTCGCCGGGCGGCTCCTATTGGTCAACAGGCGCTTCTGCGAGATCGTCGGCTACTCAGAAGTCGAGCTTTTGAAGATGCGGGTACAAGACATCACTTTTCCCAAGGACCTTGACGACTACGTCCATTCCTTCAGGACAATGCTGAAAACGGGCCAAAGCTTTGACATCGAGAAGCGCTACGTTCGCAAGGACGGCAGTCTTGTCTGGGTGACGAATTCGATTTCGCCGCTGCGTGACACCAACGGAGACATACGGCAGGCTTCCGCCGTTGTCGTTGATATTACGGAACGCAAGCGTGCTCAGGAGGTCGAGCGTCGCCTTGCCGCGATCATTGCCTCGTCCGATGACGCCATTCTTAGCACAGATCTGAACATGAGGATCACCAGCTGGAACAGCGGCGCCGAAAAGCTCTACGGCTACTTGGCCGAGGAAGTGATCGACCACTCAGTCGTGCTTCTGGTTCCTGACGACAGGATAGAAGAGGAGCCGGCGATCATTCGGCAGGTCAGCGCTGGTCTCAAGGTCGATCCTTACGAAACCAAGCGGCGGCGCAAGGACGGCCGGCTGGTCGACGTACTGCTCAGCGTTTCACCTATTTTCGACGCTTATGGCAGGATCGTTGGGGCTTCGAAAATTGCGCATGATATCAGCGCGCGAAAGGAGGCCGAGCGGCTCCAGACAGTTCTGGTCGGCGAACTCAATCATCGCGTGAAAAACGTGCTCGCAACAGTGATGGCCATCGCACGACAGACGCTCGGGCGCGAGAAAGCCAACCGGGCGGGAGTGGATGCATTCGAGGCTCGCCTTGCCTTGATGTCGAGGGCGCACGATCTTCTGACGCATGGCAACTGGGAACAGGCAGAACTGGAGACGGTCGTCAGACAATCGCTTTCTCCGTATCAACAGGACAGGTTTTCAATCTCCGGCCCGAGCATTCAGCTTGCGCCCCGCGCCGTCGTGTCGATTTCCCTGGCGTTGCACGAGCTGGCAACAAATGCCGCCAAATACGGAGCCTTGTCCGTAGCGGAAGGCCACGTTTCGATTGCATGGTCATTCGAGAGGAATGAACCCGCCAGCCTGAGACTGCAATGGCGCGAAACGGGAGGGCCAACTGTCACTCAACCCTCGCGCAAAGGCTTCGGCTCGCGCCTGATTGAAAGCCTGCTGGCGGCCGAATTGAAGGGTGAAGTAAAGATCACCTACGATCCAGCCGGCGTGGTCTGCGTGGTAGACGCCCCTGTTGGCGGTGGATGGGATTACGATCACTCAGTCGGATCTCCGCAGTAACATCCGGCTTCGGCCCATCCTTCCTGCCTACTTCACGAGCAGCGGCGCCTTGCCCCTTACGCGTTCGTAAAGGTCGATGGCGTCCTGATTGAACATCCGCACACAGCCAGACGAGGCGTTCTTGCCGATTGACTGCCACTCCGGTGACCCGTGGATGCGATAGAGCGTGTCTTCGCCGTCCTGAAAGATATAGAGTGCGCGGGCTCCGAGCGGGTTGTTCACACCGGGCTGCATGCCCTGCTTCCACTGTTCGAGTTTCGGATTGCGACTGATCATTGAAGGCGTCGGCGTCCATGTCGGGAACTTTCGCTTCCACTGAATGATCGCGCGCCCCTTCCATGCGCGCCCCTGCGCCCCCAGGCTCACCCCGTACCGAACGGCACGCCCGTCCTTCAATACTAGGTAGAGGAACTTTTTCTCGGTCTCGACAACGATGGAGCCTGGTGGCTCGTTCGTCGCATAGTCGACCTCCTGGCGGAGATAGTCGGGGTTGACGGCCGCGTAATTGATCGCAGGCCAGCGAAATTCACCATCATCAACCTCGGCGTAGGCCAGCGAATAGTCCGGCTTTTCGGCCGGACGCACCACCGGCTCAATCTGGGACCGCGGCTGCAGTTCGGGCACGACTGCCTCAATCGAAGGGGTTTGGCCCGTTGGGACAATTCGTTCCGCCGGAAGCTGCGTGCAGGCAGCAAGAAGAGAGGCGCCGGCCGCTGCCAAAAGCGGTCGGATTATGGATGTGGCATGCAATTTCAAAGATTCCGATTCGTGGTTTGATCAGGCAAGACATGCCGTACTCGCTGCCACCATGGCTGAAATGTGGTTGGGACAGGCAGAAAGGCAGAGGCGACGTCGCGTTAGCTCAGGACTGTTGGACGAGGGCAACAACAGGCTCTGACGCGCTGAGAGTTTTCTCTGGTCAGGAGGAGCTCCCCCGGCCTAATTCCACCAGACCACGTCTGCGCGCTTCCAGCCCGCATCCACCTAAGCGCTAATCCGGAACCCGAGGGGCGTTCTCTCTAGGGATGCCGCTTCCGCCTCGACAGCAACAACGGACGCGCCGGGTGGTCCTTTCCAGAATTCCCGCAACATCGCCGAAACAGCCGTATCCGGACCAGCGATCAGAGCCCTTACGGAGCCATCGTCTTCATTGCGAACCCAGCCGGTTAGGCCAAACTCCTCGGCCCTGGCGCGAGTCCAGACGCGAAAGCTGACGCCCTGAACCCGTCCGGATATCCGCACTAGAACCGCCTTGGGATTCTCGTCCATGCTCGCCTCCGCTACGCCTGCCTTGTTTAGCAATCTGGCGCACCCGAAAAGAATTCAAGCGTGGCTCGTGCGGTGTCACGTGGCCGTCGTTAAGCATGGCTCGATGTTGCGCGTAATTATCGACACCGCGACAGCGCGAACCGCTGGACCGAATCGAACGGTGCGCTACATTGATAAGTGCTTCAACTTGAAGGGATCTCGATCATGCGCAGGCTTATCGCAGTGACTTCAGTGCTCCTCCTCAGTTTTGTCGGTTCGGCCTTTGCGCAAGCGAGCATGGGTATGGACAGCAGCGGCCGCTTCGACGGGTCGCCGCCGCTTGGGACTTCGCGCGAAGACGAAGCACCGAGCGGTGGATTCGCGATACCGTTCGACACGTTCACAACCGGCAGCACGAGGTCCGACAATATACAATGGACGCGATGCCCGCCACAGCGCCGTGGGGTCCACGGCAACAGCAAAGCTTGCCTTGAGAGGAACTAAAAGCAAACCTTGCAGCCACCGCGAGCCTGCATCCAGGTTCGCGGGTCTGCTATTTCTGTGCTAGGGGAACCGCGCAACGCGAGGCACGACCGACATGCTCCCCTGGATTCAACTCGATTCCGCCCCCATTCCCGGAGAAAGTGGCGAATTGCGCCTCAAGCAGCGAGGCAGCGAATTCTCAATCATGCTGGGCTCGAACGAGCTTATGAACAGTCGCCTGAGCGGCTCGGAGGAGGCGCTCGCGACGCTTTCGCGTGAAAAGATCAAAAGGCATGAACGCCCGAATGTGCTGATCGGCGGTCTCGGGATGGGCTTCACACTGCGTGCTGCCCTTTCCGTTTTGCAGCAAGATGCATCGGTTATCGTTGCCGAGTTAGTGCCGGCGGTGGTGCAATGGGCGCGGGGCCCAATGTCAGAGGTATTTCAGGGTTGCCTCGACGATCCGCGCGTGGTCATTCATCAAGGCGACGTTGGCGAACTGGTAAGGCGAAGCAAGTCACAGTTCGACGCCATCCTGCTTGACGTGGACAATGGGCCAGACGGCCTCACCCGTCGCTCCAACGATCGCCTCTACGATTTTGCAGGCCTTCGCGCCGCACGCGATGCTCTGCGACCCGGCGGTGTTCTCGCTGTCTGGTCATCGGGGCCGGACGCCGGCTTCACCCGGCGGCTTCGCGACTGCGGCTTTTTGGTGGAGGCCGTCAATACGCGCGCCAACGGCAAGCGCGGCGGCGCGCGTCATGTTATCTGGCTCGGCGTCAAATAGGTCAGCCAGCCTGAACTCGCCGCGCGGCGGCAATCGCACTGGCGGCGCCGGAGCGCAACTGCTGCGTGTCAGCCCCGGCTACGACGAAATCAAATCCCATTCTCAACAGTTCACCGGCCCGCTCACCGTTGCTGCCGAAGACGCAGGCGAATTTGCTATGCGCCCGGCAACGGGCGATCAGATGTTTGAGAACACCGTCAACCTCCGCCGTATCAGGTGCTACCTTCGCTCCATCTGACAGTGCAATCGACAAATCGGACGGGCCGATAAAGATGCCGTCGATGCCATCAACTCGCATGATTTCATCTGCGGCATCAAGTGCTGCGCGCGTCTCGATCATGGCAATCGCGACGGTCTGCTCGTTCGCGGTCATCAGATACTCGTTCGCCGACAACCCCCTGTAATTCATCGCCAGTGTCGGCCCCCAGCTGCGTTCGCCGACCGGCGGATATTTGGTGGCTTTCGCAAAGGCCTTTGCGTCCGACACCGAGTTGATCATCGGCGCGATGATACCCGAGGCTCCCACATCGAGAAGACGCGAGGCCGAGGCGAAATCGCCGACCGGAATTCTGGCAAGCACGGGCTTTCCGGCAAGCCGCCCCTGGCCAATGCCAACGGCGGCCGATCCGATATCCCAAACGCCATGCTGCATATCCAGCACGATGGCATCAAAAGCCTCTTGCGCCAGATGATTGACGAAAAGCGGATCGGGAATACCGATCCACGCGGATATCAATCCGCCCTCACCGCTTCTGATCTGCTTCGCGAAGCCGTCGATCGTCTTTGCACTCATGCCATGCTCCTTTAGCAGTTCAGCCAAACGCGCGCTGCTTTTCCTGATGGAATTCCTCGATGAATGCCTTTTCAATCAGGATGCCGTCCCACTCATCGTCAAAAAACGGTGAATCGTAAATCAGAGTGTATGGTCCGCCGTAGCCTGCCGTCCGGCACGCTTCCAGGCATTTGCGATAGTCCGCGCTGTCGAGCCCGGATCCATTGAAATCGGCCTTGGCGTGGCAGAGTTCCGCACGTCGCATGATGTCGGAAAGCCCCGCATACTTTTCCGGTGCGGTCCAATTGCCGAGATCGCCATTCAGGCCGACTTTGCCCTGCAGAGTATCGATTAGCCAGTTGGTTTCCTGAGGAGACGCGAGGAGATCGAACCAGTTC
>Ga0075367_10000850_pt1 | contig 12171 bp, 8 predicted proteins | sample EndMethybrTD3032_FD_71399 | JGI IMG/M metagenome (GOLD analysis project Ga0075367, IMG submission 71399) | Populus endosphere microbial communities from Tennessee, USA - Endosphere MetaG P. TD hybrid TD303-2 | ecosystem: Host-associated > Plants > Roots > Endosphere | place: USA: Tennessee... | reverse complement strand
CTCGTCGGCCACCGCCAGCTGCTTCTCGGCGCGCATGGCCTTCTTGTTGTCGCTGATCGCCTTCCAGTCCGGATTGGCGGAGAGGGCTTCGCGGACCTTGGCGACCACCGCCTCGCGGCGCGCCAAGCCGTCTTCCCCATGGTAGGCGAGGATCAGCAGCGAGGTCCACGGCCGGCCGGCGTAGTAGCGGGCGATGTGCAGTTCGTAGCCGTCGAGCGCGCCTTCAGACATCCAGCCGCGCAGTTGCGGGACCGTGTAGCCGTCGAAGTAGCGACCGTATTCGGGCACGCTGACCAGCGCCTCATAGGGGATCACAAGATAGGGCCCGGCCTGGGTTTCGGCGCCGCCCTGCCGCGCGAGGTCGGAGGGAGCGGTGCTGATCGCGGTGACCAGCGGCAGGGCCTGGGGGTCCAGGCCGGCGGGCGAGGCCTGTTCGGTCCGCGCCCATCGCGCCGCCTGGTCGGAGCTGGCGAAGGTGAGCACCTCCAGGGCGTCCCAGCTCCCGCTGTCGGCGTAGCGGTTGAACAGCAGCCGCCAGCTCGCCAGGTCGCCGCGGGCTTGCGCCGCCGCCAGTCTCCTCACCTGCCCGGACGCGAGCAGCTCACGCAGTCGCGGACGATTGGCCGGGCTGGTGGAGATCGCCTCGACCAGCGAGGCCGCGCCGTGGGGCTCGGCCGCGGCCCTGGCCGCCGGACAGAGCGCCGCGGCCAGGAGGGCGGAGATCGCATATCGCCTCAGTCGCGATGCACACGTCATCGCCTTCACCTCTTGCGCGGGGCGAAGTCGAACCAGACCAGCCCGCCCGTGCTCTTGCTCTCGCCCGGCGAGGCGGCGAGGTAGAGGCGGTTCTGCTCGGCGGACCAGACGCAGGTCTTCGAGGCCGGCGGCGTGGCGACAGGCGCTAGCGGCAGGTAGTGGTCGGCGTCCTGCTGTTCGAACACGGCCAGCCGGCCGTCGCCGCCACAGACGAAGATGCGGCGGTTGGCGGGCTCCCACAGCACCTGGTCGACCCGCGAGGGCGCATCGAAAGCCTGCACGGTCGCGCCGGTGTCGGCGTTGACCACCAGCAGCTTGCCGGGCGCCCGGGTGACGACGAACAGCCGGCGGGTAGCCTCGTCATAGGCGATCGGCGCGTTCTGCTTGGCCTCGGCCACCGTCCAGCGGCTGAGGATCGCGTGGCTGTGCTTGTCCACGACGTCGAGCAGGTTCTTGTCGGTCTGGTTGATGAAGATGCGGCTGCCGCCGGACTCCACGGCCAGCGCCTCGGTGTGGTCCCCGTCGAAGTCGGTGTGGCCGTAGGTCTTGCCGGTGTAGGGGTCGACCTCCACCAGGGCGGAGGTCTTCATGCCGACGTCCTTGCCGCCGGTGACCACATAGGCCCGCCGACGCGCCGCGTCGTAGCCCAGGGAGTCTGCGCCGTCGGCGAGGGCCAGGGTGCGGGTCTGGACCAGGGTGCGGGCGTCGAGGACGCGGCTGCCGGTGTTGGCGACCACGACGACCTCGTGGGTCTCCGGCAGGTAGATGAAACTGTGGGGGGCGTCGTAGCCCGGCAGGCTCTTGATCAGCGCGCCGGTGTTCAGATCGAACACCTCCAGCGCCCCGCCGTCCTCACCGGCCAGGAACAGCCGGCCCTCCGGCGCGGCGATCGCGAAATGGTCGAAGTCGCCTTCATAGCCCGGCAGGTCGGTATGACCGCTGGCCAGCACCGCCAGGCCGGGGGCCGCCTCGGCCGCGAGGCTGGCGGGCGAGACGATCTCACGGGCCATCTCGTCGCGGATCGACTGCGCGTGAGCGACCAGGGCGTCCTTGTCGTCGCCGGCGTGATAGCGCAGCACCACGCCGAGCGCGCCGATGCGCCGGCCCGAGGCGTCGTTCAGCGGCATCTCGGCCTCGAAGCGGCGGCCGGTGTCGTTGACCTCGCGGTTGGTCTCGCCCTTTTCGATGACCCGCAGGTCATCCTCGTCGGCCGCCTTGCCCAGCCGGCCGATGTTGGAGCCCATTATGACGTTGGTCTGCTGGCCCGGCGGGGTGGCGTGGACCGCCAGGATCAGGATTTCCGGGTGGCGGGCCAGCGTCCTGTCGACCAGAGCCTGGGCGAAGGTGCGGTCGTTGAAGGCCGGATCGTAGGGCCAGCGGTCGAGCAGGTTGCCGGCATGGGCGATGCGGCGGCCAAGTTCGTCGCGGATGGCCAGCGCCTCGCTGGCGCGCGCCGCCTTGTCGTCGCCGGCCTTGTAGGGGAAGACGATCCCGACCGCGCCGATGGTCTGGCCTTCGACGTCGTGCAGCGGCGCCTCGACCTCGAAGTGGTCGCCAGCCTTGTTGACCTCGAGCTTCGGCTGACCGGACGCGATCACCTGCAGGTCGTCGGCGTCGGCGGCCTTGCCCAGCCGGCCGATGTTCGAGGCGACGATGACGTTGGTCTTGGTCTTCGGCGGAGTCGCATGGATCGCCATCACCAGCACGTCCGGATGCGCCTTCAACGCGCTATCCACCAGATGCTGGGCGTAGGTGTCCGCCGGGATACCTCCCGACACCGCGCGCGTCGGCCCGTCGGCGCGAGCCGCCGTGGCGAGGGCTATCGTGGCGGTGGCCATGAGGAGCGCGGTGCGCATGGAAGTCTCTCCCTTGATCGTCTTATGGCGGCGGACGCAGATCGCGCGGACGCGTCTGGCCCAAGCCGCTCGACATCGCCAAACCTCGTGAGCCAAGCTGAAAGCACGCTGACATCTCCCTGAACGGGCATTCAGTCGCCCACGCCAACTGACGCCTGAACCGATTTTCAGCTTCGCTTCAGGCGCGCTTCAGGCCCCGCGCGCGGAGATGCCGGACGAAGGCGGCCCACGAGAGTCGCCATGGATCGGGAGGTCGCCGGATGAGAGTTGCAGCCCTGGCTTGCTGTCTGGCGCTGGTCGCCCCTGGCATGGTCGCCACTGGCGCGAGCGCCGCGCCGCGAGGCGCCGAGCCGTCCCGCCCGCTCTACGACCTGTCGCTGCCGGTCCCCGACGTCGCCCGCCCGCAGTCGGACGCCGAGAAGAAACTCGGGATGACCCAGGGCCGCGCCCTGCCCCAGCCGGAAATCCTGCAGCCGACCCTCGACCCCGCCCTGCCCGACTATGCGCCCAAGGCCAAAGGCGCGGTCAAAGGCCGCTACAAGGCCGCCGTCTCCGACGTGCTGCCAGGCCAGGCGAAGCTGTGGATCGCCGCCTTCCAGAAGCTCTATCCGGGCGTGAAGATCGACGTCGTCACGCCCTACGCCGGCAGCCTGGGCGCCAAGGAGCTGGTCAAGCAGAACCTCGACTTCGTCTTCGTCTCGCGGGAACTTCGACCCGACGACATTAAGGATTTCCGGGCCAAGTTCGGATACGACCCGTTGAGCGTGCCGGTGATGGGCGGCAGCTACCGCCACTATGGATTCCTCGATGCGGTGTCGATCATCGTCAATCCGGGCAACCCGCTGGACAGGATCAGCTACGCCCAACTGGACGCCATCCTCTCGACGACCAGGGTGCATGGCGGGCCGGCGATCACCACCTGGGGCCAGCTTGGCCTCACCGGCGACTGGACCGACAAGCCGATCCACGTCTACGCCATCAAGCCCTGGAACGGCTTCGAGGAGTTCGTCCGACAGTGGGTGTTGAGCCTGCCGGACAAGCGCGGCGAATGGCGCACCGACCTGAACTTCGCCGACGTCGTGTTCCCGATCGCCCGCTCCGTCGCCAAGGACCCCTATGCCCTGGGCTACACCGGCATGGCTTACCTCGACGCGCCGGTGAAGACGCTGGCGCTTGGCGCCAGCGAGGCGGGCCCGTTCTTTCCGCCCAGCTACGAGGCGGTGGCCAGCGCCGACTATCCGCTGAGCCGGCTGGTCTATTTCAACGTCAACAAGGCGCCGGGCAAACCGCTGCCGCCGGCGATCGAGGAGTTCCTGAAGTTCGTGCTCAGCCGCCAGGGGCAGACGCTGGTGCTCAAGCACGCCATCTTCCTGCCGCTGCGCGCCGGTCAGGCGGACGCCGCGCGCGAGCTGCTGGCGCCCTAGATGGCCGCGGTCGAGGAACGGCTGGCGCGCAAGGTCGCGCTCCACGTGCTGCCGGTGCTGATGGCCGGCTATTTCCTGGCCTTCCTCGACCGGGTGAACGCCGGCTTCGCGGCCCTGCAGATGAACGCCCAGGTCGGGCTGAGCCCGGCGGTGTTCGGGCTGGGCGGCGGCCTTTTCTTCGTGGGCTATGTGCTGCTGGAGGTGCCCAGCAACCTGATCCTGATGCGCGTGGGCGCCCGCCGGTGGCTGGGGCGGATCCTGATCACCTGGGGGCTGGTCTCGGCGGCCATGGCGCTGGTGGAGGGGCCACGCTCCTTCCTGGCGCTGCGGTTTGCGCTCGGCGTCGCCGAGGCGGGCTTCTTCCCGGGCGTGATTGTCTATCTGGCGCGCTGGTTCCCGAGCGCGACCCGGGCCCGCATCGTCGCCGCCTTCATGGTGGCGATCCCGGTCTCCAACATGCTGGGCTCGCCGCTGTCTGCCGCCCTGCTGGGACTCGACGGCTGGCTGGGCCTCGCCGGCTGGCGATGGATGTTCGTGCTCGAGGGCCTGCCGGCGGTGGCGCTCGGCGTCTGGGTCGCGCTCCGCCTGCCCGAAGGCCCGCACGAGGCGCGCTGGCTGTCAGGGATGGAGCGGGCGCAACTGGCCGCGCGGCAGGCCGCCGAGGACGCCGCAAGCCACAGCGTCGGCCACGCGCCGCTGTGGCGCGTGCTCACCCATCGCAAGGTGTTGCTGGCCGCCCTGGTTTACGCCGGCACGTCCGCGGCCAGTTCCTGCCTGACGCTGTGGGGGCCGCAGTACCTGCACGCCTTGGGCGCGGACCCGATGACGACCGGCTGGCTGAACGCCATCCCCTACGCCATCGCGGCCCCGGCGATGATCCTCTGGGCGCGCCGTTCCGACCGGGCCGGCGAGCGGGTCGGCCATACGGCCGCGCCCCTGGCGCTGGCCGCCATCGCGCTGGCGTTCGCGCCGCTTGGGCGCGGCATCTGGGCCACCGAGGCGCTGCTGTGCGCGGCGGTCGTCGGGACCTATGCCATCAAGGGCCCGTTCTGGTCGCTCTGCGCGGAGTGGTTCTCGCCGCAGGCCGCCCCGGCTGCGATCGCCCAGGTCAACGCCATCGGCAACCTCGGCGGATTCGCCGCCACCTGGGCCATGGGACTGATCCGGCAAGGCGGCGGGACCTATGCGCAAGGGCTGTTGCCGCTGGCGGCGGTGACCGCGGTCAGCACGGCCGCGCTCTGGCAGGCGCATCGCCCGCCGGCGCTTCCTGAATAGGCTTTCAGCCACGCTTCAGACTGGCGTCAGCGCCAGATCGCTAGTTGCCTGCGAAGCTCCCGCTGGGGGCGAACAAGGAAGGACAGGGAATGGAAACCAAGGGACCCACGCTCTCCCGCCGGATGGCTCTGGCCGCGGGCGCTCTGGGCGCCGCCGGCGCGTTCGCCCGCCCGGCCGCGGCGCTCAAGTACGCGGCGATCGAGCACCACATCAAGGCCGATCCCAGCCTGCCATTGTGGGTCCCGGGCCCGGTGCCTGTGGAGCCGGAGGAAGAGCTGAACCTGGTCGGCGCCGACGTCATGGACGAGATCACGCTGGGCTGGGCCAAGCTGATGCGGAAGGCCTATCCGCGGCTCAGCGTCACCATGGAGGCCCGCGCTTCCGGTTCCGGCGCTCCGGCGTTGATCGAGGGCCGCGCCCACCTCGCCCCGGTCGGCCGCGAGATGCTGCCCGCCGAAGAAGCCGCCTTCATCGCGAAGTTCGGCTACAAGCCCTTCGCCATCAAGGTCGCCACCGGCAGCGCCGGCTCGCTCGGCAAGACCGCCGCCAGCATCGTGATCGTCGACAAGGACAACCCGATCCGCGGCCTCAGCCTGGCGGAGCTGGACGCCATCTATTCGACGAGCTGCAAGCGCGGCCACAAGCCGATCCGCACCTGGGGCGACCTGGGCCTGACCGGCGTCTGGGCGCAGCGGCCGATCCACCTCTACGGCCTGAAGGCGCCCAACGGCATCGAGGCCTACGTCCGCGATCGCGTGATGCTGGGCGGCGACTACCGGACCGACATCCAGTTCACCAAGGGCCGCGGCTTCACCCACGCCTTCAACGTCGCGGCGGAGGACATGGCCAAGAACCCCGGCGGCCTGACCTACGCCCTGCTGGCCAACGTCACCCCCGACGTGCGCGTCGTGCCGCTGTCGGAGAAGGATGGCGGGCCGTACTTCATGCCGACGGTGCAGAACGTCTACACCCACGCCTATCCGCTCAGCCGCTACGTCTACATCTACGTCAACCGGCCGCCCGGAACGGCGCTGCAGCCGAAGATCCGCGAGTTCCTGCGCGCGGTGCTGTCGCGGCAGGGCCAGCAGGTGGTCTCCGACGAGGGCGTCTACATCCCGCTCCTGCCCAAGGTGGTGCGCGAGGAGCTGGCGAAGCTCGCCTGACATGGGTATCCAGGCGCTGGGAGCGGCGTTCGGCGCGGCGCTGGCGGTGTTCGCCGTCGCGCCGGCTGAGGCGCAGGCGGGCGATGCTCGCCTGGCCTGCGCGGGTGGAGAGACCTTGCGCCCGCTCCTGCGCGCCTGGGCCGCCGCGGCCCAGGCGGACCTTGCGGTCGACGACGGCGCGGCGCTCTCCGCCGAGGGCATGGGCCGGCTGCTGGCCGGCCAGGTCCAGTGCGTGACCATGGTGCGCGAGCCGTTCCCCAGTGAGCTTGTCGCCTTCCGCCGCCGCTTCGGCCACGACCCGCTGCTGGTCCCCGTCGCGCGCGGCAGCTTCGCGACCCGCGGCGGCACGCATGCGCTCGCCATCTATGTGAACGCGGCCAATCCTATCGCCGCGCTCAGCCTGCCCCAGATCGAAGCGGCGTTCGCCGCCGCGCCGCGCAGCGGGCCGCCGGCAAGGACCTGGGGCGATCTTGGGCTCACCGGCGCTTGGGCGGAACGGCCGCTGCGTCTCTACGGCATGATCCCCCGCCGAGCGTCGGGCGACCCGCCGGGCGTCGTCAACTTCCTGCAGCAGCGGGCGCTGGGCGGAGGCGCCCTGCGCGACGACGTCCAGGTCCAGGTCGACCGCCCCGGCGAGCAGGCGCTGGCGGCCATCGTGCGCAAGGTCGCCGAGGATCCCGACGGCCTGGGCTATTCCGGCTTCGGCTATGCGCTGGGCGGCGCCCGCGCCGTGCCGCTCGCCGAGGCGTCAGGCGCGGCGGCGGTGACGGGCTCACGTGAAAGCGTCGCCGACGGGCGCTATCCGCTGTCCCGGCGCATCTACATCCTGGCCGACCACCCACTGGACCCGGCCTTGCGCCATCTGCTCGGTTTCATCCTGAGCCCGGCCGGCCAGGCGATGATCGCCGCCGACGCCGAGGGCTTCCTGCCGCTCACCCCGGCCGAGATTGTCGAGGCGCGGAGCCTGCTCCGGTGATCCTCGCCGCCCTCCTGGCCGCGGGCCTGCAGGGCGCCTGCCCTGCCGAGCCGCCGCCGAGGCCGCTGCGGCCCTCGGCCAACGCCTCCTACCTCGCACCGGATGGGGCGGTTCGGATCGTCGGCTACAACGACATGGCCGGAATGATCGTCGGCTGGGACAAGCTGTTCGAGCGCCGCCACCCCGGCGTCCGCTTCGCCCCTGACCTGCCCTCGACGCGCAGCGCGCCGCCGGCCTTGATCGCCGGCCGCTCGGCGCTGGCGCCGATGGGCGCGGAGATGACGCCGGAGGACATCGCCTTTCTCGGCGCCCCGCCGCTGGTGATCCAGGTCGCCCACGACTCCCTCGACCCAAAGGCGCTTTCCGGGCCGCTGGGGGTGATGGTCGCCGCCGGCAATCCGCTGCGCGCGCTCAGCCTCGACCAGATCGCCAGGCTCTACGCCGCGAATGGCGGTGTGCGGACCTGGGGCGACCTGGGCCTGACGGGGAAGTGGGCGACGGCGCCGATCCACCGGCTGGGCCTCAAGCCGCAGACCGCCATCGCGCTCTTCATGCAGGCCAGGCTGTTCCCCGTCCGGGACTACACCCAGGATCTGACGGGCTTTGGCCATTCGACGGAAGTGGCCCAAGCTGTGGCGAAGGATCCGCTGGCGATCGGCTTCGCCTCGCTCAATGTGCCGCTCGCCGGCGTGCGTGTGGCGGCGATCTCGCCCGGCCCCGGCGCTCCGGCCGTTGCGCCCACGCGGGCCAACCTGCAGAGCGGCCGCTATCCGCTCGACCGCCAGCTGCTGATCTATGCGCGGGCGCCGCCGGATCCGTTGGTGCGCGCCTACCTCGAGCTGGCGCTCTCCTGCGAGGGGCAGGCGCTCGTCGCGGCCGACCCCCTGGGCTACATCCCGCTCACGCCGGCGCAGGCGGCGGCGGAGCGGGCGAAGCTCGAGGCGGCGGATCAGCCTCCCAGGTAGCGGAAGGCGATCAGCGCCAGGGTGACGGTGATCGCGCCGCCGATCCGGGTGGCGATCTGGGCGAAGGGCATCAGCTGCATCCGGTTGGCGGCCGTCAGGATGGCCACGTCCCCGGTGCCGCCCTGGCCCGAGTGGCAGGCGTTCACGATCGCCACGTCGATCGGATACATCTTCAGGAAGCGCGCGATGGCGAAGCCCACGCCCATCAGGGTCACGACGGTGGCGATGATGGTGATCAGCGTCGGCGCGTTGAAGGCGGCCACCAGCTTTTCCCATGGGGTCATGGCCACCCCGATGGCGAACAGCAGCGGATAGGTCACCGCGACCCGGAAGAACTGGTAGACGCTGTAGGCGCCCTGTTCGAGGCTGGGCGACACCAGGCGCCCGAGCTTCAGCAGCACCGTCAGCAGCAGCATCGTCACCGGCGCGGGGAAATCCCACAGTTTCTGGGCGACGGTCCCGGCCAGGTAGAGGGTGACGGCCAGAATGGACGCGGCGGCGACCGTCTCGACCGGCGTGCGCGGACGCGCCTCCTGGGACAGATGGTCGAGGTCGACGTCCTGCTCACCGACCTGCAGCCGGCCCTCGCCGGTCAGGCCCGGCTTGCGCTTGCCCAGGTAGTTGAGACCGCCCGACAGGATGATCGCCGTCAGGCTGCCCAGCATGACCGAAGGCAGGATCTCGGCGAAGACGTCGCCCTGGGCCTGGTGGTTGACCAGCGAATAGCCGATCGAGAGCGGCATGGCGCCTTCGCCCACGCCGCCGGCCATGATCGGCACGACGATCTTGAACAGGGTGTGGTCGAAGCCCAGCCCCAGCGCCACGCCTACCCCGCAGCCGACGAGCGCCGCGGCGACCGAGCCCAGGCCCAGGGGCACGAAGATCTTCAGGAAACCGGACACCAGCACCCGGCGATCCATTCCCAGGATCGAGCCGACGATGATCGAAGAGATGAACAGGTAGAGGAAGTTGCTGGCCTTTGTGAAGGTGGTGATCGAGGTCACCAGCGGGGTCGGCAGGATGTGCGCGAACACCAGGTAGGACGGGATGAAGGTGGCGAAGATCGCGCCTGCGCCGATGTTGCGGATCAGCGGCAGCCGCTTGCCGACCTCGGCGCAGGCGAAGCCGCCGGCGGCCAGCACCGCCATGTTCATCAGGATGTCCGAGGGGACCTTGCCTTCGGCCACATAGAAAGCCGCCAGCCCCAGGACGGCCAGGAAGACCGGGGCCGAGACGACGCCGATCTTGAAATCCACGAACCGCCACCAGGCGGCCAGCAGCCGGCTCCGCGGAGCGGACCGGGCGGCCTCCGCAGGGGCGCCCGGAGCGATGGTGTCGGTCATCCTTGGTTTCCTCCGTGGGGTCCCGGTCGAGCCGGTCCCTCCGTTCGTTTTTGCCATCGCGGGCCACGCCTGGCGGGCAGCCTCTGCGCGCCACGCTGGCCGCGCAACCTGACGTCTGCCTAACGCGCGCCTGAACGGTGATTTAGATTCAACGTCTTGCGCGCAGTCGAGCGGCTGGATAGCGGTTTGGTCGATGAAGATCCTGGTGGTCGAGGACGAAGCGCGCCTGGGACAGTTCCTCAAGCAGGGACTGTCGGAGCACGCGCACACCGTGACCCTGGTGACGACCTGCCGCGACGCCAACGACGCCCTGGTGGAGACCAAGTACGATCTCATCGTGCTCGACCTGTCGCTGCCGGACGGCGACGGACTGGACCTGGTGCGCGAGTGGCGCGCCAGCGGGTTCAACGAGCCGGTGCTGATCCTCTCGGCGCGCGACAGCCTGGAGGACCGCATCAAGGGCCTCGACGTCGGCGCCGACGATTACCTTCCAAAGCCGTTCAGCCTGGCCGAGCTACTGGCCAAGATGCGGGCGCTGATGCGCCGTCACTCGGTGGTCAAGCAGACGGTGCTGGAACGCAACGGCGTCAAGCTCGACCTGCTGGCGCACACCGTGCAGGTGGATGGCAAGCCTGTCGACCTGACAGGCCGGGAATACGCCCTGCTGGAAGTCTTCATCCAGAACGGCGGCCGGGTGCTCACCCGCAGCCTCATCTCCGAGAAAATCTGGTCCTCGCACTACGACGTCGACACCAATCTGCTCGATGTCTACATGAGCCGCCTGCGCTCGAAGCTCGAAGGCGCGCTCGGCCGGCCGATCTTCAAGACCGTCCGGGGCATCGGCTACCAGATGCTCTGAAGCGCCTTTTTACCGGCGCGGATTAATTTTTGTTCAGCCATCCGCAAGGTTTGCGACAGCTTTACGACCGACACCCATCCCATAGGACGCGGCGCGTGTGCGCGGCGGCCAGATAAACAGCCCGGTCAAAACCGGGGACCGCGCGAGACGCGGAAAGGGAGGATGGGATGAGTTATCGCACCAGGCTCTTTGCGGCTGCCGCGACCGCGCTCTGCCTGAGCGCCACGGGCGCCCTGGCGGAACAACGGGCCGGGCCCAAACCGGCCGACGACGGCAGCGTCGGCGAGGTGGTGGTCACCGGCCGGTTCATCGGCACCGGCGCCTACAGCGCCACCAAGCTCGATATCCCGGTGCGCGACACCCCGATGAGCGTGTCGGCCTACACCCGCTCGTTCATGAATGCGATCGAGGTGACCAACGTCGCCGACCTCTACCGCTACATGACCGGCGTCCAGCGGGCCGGCAACACCGGCTACGACATCACGCTTCGCGGCTTCAAGACCTCCGGCAACGACCGCAACGCGATCATGGTCGACGGCCTGCCGGGCCTGGCCGTGCGCTTCGGCTCGCCCCCCACGATCGGCACCGACCACGTCGAGGTGGTGAAGGGCCCGACCTCGGTGCTCTACGGCCAGGGCCAGCCGGGCGGCTTCGTCAACATCATCGCCAAGAAGCCCCACGCCTCGCCCGAGACCGAGCTGGAACTGCGCGCCAATCTGGGGGCGGGCTCGATCAGCCGCGCCAAGGGCGTGATCGGCGCCATCGACTCCACCGGCCCGCTCGGCGCCGGCGACACCTTCCTGTACCGGTTCGTCGCCGAGTACGGCTACAACGGCGGCTTCCGGATCAATTCCTACGAACGGCCGATCTATCTCGCGCCGAGCCTGACCTGGAACATCAGCCCCGACACCGACATCACCGTGCTGGCGGAATACCGCCGCACGCGCACCCACTACGACACCTATCTGGTGGCGCCGGGTCGTGACATCTCACGGGTGGCGCGGATCGACACCACCTACCAGGAGCCGGGCGACTGGCTGCTGGAGGAAGGCAAGACCGCCACGGTGCTGGCCCACCACCGCCTGAACGAGCACTTCAAGGCGAACGTCAGCTACCGCTACGTCAACCACGACGACACCCAGCGCAACTTCGACGTCGTCGCCGTGGCGGCCAACCAGACCCAGGTGACGCTGCGGGCGCGCGGTCAGCACAACCATCGCGAATATTCGTTCGCCGACGCCAACCTCACCGGCGACTTCAACCTGGGTCCGATCCGCAACCGGACGATCCTGGGCTTCAACCTCGGGCGCGAGACCGCCGACCTCAACCGCCTGCAGTTCTTCAACCTGCCGGCCGCCAACAACCGCAACGTCTACGATCCCGTGCTGGGCAACCTGCCGCCGCTGGACAGCTTCCCGCTGGTCAACCCGACCACGCCGGCGAACCTCAACGACCGCTACTCGGTCGACAACGCGGTTGGCGTCTACTTCTCCGACCTGCTGACGCTGACCGAGCAGATCAAGGTCATGGTCGGCCTGCGCTACGCCAAGGATG
>Ga0075367_10000849_pt1 | contig 12173 bp, 6 predicted proteins | sample EndMethybrTD3032_FD_71399 | JGI IMG/M metagenome (GOLD analysis project Ga0075367, IMG submission 71399) | Populus endosphere microbial communities from Tennessee, USA - Endosphere MetaG P. TD hybrid TD303-2 | ecosystem: Host-associated > Plants > Roots > Endosphere | place: USA: Tennessee... | reverse complement strand
GTTGCACGAGAGCACATGACGGAAGACGCTCAGACCGTCGGTGCAATCGCGGAGCCAGTGGTCCTCGGAGCGGGTGTTGAGTGCATCGGCAGCCATCTCAGGCGCGGATCGACGATCACCTCTCCTGGCAGGCGATTGCGTGCCGATGATGTTGGCATGTTAGCTGCCGCCGGTGTCACCCAGGTTCCAGTCATTCGCCGTCCGCATATGTGCTGTGTGCTCACCGGGAGCACTGCATTTGAAGCAGAGCGGCTGCTTTCGGTCGGAGCATTTCACGATGCCGATGGGCCTATGCTGCGTGCTCTGGCCGAGCGGGACGGCGCAATGCTAAGTGAGTTGCGTTGGGTTGATCGCGACGTACTGGCTATTCGCGACGCCTTAACTTCATCCCGCGCGGACATCGTTCTTGTGATCGGCAGCTCGGGACGGGGGCCGGAGGATCATGCAGCTGCCGCACTCGCCCAGGCCGGTGAATTAGTCATCCATGGTGTGGCGCTCCGTCCCGCTGACACGATTGGTATGGGGCTTACAGCGGCCGGAGTTCCGGTTTTTCTCCTGCCCGGTGCGCCTGCCGCATGTCTCTGGGGTTACGAAATCGTTGCCGGCCGCGCGGTTCGGCGGCTAGGCGGGCGCAGTCCGGCACTTCCCTTCGCATCGCGAAAGATGACGTCCGCCCGTAAGATCGTTTCTGAGATCGGGATGATGGAAGTGTGCCCGGTGCGATGCTGCCAAGACGGCACTGTGGCACCACTTCCTTCCTTCGCTGAGGCGGGGTTGATGAGCGCAATGCGGGCTGACGGATTCGTTCTTGTGCCAGCGGGAAGCGAAGGGCACCCGCAAGACGCGACTGTCCTGGTATATCTCTTTGATGATGGCAGGGCGCAGTGAACATCGAGGCGGTCGCGAAGCCATGAACGATATCGAAGTTGCACTGAGCCGTTTGGCGCGTCAGGACCAGTTTCTAACGGTGGTCGATCGCGGCGAGGCCTCCGCCCGATTCTTTCATCACCTTCGGCTGAAGCCGCTGGGGGGCGAAACTCTTCCGTTGACGGAAGCTCTAAACCGGGTGCTCGCCCGGACTGTCATCGCCGAGGTGGATGTGCCAGGCTTCGATCGAGCGAGCGTCGACGGGTTCGCTGTTCGCGCCGAAGACACGGTTGGAGCCAGCGCGCAGACGCCGAAAATCCTGCAGCTGAACCTCGAGATCCTCACGCCCGGTGTTGAGCCGCGACTCCCGGTCATGCCAGGTGTGGCCACCCTTGTCGCAACCGGCGGTATGGTGCCTCGCGGCGCCGATGCGGTTCTGATGGTGGAGCATACAGAGGCGGTGCAGGACGCTGGCAAGACGCTGATCGAGGTGCACCGCCCCGTAGCCGCCGGCCAGTTCATAGCCTTCGCCGGAAACGATCTGGCATGTGGTGAGACGGTCGTCCGCGCCGGCCAGGTCATAACATCCCGCGAGATCGGAATGCTTGCTGCGATTGGCCGTGTCAGCGTCGAAGTATATCGCAAGCCCCTGGTCGCGATCATCTCGACGGGCGACGAAATCGTAGCGCCGGGCGAACCGATCTGGCCGGGGGCGGTCTATGATTCGAACGCGGCGATCCTTGCTGCAGCAGTGGAAGAGGTCGGAGGTACGCCCCAACGCTTCGGGATCTGTCCGGATAACGAAGATGCCCTGCTGCGCCTTCTCGACGAGGCGGTGGCATCCTGCGACATCGTCGTGATGTCGGGCGGTACGTCGAAAGGAGCTGGCGATCTCTGCTACCATGCCGTTGCCCGCTATAAGGACCCGGGCGTGGTCGTGCACGGCGTAGCGCTCAAGCCGGGCAAGCCCGTTTGCCTGGCAGTTACGGGCGGAAAGCCTGTCGTCGTCCTGCCAGGATTTCCGACATCGGCGATCTTCACCTTCCACGAATTCGCAGCGCCTGTGATCCGCGCCTTCGCCGGTCAGTCGCCACATGCGGTCGAGCGCACTGAAGCCTCACTCCCGGTGCGTGTCGCCTCGGAACGAGGCCGGACCGAGTTTCTGATGGTGTCGCTCGTGCAACGTGGAGACAACAGCGAACTTGCGGCCTACCCAATCGCCAAAGGATCCGGAGCTGTGACATCGTTCAGCCAGGCCGATGGATTCATCGCCATCGACAGCCATGTCGAGAGCGTGGAAGCGAATACTCCGGTCTCGGTTCAACTCATCGGCCGCTCCTGGCGCATCGCGGATCTGGTGATTGTGGGGAGCCATTGCATCGGTCTCGATATGATCATCGAGCGTCTTGCGACGGAGGGCATCGCCGTCAAGACGTTGAACGTCGGCAGCAATGGAGGATTGGCAGCCGCTAAACGTGGTGAATGCGACCTCGCCCCCATCCACCTCATGGACCCGCTTACCGGAGAGTACAACCAGCCGTTCCTGACCTCGGAACTCGAGCTCGTGCACGGCTATCGCCGCTTGCAAGGGATCGTCTTCCGAAAGGGCGACAGCCGGTTCGACGGGCGTTCGGCACGTGAAGCCGCCGAGACCGCGCGCTCCGACGCCGGGTGTCTGATGGTATGCCGTAATGCCGGTAGCGGGACCCGCATCCTGATTGATCGTCTGCTGGAGGGAGCACGACCGACGGGCTACTGGTCGCAGCCGAAATCGCACAACGCCGTGGCTGTCGCGGTCGCGCAAGGTCGGGCGGACTGGGGTGTTACCATCGAGAGCGTGGCCCGGCAGTACGGCCTCGGCTTCATCCCGATCCAGGATGAGCACTATGATTTCGTTGTACCAACGGCACGACGCGATCGCCTTCCGATCCAACGATTTCGGACGATACTGCAGGACCCTTCCTTGAAGGCCGCACTGTCGGATATCGGCTTTTCGATTTGAATGATGAAATTTCGCATGCGGAAGCAAAGAAAATTTTTGCAGCCGAACCCAGATGTTCTAACTTCTTAGGGAAGAAAAATTAGCAAGCATATTTCTCTGGGTTGTATAGTATAGATTTCGCCAGGGCGGTGCCAGGCGGTGGGCGAGGACATACGTAAAATAGCCTTGCTGCGTTCGCTTGCCCTCAATTGGGGACATGATGAAACGATTGCTGTTTCTTTTGTGTACTCTCTACATTGCCGCTTTCATGTTGAATGAAAGCGGTGTGTTCGCCCAGGGAGGTGGCGGTAGTGGAGGAGGCACCGGGCGAGGAAGAGGAACGGGCGGCGGAGGTGGACTCGGAAGAATGGGAGACGCTCCGATCCCTGTGACCGCGGTCGCGTGTGGGGTCGCAGACGTTCCGGTCCATTTTGAGTCGGTTGGAACGACACGAGCGCTGAATGTCGTCACGATCCGCCCGCAGGTCGACGGCAAACTAGTCAGCATGGATTTTCAGGAGGGACAGCAAGTCAAGCATGGGGACGTTCTGGCCAAAATCGACCCGACCATCTATCGGGCACGGTACGATCGGGCAGTAGCCAAGAAGGCATTGGACCAAGCTCAACTGGCGAACGCCCGACTAGATCTTGAGCGCTTCGCATCCCTGCTGAAAACAAATTCAGTCACGCAAAAAAAATTCGACACTCAGCGTTCTCTTGTCGCTTCGCTTGAGGCGCAGGTAGAACTCGATCAAGCGCAAATCGATAGCGCCTGGACTGATCTCGACCGAACCAACATCGTATCGCCGATCGACGGACGGACCGGCATTCGTCGGGTTGATCCGGGAAATGTCGTGCGCGCAGCTGATCCCACGGGCGTCGTCGTCATAACCCAAAGCAGGCCGATCGCGGCTCTTTTCTCGATACCGGAAGAGCGGCTATGGCCAGTAAATCAAGCCCTAGAGCAAGGCCAGGTGATGACGGCCGATGCGATCGATTCCGAGAACGGCCGCGTGATCGACCAGGGCGTTCTTAACGTCGTCAACAATCAAGTCGATCAGGCAACAGGAACGGTTCAAGCGAAAGCCGAATTTCCAAATGAGAACCAGCAACTCTGGCCTGGAGAATTCATCATTATCAGGCTGCTGCTGGACACCTTGCGCCAAGCTCTGGTGGTTCCGAGCGCGGCAGTCCAGCGCGGCTCCGACGGGCCTTTCGTCTATGTAATTCAGGCGAATAAGACCGTAGCGGTGCGGCGCGTGTCGGTGATCCAACAGAATGAGAGCCAAGCGGTCATCGCGAACGGGTTGCAACAGGGTGAGATCGTGGCCACTACCGGATTTGCGCAGCTTACGGATGGACGCCGTGTCACGATCGCGGGATTGTAAAGCAGCGCCCAACACTTATGACAAGTAGGCACGGCCCGCCTTTGAAAGGGCAGATTCGAACTGGTTCGTCCTCGATTGGATCTCGGCAGACGAGCGTTAGGCGCGGGTGGTGGAAGCGAAACGGCGGATCCTCACAATCATTGTTCTTTGCGGTCTTGTCGCAGGGGCTTGGCATGTCGTCGAGGATGCCGATCAGTTCGACAACGCGCGCGGCAATGCTGATGCTCCAGTCCAGGTGAGGGCTGCTGCCGTGCACACCGCCAACGCGCCAGTCTATCTCACTGGCGTCGGCACAACAAAGGCGTTGAATACGGTAACCGTCAGGCCGGAAGTCGACGGCAGGCTGATCCGTATTGCGTTTCGTGAAGGGCAGGACGTCAGGCGTGGCGACGTGCTCGCGCAGATCGATCCGACAACCTATCAGGCGCAGTTGGCTGAGGCGATCGCCAAAAAAGCTCAGAGCGAGGCTCAGCTTGCCAACGCAAGGCTCGATCTTGATCGCTCCACTCGCCTGACCGCAGCTACCTCAGTGAGCCGCCAGCAATTGGATACGCAAAGGGCGCTCGTCGCTCAGCTTGAGGCTCAGGTGAGGTTGGATCAGGCTGCCATCGATATCCCCCAAGCCCATCTCCATCACACCACGATCACCTCACCCGTCGATGGCCGAACAGGCATCCGTCTGGTCGACGAGGGCAACATTGTGCAGGCTGAAGATTCTGCCGGCATCGTCGTGATCACCCAAATCCGACCGATTTCCGTCTTGCTCGGCGTGCCGCAGCAACGTTTGAGACAGGTGAACCGCGCTCTTGCGCGGGGGGCCGTAGCCGCGGAGATTATTGACACCGACGGCGCCACTATAATCGATCGTGGCGCCTTGCGGGTCGTCGACAATCAGATCGATCCGACCACCGGGACGGTGCAAGTCAAGGCTGAGTTTCCTAATGGGACCCTGAAGCTTTGGCCCGGCCAGTTCGTCAATGTGCGGCTGTTGGTCGACATGCTGAACGACGTTGTGGTGGTGCCGGTTGCCGCTATACGGCAAGGCCCGGACGGCATCTTCGTCTACGTGATTCAGGCCGACGAAACGGTCCTGGCTCGACCGATCGTCATCTCGCAGCAGGACGAGCGACAGGCAGTGATTGCTAGTGGGCTCGGTCCCTCGGATCGCGTCGTCACTTCCGGCTTTGCACAACTCACCGACGGCCGCCGTGTCAGTATCGCGCACGCTGAAGACACGGAGACACCCGCGCCGGTCAAATCATTGAACGCCCCACTGACCCGCAACAATATCGGACCTGATCACCGCGAAGGCAGGCAGGGAAACGCGACGGTACGTTAGAGGTGATGTCGGGCGTACCGGAGGGAACATGGCTCGATGAACGTCTCAGCGCCATTCATCAATCGGCCGATCGCAACCTCATTGCTCAGCGTTGCTCTTATTCTTGTGGGTGCCCTCGGCTACTGGCGATTGCCGGTCTCATCACTGCCGCAGGTCGACTTTCCGACGCTCCAGGTAACGACGCAGCTTCCTGGAGCGAACCCCGATACGATCGTTTCGCTGGTTACGGCGTCGCTCGAACGACCATTCGGGCAGATTCCGTCGCTCTCAACAATGACATCTTCAAGTTCCTACGGCATTAGTCAGATCACGTTGCAGTTTTCTCTCGATCGTGACATCGATGCTGCCGCTCAAGATGTGCAGGCCGCGATCAATGCAGCCGGATCGACGCTTCCAAGAAACCTTCCTTACCCTCCAACATATAGGAAAGTGAATCCTGCCGACGCCGCCATTCTTACCCTGGCGTTGACTTCACCGAGTGTCTCGTTGCGCGAACTCAGCGATTTCGCTGACACGTTGCTAGCACAGCGTTTCAGCGAGGTGACGGGAGTGGGACGAGTGTCGGTTCAAGGCCGGCTGCGCCCAGCAGTGCGTATCCAGGCAGACCTGTCTAGGCTTGCCGCGTACGGGTTGGGACTTGAAGATGTGCGAGCTGCCGTCGTCGGTGCAAACGTGGCAGGCCCGAAGGGTGCGCTCGACGGGACGCATCAGTCCTACACCATCGCTGCCAACGACCAGATCGACGCGGTTGACACCTACCGATCGGTAGTCGTCGCTTATCGCAACGGGGCGCCTGTCCGGCTGGACGATGTGGCGAACATCGTCAATGGTTTGGAAAACGCGAAGGTCGGCAGTTGGTATCAGGGCACTCCAGCCGTGATCATCGACATTCAGCGCCAACCCGGTGCCAATGTCATCGAGACTGTCGAGCGCATCCGCGCCGAGTTGCCAAGCGTTCAACGTGCGATGCCGGCCGACGTTCGGCTTACCGTGGTCCACGACCGCACTGCAACGATCCGCGCCTCGATCCGCGATGTGCAGCTTACACTGGTGCTCGCCGTTGCTCTTGTGGTCCTGGTTGTCCTCGTTTTTCTACGGACGCTTCGGGCAACGATCATCGCCGGGATCACGTTGCCATTGTCTTTGATAGCGACGTTCGGGGTCATGTGGCTGTGCGGCTTCAGCCTCAACAACTTGTCGCTGATGGCTCTGACGATCGGCACGGGCTTCGTCATAGACGATGCGATTGTGATGATCGAAAACATCGTCCGGCATGTGGACGAGGGCGACCCGCCGTTGCGCGCCGCCCTCCGTGGCGCCCGTGAAATCGGCTTCACGGTGATCTCTCTTACCATGTCGCTGATTGCAGTGTTCATCCCACTCCTATTCATGACCGGACTGGTTGGCCGCATGTTCCGCGAGTTCGCACTGACGCTGACGATCGCCGTTCTTGTATCGGCCGTAGTGTCGCTGACGCTGACGCCGATGATGTGTGGCCGGTTGCTCCTGTCCGCTAAAGCCGTCACGGGAAATCCGCTCAGGCACGCGTCTGACAGCGTCATCATTGGCACGCTGGAGCTCTACCGCCGCAGCCTCGTCTGGACGTTACGGCATCAGACCACGATGTTCCTGGTGACCATCGCAACGTTGGCGGCGACCGTCTGGCTCTACATCATCGTTCCGAAAGGCTTCCTCCCGCGGCAAGACACGGGATTGATCACTGCGGTAACTCAAGCTGGACCAACGGTCTCGTTTGCGGAAATGCAGAGACTGCAGAAGGCAGCCGTGGATGCAATCCGACAGGATCCTGACGTTGTCGGAGTCGTGTCCGTGGTAGGCGTCGCGCCGATCAACGCCACCCCCAATGCTGGCTATCTCGCGATTACTCTCAGGCCGCGCGACGAACGACGCTTTGTCGTCGATGAGGTGGTCGAGCGGCTCCGGCGCCTGACAGTGTCCATTCCGGAAATGCTCGTCTATTTTCAGCCGGTCCAAGACATTCAGATCAGCACCCGCTCAAGCCGCGGCCAATATCAATTCACCCTGGTTGGCGCCGACGCGGGCGAAGTCGCTTTATGGTCAGCGAGGCTCGTAGAGTCGCTGCGATCAAAGCCGGGGATGCGCGAGGTGGCCTCCGAAGCCCAGGAGGGCGGTCAGCGGATGTTGATCAACGTCGATCGGGACAGAGCCGCCCGCCACGGCGTCTCAATGCAAGCCATCACCGACACCCTGAACGATGCTTTCAGCCAGCGGCAAATTTCTACAATTTATGCGCAGACGAACCAGTATCGCGTAATCCTCGAAGCAATGCCCGAGCAGCAACAGGACCCACGCTCGCTTGGCAAGCTCTATCTTCCATCAAAGGACGGTACACAGGTGCCGTTTGACAGTCTCGCTGAGGTTGTCAACACCACGGCGCCATTGGCCATATATCACCAGGGGCAGTTTCCCTCGACCACCATAAGTTTCGATCTCGCACCCGGCTTCTCCCTGAGTGACGCGGTCGAAACGATCTCATCGGCGCAGCAAGAGATTGGTATTCCTCCTTCAGTGATCGGTAGCTATTCGGGAGATGCGGCCGAATTTGCTCGATCTCTCGCCGGGCAGCCTTGGTTAATCCTAGCTGCGGCCATCACGATCTACATCGTGCTCGGAGTGCTCTACGAGAGTGCCATTCATCCTCTTACGATTCTCTCGACCCTACCCTCCGCTGGGGTCGGGGCACTGATTGCGCTGATGATGTTCGGCGAGGATCTCTCGATCGTTGCGCTCATAGGCGTCATCCTGTTGATGGGGATCGTGAAGAAAAACGCGATCATGATGATCGACTTCGCGATCGCGGCTGAACGCATCGGCGGACTAACGCCCCGCGAAGCCATCATCCGTGCCTCGCAGTTGCGCTTCCGCCCGATCATGATGACGACGCTCGCCGCCTTATTCGGCGCGCTGCCGCTAGCTATCGAGAGCGGGACTGGATCGGAGCTACGTTTCCCTCTCGGCGTCACGGTTATCGGCGGACTGCTGCTGAGTCAGTTGCTTACACTTTACACCACACCAGCCATCTATCTCGCCATGGAGCAATTGAGAGCACGTGTCGTTGGAGCTCCTGTGGGCTGCGGGGTTGACCATCGATCGCTTGACGCTTCGAATCCGGAGACGGCGCCCCCGGGCGGCGGAGGAGACAGATGAACATCTCTGCTCCGTTCATCCGCAGACCGATCGGCACCACGTTGCTCGCGATCGGCCTGTTCCTGACCGGCGCCACTGCTTACATGCAACTGCCGGTCGCAAGTCTGCCGAGCATTGACTTTCCCACGATCCGTGTGAACGCCACGCGGCCTGGTGCCGATCCGACCACGATGGCGGCGACCGTCGCGGCTCCTCTGGAACGCCGGTTTGGGGAAATAGCAGGGGTGGTCGAACTCACTTCTGTGAGTTCGCTCGGTGCGACCAGTATCGCAGTGCAGTTCGAGCTGAACCGAGACATCGATAGCGCCGCCCGAGACGTGCAGGCCGCCATCAATGCCGCCGCTGCCGATCTTCCGACTGATCTCCCGAATGTCCCGACCTACCGCAAGGCGAACCCGACCGCATCACCGATTCTCATCCTTGCCCTGACATCGGAAACGATGGCGCCGAGTGCCGTCTATGACGTTGCCGACACCATCGTCGCCCAGCGTATTTCTCAGGTCGACGGTGTCGCCGATGTCGCTGTCAGTGGCGCAGAACAGCCTGCTATCCGCGTGCAGGTCAATCCAGCGGCGCTGGCGTCCATGGGCGTCAGCATGGAAGAGGTACGCAATGCCATCGATGCTTCGAACGCGATAGGTCCGGTCGGCATGGTGGATGGTGGCCATCGAACGCAGATCATCGCGACGAACGGCCAAATGAGCGCACCGAGCGATTATGAGCCGATCGTCGTGAAGGCCGTTAACGGGACAATCCTACGCCTTTCGTCCATCGCATCTGCAACACTTGGCGTACGCAACGACCTCTCCGCCGCATGGTTCAACGGCAAGCCTGCAGTCCTACTGATCATCACTAGGCAAGCCAATGCCAACGTGATCAAGACCATCGACGGCGTCAATGAAGCCGTCAGGAGTCTGCGGGGCTGGATTCCGACGGATATCAAGACCTCAGTGCTTTCCGATCGCACGCAGACGATCCGCGCAGGTGTCGGGGACATGCAGATCACACTCGCCTTGGCAGCGGGTTTGGTGATGCTGGTCGTATTTCTCTTCCTGCGCCGGACCGCAACTACGATTGCCGCCGGAATAACAATTCCGCTGTCGCTCGCCGGCGCCTGCGCGATCATGTGGCTCGTCGGCTATTCGATCGACAATCTTTCCTTGATGGCCCTGGCGGTTGCGGTGGGCTTTGTGATCGATGATGCGATCGTGATGCTCGAAAATGTCTTCCGCAAAATGGAATCCGGCAAGTCGCCGTTGCGTTCGGCTGTTGAGGGCGCAAGGCAGATTGGGTTTACCGTTGTCGCGATCAATCTTTCACTGATCGCTGCCTTCATTCCGCTCCTGTTCATGGGTGGCATTATCGGCCGTCTGTTCCGTGAGTTTTCGGTGACGCTTGTCTGCGCCGTTTCGGTATCGACGGTCGTGTCGTTATCGGTCACGCCGATGATTTGCGCACACTTCATCGGGCGGCCAAACCGCATCGCAACCAGCTTCGACCGCCTGATTGAGGCGTTCCTGTCGACTGCAGTCCGATACTATGACGTGTCACTAAGCTTCGTTCTGCGTCACCGCTCCTTCGCTTTGGCGGCTTTCGTTGCGATCATGGTGGCGACAGTTGTTCTCTACATTCGGATTCCCAAAGGTTACTTTCCGCAGGATGATACTGGGCTGATCATCGGCGCGATCGAAGCCTCCACGGACGCTTCGTTCAAGGCGATCTCCGAACTTCAACAGCGTGCGGCAACAATCGTAGCTGCCGACCCGGCGGTGGAGGGGATCGCTTCATCAGTCGGCACCAACCTGTTCAATGCTTCGGCTAGTCAGGGGCGCATCTTTATCAGCCTGAAACCGCTCGTTGAACGTAAACTTAGCACCGCGCTCGTGGCCAACCGCCTGCGAAACTCTCTCGAAAAATTACCGGGCATCAAAATTTACATGGTTCCATCCAGAGATCTCCGGGTGGGCGGCCGTCAGAGCAAGTCGCAATATCAGGTGACGTTGTGGAGTCCAGACTTCGAAGAACTCCAGCGTTCGACGCCGCGCGTCGTCGAAAAGATACGGAGGTTGCCTGGATTCGTAGACGTGACGACCGATAGTGCATCGGGCGGATTGCAGGCGAAGGTTACGATCGATCGCGAGGCGGCGGCTCGGCTGGGCGTAGCTATCCAGGATATCGATGACGCACTCAATAACGCCTTCGCGCAGCGACAGATCTCCACCATCTATACGCAACGCAACCAATATCGGGTCGTGCTCGAGACGGCCCCACGTTTCCAGCGTGACCCATCCGATCTTGACAAGGTCTTCGTACCAGGCGCCGGAGGGCTTCTGGTGCCGCTCTCCAGCATGACACAGATCGAAAGATCGCGTGGACCGACTATCGTCAACCATCAACGCCATTTCCCGGCAATCACGATCACGTATAATCTCCGGCCTCGTTTCGGAGTGGAATACGCTACAGCAGCCGTAAAAGAAGCAATCAGCCAGATGACGCTGCCCGACGTCGTTCACGCGGATTTTGCCGGGGATACCAAGGCATTCGTTGAGACCGTCGCCACCCAGCCATTCTTGATCCTAACGGCTCTTCTTGTGATCTACGTCGTTCTCGGGGTGCTCTACGAGAGCCTAGTGCACCCGCTGACGATCATCTCAACTTTGCCTTCGGCCGGCCTCGGTGCGCTCCTGGCGCTGCAAATATCGAATTATGAACTCTCGATCATCGGATTCATCGGCATCATCCTGCTGATCGGCATCGTCAAAAAAAACGGCATCATGCTCGTTGACTTCGCACTGGAACGTGAACGTCGGGGTAATCTGTCCCCTATCCACGCGATCCATGAGGCCTGCCTCGTGCGTTTCCGCCCGATACTGATGACGACCTTGGCTGCGTTGCTAGGAGCCGTGCCGCTGGCCATCGCCGAGGGTCTCGGATCGGAACTGCGTCGGCCCCTCGGCATTACCATTATCGGAGGGCTCATCGCGTCACAGTTGCTGACGCTGTATACGACGCCAGTCATCTACGTGCTGCTCGATGAATTGCATCGGCGACTGCGGGGAGTGCCGTAAAAATCAAGACTTATGGAGAACGCATCTCGCGTGATTCAGCAACGAGCTAACGACTATCCATCCCGTTCTCCTAAGGCGGCTTTGCACGCATCAGAAAGCTCAGCTTGATTTTTGCGCAAGCATTGTCCAACGCGTTGGTCACCTACGCAGAATTTTTTGATTTCTGCTTCGCACGCAGATCGAATTGCCTCCCGCCTCTGGCCCTGAGGCCGCTCCTGTCCGCATGATGGCATGCTGATCAACAGAAACAGTGCGCAGCCGAGCGAAATTGCATGTTTCATCCATGTCCTCCCGCGACGCTCGTTGAGCGTCATCGCCATAGCCGCCCCCTTGGTCGCAACT
>Ga0075367_10000848_pt1 | contig 12173 bp, 12 predicted proteins | sample EndMethybrTD3032_FD_71399 | JGI IMG/M metagenome (GOLD analysis project Ga0075367, IMG submission 71399) | Populus endosphere microbial communities from Tennessee, USA - Endosphere MetaG P. TD hybrid TD303-2 | ecosystem: Host-associated > Plants > Roots > Endosphere | place: USA: Tennessee... | reverse complement strand
GCGATGCCGAAGTCGAGCACGCGCGGCTGGGTGCGGCCGACCATGAAGATGTTGGCCGGCTTCACGTCGCGGTGCACCACGCCCTTGCTGTGCGCGTAGGCGAGCGCATCGGCGACGCGCCGCACGATCAGCGCGGCCTGTGCCGGTGTGGCGCGCCAGCCTTCCTGGCGAAGCTGGCGCAGGTCGCGGCCCTTGAGCAGCTCCATCGCGATGTAGACGCGGTTGTCGCTGATGCCGGCGTCGAACACCGTCACGATGTGCGGGTGGCTCAACCCGGCGGCGGCGCGCGCCTCGTTCAGGAACATCGCGTTGAACGAATCGCGCTCGGACATGTCGAGCTCGAGGTTCAGCGTCTTGACGGCGATCAGGCGCGACAGCAGCGGGTCGTGTGCCGCGAACACCGTGCCCAGGCCGCCTTCGCCGAGCCGGTACTTCAGCGCATAGCGGCCGATGTGGCCGATGGTCGGAATCTGGTCGTCCGGCTGATTCTTCGCGTTGGTCGCGAACGCCGGCGTCGGGCTGCGCACGGCCGCGATGTCGGAGTCGCCCCACAGCGCGCCAGCCGGCGGCTGGCTCGGCAAGGGCGCGGGTTCCGAATCTTTCGGGGCCGGGTCTGACGGATTGCTCGAAGCGGTCACCGCGGCAGCTTAGCCGAGGCCACCCGCGGCAAACCCTAGAAATGCGGCGTCTATGCAGCGTTCGTCACACACGCTCACGATTCTCGACCCCGGCCGGGTGTCGATTCGAGGCGGATACCACAGATCGTGAGTTGCCCTCGTGCGGTGTCAGCGGGCCAGCGCCCCTTGCAGCCTATGCACCGCCTCCTCCAGTTGCGCCATCGAGTTCGCGTACGACAGGCGCACGAAGCGTTCGCTGCCGTGGTGCCCGAAGTCGCGGCCCGGCGTGATCGCAACGTGCGCGCGGTGCATCAGGTCGAACACGAAGTCCCAGCTGTTCGCGCTGTGTGCAGAGCAGTCGGCCCACGCGTAGAACGCTCCGTCGGGCATCACCGGCACCGGCAGGCCGAGCTTGCCGAGCGCCGGCACGAGGAAGTCGCGGCGAGCGCGGAACTCGCTGCGGCGGCGTTCGTATTCGGCGATCGATTCGGCTTCGAAACACGCGAGCGCGGCGTGCTGCGCCACCGTGGACGCGCAGATGTACAGGTTCTGGGCGAGCTTCTCGACGGCGCTCACCAGCGAGTCGGGCAGCACCAGCCAGCCGAGGCGCCAGCCGGTCATGCAGAAGTACTTCGAGAAGCTGTTGATCGAGATCACGCTGTCGTCGTTGCCGTGCTCGTGCATCAGCGCGCTGTGGCCGTAGCGCTCGTCGAAGCTCAGGCCGAGGTAGATCTCGTCGACCAGCGTGAAGCCGCCGCGTTCGCGCACGGCGGCGATGATGCGGCCCATCTCGTCGGGGTCGATCGACGTGCCGGTCGGGTTCGAGGGCGACGCGAGCAGCACGCCGCGCGTGCGTTCGGTCCAGGCCTCGCGCACGCTGTGGGCGCTGAGCTGGTAGCGCTCGTCGGCGGGCGCCGGCAGCAGCATCGGCACGCCGTCGGCCGCGCTGACGAAGTGGCGGTTGCACGGGTAGCTCGGGTCGGGCAGCAGCACTTCGTCTCCGCGCTCGACGAGCGCGAGGCAGGCGAGCTGCAGCCCCGCCGAGGCACCGGCGGTCACGACGATGCGGCGCGCCGGGATGTCCAGATCGAAGCGGGTGCGGTACCAGTCGCTGATGCGCTCGCGCAGCTTCGGCAGTCCGGTGGCGTGCGTGTACTGGGTGCGCCCGGCGCGCAGCGCCCGCTCGGCGGCTTCCTGCACCAGCGGTGGCGCCGTGAAGTCGGGTTCGCCGATGTTCAGGAAGATCATCGGCGAGCCGCCTTGTGCCGGGTCGCAGGCCGGGCTGTTCGCGATCTCGACGGCGGTCTTCGCGCACTCCATCACGTAGAACGGTTCGATCCGATCGAGGCGGCTGGCGGGTTTCATCGGGGAGCTGGGTAACGTGTTCACGGGGGGTCACGGGATTGTGCCCGCGATGCACGACTCGTAAGATCGTCAGCGCTTCCTTCGCGGAAGAGGCCCGGTGTGGATCCTGGAAACCGCCTCGTCAAGTTGCTGAAGGAACAGCCTCTGCGGCTGTTCGCGAGGAAGCTTTTCAGCGTGCTGCCGGTGTCGGCGTCGACCCGGGGCCTGTGGGACATCTCACCCCGTCCGAACTACCTCAGCGGCGTGCTGCTGGCGGCGGAGCAGGCGCACGAAGAGGGCATCGCGGCGATCTCGGCGGTCGAGTTCGGGGTGGCCGGCGGCAACGGGCTCGTGGCGCTGCAGGAAGAGGCCGAGGCCGTGGAGCGCGAGACCGGGGTGCAGATCAGGGTGTTCGGCTTCGACAACGGACCAGGCGGGCTGCCGGAGTTCATCGGCGACTACCGCGATCATCCGGACGCCTGGCAACCCGGCGACTACCCGATGGACGAAGCGAAGCTCAGAGCCCGGCTCGCTGCGCGCACGACGCTGATTCTCGGCAACGTTCGCGAAACCGTGCCCGCATTCGTGCGGGACGCAGATGCGCCGCCGATCGGTTTCATCTCCGTGGATCTCGACCTGTACTCGTCGACCACGCTGGCGCTGAGGATCCTGACGCTGCCCGGGCGCAGGCTGCTGCGGCGCACCTTTCTGTATTTCGACGACATCGACCAGGTGTTCACGCACCGCTTTGCAGGCGAACTGCTCGCGATCGACGAGTTCAACAAGGCGAACTCGTCAATCAAGATCGACCGGCTCCGCGGCTTCAACGTCAACCGCCCGTTCCCGGAAAAGCCGTACCTGCGGATGATGTATGTGGCTCACGACCTGGAAGCGATCGCAAGGCATCGCCCCGAGCAGGATCGCGGGCCGCTGATGACCCACGTGCTTCGCGGCTAGGAGCCTGGGCGGCAGAGGGATGGGCCCGCGTTGGGTCTGCAAGGGGCGCAGGCAAGGCGCAAACCGCAGCCGGGTTGGATACCCGGCGAGGATTTGCAACGCGGCCTGCGCCCCTTGCAGACCCAACCCTTCGGGCCGAAGCGATTCGCGGCGCCATCCTTCGTTGCCGGCTCGTTGTGTGGGCCAGCCACACGGCCTCGCCGGCGCCTCGTCTGGCGCCGCGACTCGCCTCGGCGCGGGCCCATCCCTCTGCCGCCCAGGCTCCTAGCGAGGCTCACCTTCGGCGGATTCGGCGTAAGTCCCGACGAACGCTAGGGCTTGTGCTCGCGTTGACGAAACGCGCCCGTAAGATCGGCGCCTGCCTGTCCGGAGGGGGAACTCGTGGATCCAGGAAGCCGTTTTGAGAAGGTTCTCAAGGAACCTCCGTTGCGTCTGCTCGTGAAGGGTCTGTACGGGGTGCTGCCGGTTTCGGTGTCGACTCGGGCCCTCTGGGACATCTCAGCGCGTCCGAACTACTTGTCCGGCGTGCTGTTGGCGGCCCGGCAGGCACGCGACGAGGGCATTCCAGCGATCTCGGTGATCGAGTTTGGTGTGGCAGGGGGCAACGGGCTCGTCGCCATGCAGAACGAGGCCGAGGCTGTGGAGCGCGAGACGGGCGTCCAGATCAAGGTCTTCGGATTCGACAACGGGCCGGGCGGCTTGCCCGAGTTCATAGGCGACCATCGCGACCATCCAGACGCCTGGCACCCGGGCGACTATCCGATGGATGAAGCGAAGTTGCGCGCTCGGCTCGCTCCGCGCACGACGCTCATCCTCGGCAACGTGCGCGATACGGTGCCGGCGTTCGTGCGGGATGCGAACGCACCGCCCGTGGGCTTCATCTCCGTGGACGTCGATCTCTATTCATCGACGATGCAGGCGCTGCAGATCCTCACGCTGCCGGGGCGCAAGCTGTTGATGCGCACGTTCATCTACTTCGACGACGTGGAGCTACCGATCTCGCACCGCTTTGCCGGCGAGCTGCTGGCCATCGACGAATTCAACGCCGAGAACTCGACGATCAAGATCGACCAGCTGCGCGGTTTCAACATCAACCGCCCGTTCCCGGAGAAGTCGTACCTGCGGATGATGTACGTGGCTCACGATCTCGAAGCGATCGCGAATCGCCGCCCCGGCCAGGACCGCAAGCCGCTGATGACCCACGTGCTTCGCTAGCGCGCGCCGCGTGCGGCGGTGACCTCGAGCTCGCGCAGCTCGGCAGCCGCCTTGTCGAGCACGCCGTTCACGTACTTGTGGCCGTCGGTGCCGCCGAAGCTCTTCGCGAGCTCGACGGCCTCGTTGATGGCCACCTTGTACGGGATCGAGATGCAGTGCTTGAGCTCGTAGACGCCGATCATCAGCACGCCGTGTTCGATCGGCGACAGCTGGCTGGTCTCGCGGTCGACATGCTTGGCGAGCAGCGCATCGATCTCGGCGGCCTCAGCGATGCAGCCGTGCAGCAGCGCGTCGAAGTGGGCGGCGTCGCATTTGTCGAACTCGCCCTGCTCGCGCATGTGGGCATCGATCACGCCAGCGTCTTCGCCCGAGATCAACCACTGGTACAGGCCCTGCAGTGCGACCTCGCGCGAACGGCGGCGCGCGGACTTCGGCGCGTTGCGTCTTGCGCCCGGCTTGCCAGCCGATCTGCCGGCGGGCTTCTTCACGCTCGTGTCTTTCTCGCTGGTATCGCTCATGTCGTTCACGAGAGATCTTCCAGCAGGTTCGCCATCTCGACGGCGACGCGGGCTGCGTCGCGGCCCTTGTCCTCGGCGCGCGCCCAGGCCTGCGCTTCGTTCTCGACTGTCAGGATCGCGTTCGCGATCGGCACCTCGTGGTCGAGCGAGACGCGCGTGACGCCGGCTCCGCTTTCGTTGGCGACCAGCTCGAAGTGATAGGTCTCGCCGCGGATGATGCAGCCCAGCGCGATCAGCGCGTCGTGCTCTTCGCTGTCGGCGAGCGCCGCGAGCGCGAGCGGCACTTCGAGCGCGCCCGGCACCGTGACGTGCTTGATGTGCTTGGCCGTCACGCCGAGCTCGGCGAGCTCGGCGAGGCAGCTCTGCGCGAGCTTGTCGGTGATGGCGGCGTTGAAGCGCGCCTGCACGATCGCGATGCGCAGGTCGCGCCCGTCGAGGTGGGCGGCCTGCCCCTTGTCAGCGTCTTGCATCGGTGTCTTTCGCGGTGTCGTTCGCGGTGTGTTTCGAGTCGGCGGCGACGAAGCCCGTCACCTCCAGGCTGTAGCCGGTCATGCTCGGCATGCGGCGCGGGCTTCCGAGCAGCTTCATGCGCGAGATGCCGAGCTCGCGCAGGATCTGCGCGCCGATGCCGTAGGTGCGCAGGTCCATCGGCGCGCTGGCGCGGCGTGGCGTGTCGCTGTCGGTGGGCGGAATCACCTGGGCCAGCAGCGCGCCGACGTCTTCACCGCAGTTGAGCAGCACGGCGGCGCCGCGCGGGCTGGCCTGGATGGCTGCGAGCGCCTTCGGCAGCGGCCATGAGTGGCTGCACGGCCCGACCTCGAGCAGATCCATCACCGAGAGTGGCTCGTGCACGCGCACCAGCACCTCGTCGGACTTGTCCCAGTGGCCGTGCGTGAGCGCGAGGTGCAGCCCGCCGGTGCGGTCGCGGAATGCGCTGCAGTCGAACTCGCCCTGTGCCGTGACGAGCGTGCGCCGGCCGACGCGTTCGATCAGCGTCTCGTTGCGGCTGCGGTACTCGATCAGGTCGGCGATCGTGCCGATCTTCAGGCCGTGCTCGCGGCCGAATGTGACGAGGTCGGGCAGGCGCGCCATCGTGCCGTCGTCCTTCATCACTTCGCAGATCACCGCCGCGGGCGTGAGGCCCGCCATGCCGGCCAGGTCGCAGCCGGCTTCGGTATGGCCGGCGCGCATCAGCACGCCGCCTTCCTGGGCGCGCAGCGGAAAGATGTGGCCCGGCTGCACGAGGTCGATCGGCTGCGCGTCACGCGCGACTGCCGCCTGCACGGTGCGGGCGCGGTCGGCGGCCGAGATGCCGGTGCTGATGCCCGTAGCAGCTTCGATCGAGACGGTAAACGCGGTGCCGTGACGCGTGCCGTTGCGCGAGGTCATCGGCAGCAGATGCAGGCGGTCGCAGCGCTCGGGGGTCAGGGTCAGGCAGATCAGGCCGCGCCCGTAGCGCGCCATGAAGTTGATGGCCTCGGGCGTGACGTGGTCGGCGGCGATCACCAGGTCGCCTTCGTTCTCGCGCTCTTCCTCGTCGACGAGGATGATCATCCGGCCCGCCGCCAGTTCGGTGACGAGCTCGGGGATAGGGGAGGTGGACATCGTCGAATTGTGTCATGGAGCCCCTCGGCCAGCGGATACGCTGGCCGGTCCCCCGAGGGGACGCGGGCCGGCTTGGGGCGGCCCGGCGCTCGGCCCGCCCGCGCTTCGCCGTTCAGCCGGCCTTCGGGGCCGTCAGCATCCGCTCGACGTAACGCGCGATCAGGTCGATCTCGAGGTTCACCCGCTGCCCGGCTTTCAGCTCGCCCAGCGTGGTGTTCGCGAGCGTGTGCGGGATCAGGTTGATGCTGAGCTCGCAGCCTTCGGCCACGTCGCTGACGCGATTGACGGTCAGGCTGACGCCGTTGACGGTGATCGAACCCTTGTAGGCGATGAAGCGGGCCAGCTCGCGCGGCGTGAGGATGCGCAGCTCCCACGACTCGCCGACCGGCGCGAAGTAACTCACCGTGCCCAGGCCGTCGACATGTCCGCTGACCATGTGGCCCCCCAGCCGGTCGTTCGCGCGCATCGCCTTTTCGAGGTTGACGGCGCCGGTCGAATCGAGACCGGATGTGCGCGCCAGGCTCTCGGCCGATATGTCGATCGTGAAGACGCTTGCCGTGCGGTCGAGCGCCGTGGCGGTCATGCAGGCGCCGTTCAGCGCGATGCTGTCGCCGAGCTGCACGTCGTCGAGGTAGCCGGACGGCGCCGTGATGGTCAGACGCTTGCCGTGGCTCGCGTCGCTGCCCAGGGCCTCGGCCCGGGTGATGCGGCCGAGGCCGCTGATGATGCCGGTGAACATGGCGGCAATTGTCGCAGCCGGCGGATGCCGCAGGCGTCGCGAGGGTGTCAGCCCGGCGCAGCCGGGGCAGGCCGGGCGATGATGCGCAGGTCGCCCTCGATCGGCGCGATGCTGTGAAAGCGCAGGCTCAGGCTTTCGTCGAGCCGCTCGAGCGGCCCGAAGGCCGCCAACTCGCGCCCGATGCCGAGCAGCTTCGGGGCCACGTAGACGAGGAACTCGTCGATCAGGCCTTCTCGCACGAACGATCCGTTCAGCTTGTGCCCCGCTTCGACGTGCAGTTCGTTGATGCCGCGCTTGCCGAGATCCGCGAGCATCGATGGCAGGTCCACCTTGCCGGTCGGACCAGCGATGACGCTGATTTCGGCGCCGCGCTCGAGCAGCGCGGCCTGGCGCGCCGGATCGGGCTGTGCGCAATAGATCAGCACCCGCCCCGGCGTGTCGAGGATGCGCGCTGCAGGCGGCGTCTCGAGCCGCGAGTCGACGATCACGCGCAGCGGCTGCTGCGTCGTCTCGACGAGGCGCACGTCCAGGCGCGGGTTGTCGTCGAGTACCGTGCCCACCCCCGTGAGCACCGCGCCAGCGCGTTTGCGCCAGGCATGGCCGTCGGCGCGTGCGGCCGCTCCGGTGATCCATTGGCTGGCGCCGTTGTTCAGCGCGGTGCGGCCGTCGAGCGAGATGGCCGCCTTCATGCGCACCCACGGTCGGCCGCGTTGCATCCGCGAGAAGAAGCCGATGTTCAGCTCGCGTGATTCATCCCCGAGCGGGCCTGATTCGACTGCGATGCCGGCGGCGCGCAAACGGGCAGCGCCCTGGCCGGCAACGAGCGGATTCGGATCTTCGACCGCGAACACGACGCGCGCGACGCGGGCCTCGATCAGCGCATCGCAGCACGGTGGCGTGCGGCCGTGATGCGAGCACGGTTCGAGCGTCACGTGAACGGTCGAGCCCTGGGCCGATTCGCCGCGCTCGCGCAGATCGCGCAGCGCCATCACCTCGGCATGCGGACCGCCGGCCTGCTGGGTGTGGCCGCGCCCGATCACCCGGCCGTCGGGTGCCGTGATCACGCAGCCGACGCGCGGGTTCGGCTCGCTCAGCCCGATCGCGAGCTGGGCGAGCGAGAGGGCGTCGTGCATCGGCGCGGTGGCGGGGGCGTTCATGCCGCTATTGTCGCAACAGCGGATCAGGGCTGGTGCTGCACGGTGCCGAGCTCGGTGGGGCAGTTGTCGGGCCCGGTGATAACGAGGAAATTCTGCTGCCCGAGCCCACTGTCGACGTCGCCATACGCCGCGGGGTGTTCGATGTTGCGATCGATCGCGCCGCTGCCGTCCAGATCGGTGCTGTAGCGGCAGACGCGCTGCTCAGACGCATTCACGCCGACGCGCCAGCCGGTCGGTACGAGCGCCGCTCGCCCCGACCAGCGGCCAGCCGTCGTGCCGCTTGCCGCGGGATAGACCACGCAGTGGTACAGCGTGCGCCGGTCGCCGGTTTCGATCGGTGTCGTCGTGCATTGCGGCGCTTGCGGGTAGGTGTCGCCGCTCAGCGCGAGCGCGATCTCGAACGGCAGCAGCGCGTCCTGCGCGAAGCGCACCGTGCCGCTCAGCAGCAGCCCTGTCGTCGTGTCGCAGCCGGTCAGGTCGGCGGGCGTCAGCGCGGCGGTCGCAAGCGTTGTGGGCAAGCCGCTGCAACGCGCGACGACCTGGCCGCTGCGGTTGTCCTGCACGATCGCCACGCCGCCCGAGCTCACGGGCTTAAACGCGCTGCGCCCATCGCCCAGATCCTTCGCGGTGAGCGGGATGCGCGGCGAACGATCGAACGCGCCCAGGAGCGGCACGCCGCTCGGGGCGTTCAGCAGCGCCGCGGCGAGGGCCGGCGCGCCGCGTGCGATCACCGACGAGAGCGCCATGTGCTGCCGGTCGCCGCGCCGGTCGTTCCAGCGCACCGTCACGGCGACGGTCGCGGCCTGGCCGTCGGCTGATGTGCCGACCTGGCGGCTGAGCTCGTAGCGGGTCGGCGCGATCGCGTCGACCGTCGTGATCGCATTCGTGATCTGCTCGTACGAGCGCGCGCCGGCAGACGTGGCCAGTACCGAGTAGGCGCGCAGCGTCTCGATGTCCTGTTGCGCGATGCGAACCGCCTCGGTCCGCTGGCGCGCAAGTTCCGCCTGGGCTCGCAGATCGGACTGCACGCGTGTCATCGCCAGCATGCCCAGCGAGAGCACCAGGAATGCGAGCAAGGCCTCGATCAGGCCGATGCCGCGCTGGGTCTGCAGACGGCGTTGGTCAGGTTGCATCGTGTCCTCCCGCGATCAGAAGTCGCGCCAGCTGCCGCCGACCCGCACGAAGCTGCCACTCGCGCGCTGCAGCGTCGCGAGCACCGCGCGGTCGTAGACCAGCGCAGGTGTGCCGTCGCCGCTGTAGCCGGCCTCGGACAGCAACGCGCCACGCAGCAGCGCAGCAGGGTCCGGCGTCGTCCAGCTGACCGCACCGGCGTGCACCACGCCGTGCAACTGCACCGCGCCGCCGAGCCGCAGCGCGCCGCTGACGATCAGCGCGACCGGACGATCGAGCGTGCCGACAGCAACGGGCCCATCGAGCGCCAGATCGCCGTCGACCCAGATCAGTGGCGGGGACCCGGCCGCATCGATCGCGCGCAGCAGGGCCGGTGCACAGTCCGTGCCGCAGTCGAGCCGCGTGACGCCGGGCTGCGCCGACCAATCGGTCTTACCGAGGCCGAAGTGCTTCGCGAAGAACAGTGCTGGGGTGCTGGCGGCGAGCGTCGCGTCGTTCGGGAGCAGGGCATCGCTTGGGCCCGCGCCCGCGGGCGTTGTCAGGCGCACCGCCGCTGCGGCGATCGCGCCACCGGCGTGGATCGCAAGGCCGGATTCGGGGTCGACGTTTTGCACGCTGAACGCGGCCGGGCTCGCGACCGAGCCGCGCACGGTCAGCGCGGCGGCAGGCGGCGTGCGCAGCGCCGGCACCAGCGCGACAGTCGTTTCGACACGGGCGAAGGCGGCGTTGCGGTGGCTGTCGTCGGCGACGCACAGGTCGGCTGCCCGGCTGCACCCGCTCGAGACGATGCGCACCGTGCCGGGTCGCACGGCAGCGACGAATTCGATCGAGAAGCTCGGTGCGGCATCCGAACCCGAGCCGATCGGCAGGCTCGGCGCCGCGTCGTTCGGGCAACTGCACGCCCAGCCGCCGCTCGTGCGGATGCAGCTTGCGTGCAGCGGGCGCATCACGCCGCCGTTGCTCCTTTCGGTGGGCGTGAAGCGGCCGCTGTTCGTGTCGGTCCTCAGGTAACGGGTGCGGAAGGCCGATGCATCGGTGGCGACCGACAACATGCAGTCGGCGCCGAGCCGCTGCGGGTTGTTCAGTTGCGCGAGCGCCCACTCGAGGCCGGCCTCGGCAGCCTCGAACGCCTGCGTGGCGCGGTCGTGGTTGGCGGCGCTGTGCTGCTCGACGAGCAGGTTGCGGTTCACGAACACGGCGGTCACCACCATCGCGAAGAACAGCATCAAGGTGACGATCAGTGCAGCGGCACCGCGCTGGCGGTGCGGGTCACGACGTGTGGTCCGCTCAGGCATTGCAGCCCCCGCTGAGGTGGTCGTTGCGCAGCCGCACGGTGGCGCGGACCGTGCGCAGCACGCTCGCATCGCTGGTCGCACGCGCGCCGATCTCGATGTCGACGCTTCGAACCTGCACCTGCGGGGAGGCGCATGGTGCGCTCCCGCATGCACAGGCCGGCTCGAGCGCAACGGTCTGGACGCGCGGCTCGACGCGAAATCGGGTGACGACGAGCGTCGACGAATCGGTCAGGGCCTGCCAGTTTCCATCGCCGAGCTGCGCCTCGAGCACGCCGCTGCGCAGCCGGAAGCCGACCTGCTCGTTGTCGTCGACCGTGTTGTTCTCGCTCGCGTCCTGCGAGTAGCGCAGTGCGATCGTGTCGGAGTCGCCGGTGTCGGGCGTCAACGCGGCGTAGGGGTTCGGCAGCGCGCTCGCGCCTTGCGACCACAGGCCGAGCGTCGAGGCGGTGCCCCAGTAGCCGGAGCGCCGCGTCTGGCGGGCGACCAGGTCGGCCGCGCTGCGCAGGTCCTGCGTCAGGCGGGCTTCGAGCAGAACCCGCCGGTTCTCGCCGATGCTGCTGCCCAGCAGCAGCGTGGCCGCCGCGGCGATCAGTAACGTGAGCGCGATGCCGACCATCAGCTCGATGATCGTGAAGCCAAGTTCTTCGCCGTTGCGCATCACAGTCCCCAGCAGCGGCGGTTGGCGTCTGCCGGATTCGCCGCTTGCGCTGTCGGCCCCGACGCCTGCACGACGTTCGCGCCCGACACGCTCAGCGTCAGGTAGCGGCAGGCCTGGTCGCGCGCCTGCAAGCCGGTGGCGACGGCCTGCAGCGCGAAGCCGTCTTCGTCGGCCGAGACGACCTGCAGCGTGTAGTACCGGTTCGCCGACGTGGCCGCAGCGCCGAGCTCATTGAGCGTCGCGTAGCGGCGGTGGTTCGAGTGCCAGCGTTCCTCCGCCATCTGCAGCTGCATCAGCGCGACCAGCGCGTCGGTACGGCGAGCCTTCTGGATCGGTGCTTCGAAGCTCGGATACGCGATGCTGGCGAGCACGCCGGCGATCGAGACGGCGGCGAGCGTCTCGATCAGCGTGAAGCCGGCGGCGCGGCGGCGAACGGATGTGCGAGTCGTCATGATGCGGCCCCGCCTCAGCACGCGCGGTAGCCGCTGACGCCGCCTTGCGGCGAACACGTGCGCACGCGCCCCATCACGTTGACCACGTGGCGCAGTTCGCGTCCAGTGCTACCGATCACACGCACGGTGCCGGCCGGTGTGCTGGTGCCGTGCACCGGGTCGAACAGGATCGATGCGACGTTCGCCTGCACCTGTACTCGATCCGAGGCGGGCAGGCGGACGGTTCGGATTTCGTTCGCGCCCGCGTCGCAGACGGCCGGGCCGCTGGCGCCGCAGCGGCACGCGCCGGCGCTGCCGGTGTGGACCACGTAGCAGCTGCCGGCCGCATCCGCCTGGAGGCTGAAGCGCAGCCGCTGGTTGCGCGCGACGGCGCTGATGCGCGTGAACTGCAGGTCGCTCGCAAGCTGGGTCGCGACGCCGTCGAAGCGGCGTGCGTCGAGCAAGTGCTGCATGCTCGGGGCCGCGCCGGCCGCGACGATCGTCGC
>Ga0075367_10000846_pt1 | contig 12177 bp, 9 predicted proteins | sample EndMethybrTD3032_FD_71399 | JGI IMG/M metagenome (GOLD analysis project Ga0075367, IMG submission 71399) | Populus endosphere microbial communities from Tennessee, USA - Endosphere MetaG P. TD hybrid TD303-2 | ecosystem: Host-associated > Plants > Roots > Endosphere | place: USA: Tennessee... | reverse complement strand
GCTCGGAACCGGCACCTGCCGCGATTTTGCTGTGCTGATGATGGAGGCGCTGCGCAGCTTCGGGCTCGCCACGCGGTTTGTCACCGGATACCTCTACGATGATACCTCGGGCACGACACGCGGAGGCGGCAGTACGCATGCGTGGTGCGGCGTCTATCTGCCAGGCGCCGGCTGGGTCGAGTACGACCCGACCAACGGGCTGATGGCCGGCGCGAACCTGATTCGCGTCGGCGTCACCCGCGAGGCCTCGCAGGCTCTGCCGATCTCAGGCGGCTTTGTCGGCAATGCAGGCGATTCGATCGGCATGCATGTCGACGTGTCCGTCGGCCGCCTGGATGCAATTCCGGATATAGTCAGCAGGTCGACAGCTACTCCGTAGTGTCGAACGACTCGGCGCCCGCCCGCAGCAGCCGCGCCAGCGTCAGCAGCGCCTCGCGCAAGCGCTCCACAGAGGGCGAGGCGAGCGCCAGGCGCACAGCATTGGGCGCATGGCCGTGACCGACCGTGAAGGCACTCGAAGGCGTCACGCCGATGCCATGCCGGGCCGCGGCGGCCACGAACGTCTCGGAGCGCCACGGGTCCGGCAGCTTCAGCCACAGATGATAGGCACGACGGTCGGCATGCACCTCGAGACCGGCCAGGCATTCGGCGGCGATCTGCTGGCGCTCCGCAGCGTCCTCGTGCTTCAGCGTGGCAATCTTGTCGGCCGTACCATCGACGATCATGCGCTGGCCTGCTTCGAAGGCGAAGCCGGCAGCGCTCCAGCCGCCCGACCGGATCGAGGTCATCACCCGCTCGCGCAAGCCGACCGGTGCACAGATGAAACCGGTCGCCATGCCCGGAGCGATCCGCTTGGACAGGCTGTCAATCAGAATGCACCGCTCGGGTGCCAGCGCCGTCAAAGGCGGATCGTCGCACAGGAAGCGATAGACGCCATCCTCGATCAACATCAGATCGAGCTTCTCTGCCATCTTGATGAGATCGTGCCGCCGCTCCGGCGAGATGCTGACGCCCAGCGGGTTGTGCAGCAGCGGCTGCAGGTAGATGGCCGACAGTGCGCCTTCCCGGTGCGCCTTCTCGATGGCGTCGGGGCGCAGGCCGGCTTCGTCCATGGCGAGCGGGACCAGCGTCACGCCCAATCGTCGGGCGCTGGCCTTCACCACGGGATAGGTCAGCGCTTCGACGCCGAGCCGTCCACCGACCGGCACCATCGCGCCAACCGCGGAGGCGATCGCCTGCCGGCCATTGCCGGTGAAGAACAGTCCTTCCGCTTTCGGCCGCCATCCCGCGCAGGCGAGGAATTGCGCGGCGATGTCGCGCGCGGCGGGCGTGCCGTTCGGGGCCACCAGCCGCAAGGCGCCGGCCAGCGCTTCAGGCCGGGCGGCGGCGGCGAGCGCCGGCGCCATCAGCTCAGATTGCACGGGCAGGATCGGAAAGTTGAACTCCAGATCGATGCGCGCGTCGGTGATCTCGGGCGGGATCTGGCTCTTGGGCGCGTTGCCCAGGATGTACGTGCCCCGTCCAACCTCGCCGGCCGCCAGGCCGCGCCGGACCAGCTCGCTGTAGACGCGGCTCGCGGTCGAGACGGCGATGTCGTTGCGGTACGCAAAGGTTCGCTGCGGCAGCAATCGGTCGCCCGGCTTCAGCCGCCCGGCGGCGATGTCGTCGGCCAGGGCATCCGCCAGTTTCACGTAGTCGCTGCCCGACATTATTGCTCCGAGATCAATGTTTCGATTGCACCGGTACAATACGGGCGATATTGCACCGATGCAAGACAAATTGCACTGAATTCTCTCTCATTGGATCGGTACACTTCGAGGAAACAATGCCATGGTGCGCTCCCTGCACTCCACGTCCGGCCGGATCGCCGGATCGCTGAGAAGCCCAGTCGCACGTTCGCGGTACGCCGCGGACGAGGCACGTCCCACATCGGTTCTGGAACGGCTCGTCGCCCGTCTGCTCGGCGCGCGCGCGTCAGCAGTCGTCCAACTCCCCCTGGTGTGGATGCGTCGCTCGCGCTACCGGCAGGAACTCGCCAACCTCAACGAGACGCAGCTCGAAGACGTCGGGCTCGACCCCTACCTGGTGCATCAAGAGAGCGCCAAACCGTTCTGGATGTCCTGAGGCACACTGAGCGCTCACACCGTCAGGTACGCCTCGCGCAACGCAGCATCGGCCGCGATCTCGGCCATGCTGCCTTCGTGGCGGATGGCGCCCTTCTCGATGATGTAGGTGCGGTCGGCTATTGCCGAGGCGAACGCCAAGTTCTGCTCGGACAGCAGCACGGCGATGCCTTCCGCCTTCATGCGTCGCACGGCCTCCGCCATCAGTTCGACGATCACCGGCGCCAGGCCTTCGGACGGCTCGTCGAGCAGCACGGCCTCGGGGTTGCCCATCAGCGTGCGGGCGATGGTCAGCATCTGCTGCTCGCCGCCCGACATCTGGCTGGCACGCCGGCCGCGCATCTCGGCGAGGTTCGGGAAGATCGAGAAGAGCCGCTCCGGCGTCCAGACGGTGTGCGCTGCGCCCAACGCGGCCTTGGCCCCCACCTCCAGGTTCTCGTCGACGGTGAGGTCGGTGAAGATGCGCCGCTCCTCCGGCACATAGCCGAGGCCGAGGCGGGCGATGCAATACGTCGGCAGCCCAAGAATGTTCTGCCCGGCGCAGCACAGCACGGCTGCGCGCGGCGGCACCAGTCCCATGATGGCCTTCAGCGTGGTCGACTTGCCGGCGCCGTTGCGTCCCATCAACGCCACGATCTCGCCGCGCCGCAGCTTGAGCGACACCTCGAACAGGATCTGCGCCTGGCCGTAATAGGCGTCGAGCTTCTCGACCTCCAGGATCGCCTCGCTCATGGTGCACCGGCCGCGGCCGAGCCGCCGAGATAGACCTCGCGCACGCGCGCATTGGCGCGCACTTCGGCAGGCTTGCCCCTGGCGATGATCTCGCCCCGCACCAACACCACGATGTCGTCGGCATGCCCGAACACGGCTGCCATGTCGTGCTCGGTGAACAGCACGCCGATGCGGCTCTCGCGGGCGATGGTCGCCGTCAGCTGCATGAGCTGGGCGCGCTCGCGCGGTGCCATGCCGGCGGTCGGCTCATCCATCAGCAGCAGTTTCGGTACACCCGCGAGCGCGATGGCGAGCTCCACGCGCTTGACGTCGCCGTAGGCAAGTTCGCGGCTCGGGCGCTCGGCGTCGGCCGCCATGCCGACCCGATCGAGCAGCGCCAGCGCCTCATCGCGATACATCTGCGTTGCCGCGCCCCAGCAATCGCGCGTGCGGCCGTTGCGGCTGATCAGCGCCATCTGCACGTTCTCGACGACCGTCATCGACACGAACGTCTGCGCCACCTGGAACGTGCGGCCCACGCCAAGACGCCAGATGCGACGTGGCGGCTGGGCGGTGATGTCCTGGCCGTCCAGCACCACGCGTCCACCGTCGGGCGCGAGCTGCCCGCCCACCATATTGAAGATGGTCGACTTGCCGGCGCCGTTCGGGCCGATGATGGCCAGCAGCCGGCCGGCCTCGAGATCGAAGCTGACACTTCGCGCGGCCACCACACCGCCGAACGACTTGGCCAGCTGCTCGACCACCAGCAGGCTCATGCGGCGGCCCTCTTGCGCTGAGCCGAGGCGAGCCGCGCATAGAGCGCCCGGGCATCGTCCACGCCGCCGACGATGCCGCGCGGGAAGGCCAGCACGATGGCGATGATGGATAGCCCGAGAAGCAGCCGCCAGTAGAAGGTGAGCGGCATCACGAAATCCTTGATGGAGTGGAACGCTGCCGCGCCGACCAGCGGCCCCATCACCGTCTGGATGCCGCCCACCAGAACCATCACCAGGAAGTCGACCGACATCGGGATGGAGATCAGCGTCGGATCGATCGAGCCCTTCGAGAACGCGAACAGCCCGCCGGCCAGACCGGCCGCCGCGCCCGCCATCGTGAACGCCAGCCAGCGGTGCGTGCGCACGTCGACGCCGATGGCATCGGCGCGCACGCTGGAATCGCGCGCTGCCCGCAGCGTGTAGCCGAACGGCGCATAGATGGTCCGCCGCAGCAGATAGATCGCCGCTCCGCTCACCAGCAGCACCAGGTAGTAGTAGACCTCGCGGCTGGCCGCCCAGCGCGAAGGCCACACCCCGACCACGCCGTTGTCGCCGCCCGTCACCTCCACCCACTGGAAGGCAACCGCGTAGGTGATCTGCGCGAACGCCAGCGTCAGCATGGCGAGGTAGATGCCCGACAGCCGCACGATGAAGAAGCCGAACAGCGCCGCGCCAATCCCGGCGACCAGCGGCGCGGCGATCAGCGCCGGCTCCATGGCAACGCCGAGCCGGGTCGCCAGCAGGCCGGCACCATACGCGCCGAGGCCGAAGTAGGCGGCATGGCCGAAGCTGACCAGCCCGCCGTTGCCGATCAGGAAGTTGAGGCTGAAGGCGGCCAGCGCAAAGGTCAGCACCTCGATCGCCACCTTTGTCAGGTAGGCATCGCCGATCCACGGCAACGCCACCAGCAGCAAGGCTGCGGCTGCGGTTGCAATCTTCTCCGTCTGCCCGAAGCGTTCGAGGCTGAGGATGCCCTCGGGCAGCACGACGCGGCCATGCCCGGCATCGGGCTTGCCCATCAGCCCCCACGGCCGCACCACCAGCACCAGGGCCATCATCAGGAACACCAGCACCAGGGTGATCTTGGGAAACACCAGGATGCCGAACGCCTGCAGTTGGCCGATCAGCAGCGCGGCCAGGAACGCACCGGGCACCGAGCCCATGCCGCCCACCACGGTCACCACGAACGCCTCGGCGATCACCGAGATGTCCATATGTGCATTGGCGGCCAGCTTGGGCGTCTGCAGCGCGCCGCCGAGGCCGGCCAGGAAAGCGCCAAGGAACAGCGTGCCGGTGAACAACAGCGCCTGGTTGACGCCGAGTGCCGCCACCATCTCGCGATCCTGTGTCGCGGCGCGAACCAGTACGCCGAAGCGCGTCTTGCGCATCAGCAGCCACAGCAGGCCAAGCACCAGCGGGCCTATCGCGATCATGAACAGCTCGTAGGCCGGGAAGCGATGTCCGAAGATATCGACGGCGTGGCGCAGGCCTGGCGCGCGCGGGCCCAGGATGTCGAGCGGCCCCCAGAACTTCAGCACCAGATCCTGCACCACCAGCACCACACCAAAGGTGGCGAGCAGCTGGAACAGCTCGGGCACGCGATAGATGCGGCGCAGCAGCACCAGCTCCATGATCACGCCGAGCACGCCCACGCCGAGCGCCGCCAGCAGCACTGCGAGGCAGAACATGGGGAAGCTGTTGGACACGTCCAGGAGACGCGGCACGATCGTCACCGCGAAGTAGGCGCCCAGCATGTAGAACGAGCCGTGCGCGAAGTTGACGATGCGCGTCACGCCGAACACGATGGTCAGTCCGACAGCGATGATGAACAGGGAGGACGCGCTCGCCAACCCGTTCAGTGCCTGCACGAAGAGAAAGGAAATGTCCATCGGGGCGCCGGTCTTGTCACCGCAGCTGCGTTTGCTCCGGTGTCATCCCGGGCCTTGTGCCCGGGATCCAGCCATCAACGAGCGCCGGAGCAAGCGGCACGATGGATCCCAGGGGACGAGCCCCGGGATGACAGGTTACTCCTTGCGCGCGGCCTTTACCTCGGCTTCGGGGAACACGTACTTGGCCCCGTCTTCGTACTTCCAGTTCTTCATGCTGCCTTTCTTGTCCTTGAGCGTTGTTTCACCCACCCAGGCGCCGAGCGTCGACTGGTGGTCCAGCGCGCGCATGGTGACGGGACCGGCGATGGTGTTGGACTTCAGGTCGTTGAGGGCGGCCAGCATCTTCTCGGTGTCGGTGGAGCCGGCCTTGTCGAGCATGTCCTTCATCATGTAGCCCACCACGTAGCCCAGCAGCGAGCCCAGCCGCGGCGTGTCGTTGAACTTGGCCTGATAGGCCGCAACGAAGGCTTTGTGCTCCGGCGAGGTGACCTGCTCCCAGGGATAACCGGTGGTGATCCAGCCTTCCGGCGTCTCCTCGCCGAGCGGGATCATGTACTCGGGCTCGCCGGTCAGCAGGCTAACCACGGTGCGCTTCTCGAACAGGCCGCGCGTGTTGCCCTCACGCACGAACACGGTGAGGTCGGCGCCGAACGTCACGTTGAAGATGCCATCCGGCTTCATGTTCTCGAGCGCCGTCACGGTGGCGCCGGCGTCAATCTTGCCGAGCGCCGGGAACTGCTCGCCGACGATCTCGGCATCGGGCGTGGCGATCTTGATCAGCTTCTTGAAGTTGTTGGCTGCCGACTGCCCGTACTCGTAGTTGGGCGCCACGATCGCCCATTTCTTGACGCCCTTGGCCTTGACGGCGTCGACCAGCATCTTGGTCTGCATGTAGGTCGAGGGCCGCACGCGGTAGGTGTACTTGTTGCCCGAGGCCATGGTGATGGCATCGGTCAGCGGCTCGGTGGCCAGGAACAGCACCTTCTTCTGGTTGGCGAAGTCAGCCACCGCCAGGCCGACGTTGGACAGGAAGGTGCCGGCCAGGAACGAGACGTTCTCGCGTGTCAGCAGCTCTTCGGCGACGCGCACGGCATCACCCGGCGTGCCGCCGTCGTCGCGGAACACGATGTCCATCTTCTTGCCGCCCATCACGCCGCCCTTGGCGTTGATCTCGTCCTGGGCCAGCTGCATGCCGTTGCGATAGGGCACGGCGAATGCCGCCATGCGCGAGTACGAGTTGAGCTCGCCGATGCGCACGTCCTGTGCCGACGACGGCGCCGAGGTGATGGCCAGACCCGCCATGGCTGCGATGGCAACGACGGCGCCGGCCAGGCACCCCTTCCCCACGACTCTGGCGTACATGCTCCAACTCCTCTTTCGTTGCGGCTTGGCTCTGCCTTGGCGTCGCGCCGGCGCGAGCTTGTTGCCGATACCGTCTGGCCAGCCGCTAGATCATTCGCAGGCGAACGATATCATGCGGCGGCACCTCAGCAAGGCTGATCACAGTGTCGCGCGCAAGCTGATGCCAAACAACGCGGCAATCGGCGCACACGAGGTGAGCAGGGTGGCCTTTGCCTCGCTCGCGGCGGGCGTGTACCACATCGCGGAAACCGAAGGAGACGGCCATCGTGCGCAACCTGACGATCGACCCCGAGCGCTTGTGGGGCAACCTGATGCAAACCGCGGCGATCGGCGGCACGGCCAAGGGCGGCATCTGCCGGCTGACGCTGACCGATCTCGACAGGGAGGTGCGCGACTGGTTCCGCATCCGTGCCGAGGCGCTGGGCTGCACGGTGACCGTCGACGACATGGGCGTCATGTTCGCGCGGCGGGAGGGACAGCGCAGCGACGTTCCCCCGATCGCCATGGGCAGCCACCTCGACACCCAGCCTACCGGCGGCAAGTTCGACGGGGCGCTGGGCGTGCTGGGCGCCTTGGAGGCCCTGCAGGCCCTGCATGCGGCGGGCTACGAGACCTTCGCGCCGATCGAGGTCGTCAACTGGACCAACGAAGAGGGATCGCGCTTTCAGCCGGGCTGCGTCGCCTCAGGCGTGTTCGGGGGCGTCTACAAGCGCGACTGGGCGTTCGCGCGCACCGATCGCACGGGCGTCGCGTTCGGTGATGCGCTGACAACCATAGGCTACCTCGGCACCGAGCGTTGCGGCGACCACCCGTTGTCGGCCTTCTTCGAGCTGCACATCGAGCAGGGTCCGCTGCTGGAGGCCGAGTCGAAGGAGATCGGCATCGTCACCGGCATCCAGGGGGTGCGCTGGTACGAGATGACCATCACCGGCCAGGACGCGCATACCGGAGCGACGCCGATGCATCTGCGCAAGAATGCGCTGCTGGGCGCTGCGCGCCTCATCGAGCGGGTGGAGGCGATTGCGCTGGCCAACGCTCCGCTGGCGGTGGCGACAGTCGGATCGATGGAGGTGAAGCCCAACTCACCCAACGTCGTGCCGGGCGAGGTCTATCTCACCGTCGACCTGCGCCATCCCGATCTTGCCGTGCTGGACAGGATGGATGCGGCGCTCGCTGCGGCACTGCGCGAGGTGTGCGACGCGCTTGGGTTGCGCGCAACGTCGACGCGCATCTGGGACCAGGCGCCGATCGTGTTCGACGCACAATGCGTGGCCTGCGTGCGCACCGCCGCCGAGACGTCGGGATTCTCGGCGCGCGAGATCGTCTCCGGCGCCAGCCACGATGCGGCTTACGTTTCGCGCGTGGCGCCCACCGCCATGGTGTTCGTGCCGTGCCGCGACGGTATCAGCCACAACGAAATCGAATTTAGTTCGAAGGAGCAGTGCGCGGCCGGTGCGCAGGTTTTGCTGCAAGCGGTGCTCGATTACGACCGTCGTCTGGCAGAACGCTACGCAGACGGCAAATCGAGCTGACACCGATAGTCGAATCAGCCACAGGATCGAGCGGGCTCCCCCTCGATCCGAGCCCCAACGAACCGAGCGATCTCCCCGATCGCTCCGACCTTTAGAGGCCCGCACGGGAAACTGGCGGGCCCTTTTTTTGTTATTGGTTTTGGCATCCCGGTGCTTGTCACCGGGATCCATATAGCCGCGAAACTCCGCAGTTCGCTGATGGCTTGATCCGGGCAGAAGGCCCCGGGATGACAATCGCCTACCGCGCCGCGCGCAGCCGATCGAGAAGCTCCGGCGTCGGATAGGAATCGGCAGCAACACCAAGCTGCATCTGCGCCTTCTTCACGCCGGCGCGCGTGGCGGCGCCGATCTTGCCGTCGATCTCGCCGTCGAAATGGCCGCGCCGCGTCAGCAGCTGTTGCAACTCCTTGGCCTGCTCAGACGAGAGTTCGGGAATGGGCGTAGCCGGTTTCGTCATGGCCGGCGCGCCGGCCAGCCGCGTCGCCAGGTGCGCTGCGGTGATGGCGTAGTTGAGCGACTGATTCCACTTCAGGTAGACCTGGAAATTTGGGTAGGCGAGGAACGCCGGCCCGAAGCGGCCCATCGGCAGCAGCAGCGAGGCCGGCATGTTGTCGGCCGGCAGATTGCCTTGCACGGCCGTGACGCCGAGCGACGCCCACTTGGAGCGCGGATGCTGGATGGCGAGATCGGCCTGGTCCCACGGCAGGTTGCCTGGCACGCGCACTTCCTGCAGCCACGGTTGGCCGCGCTCCCAGCCCAGAAACTGGATGAAGGCCGCCGTCGAGCCGATCACGTCGGGCACGCTCTTCAAGAGATCGCGGCGCCCGTCGCCGTCGTAGTCCTCCGCATGTGCGAGGTAATGGGTCGGCAGGAACTGCGTCTGTCCGAGCTCGCCGGCCCAGGAGCCGATCATCTCCTCGGGCCGCAGATCGCCGCGGTCGATGATCTTCAATGCGGCCATCAACTCGCCGCGGAACAGTTCGGGGCGGCGGCAGTCGTAGGCCAGCGTCGCCAGCGAGCGCAGCACCGGCAGGTCGCCCATGCCGACGCCGAAGTCGCTCTCGAGCGCCCAGAAGGCAACGATGACGGGACCCGGCACGCCGTGGTCCTTCTCGGCCTTGGCCAGCAGCTCGCGATGCTGCCGCAACCGGGACGCCCCGTTGTTGAGGCGGTTCTGCGAGATCAGCTTGCCGGAGAAGGCGGTGAAGGTCTGCGCGAAGAAGCCCTGTTTGCGGTCGCGCGAGATGATGCCGGGATCGAGCGTCATGCCGCCGAGCGCGCTGGAAATGGTTGCGTTCGACACGCCGTTGGCGCGCGCCTCCTTGCGGAACTCGTCGAGCCAGCGCTCGAAGCTGCCGGTGTTCCTGCAGTTGGGATCGTTCGGCTTGGGGGCCTTGGCCGGGTCCATGGCCGCTGCCGGCAGGGAGCCCAATACCCCGATCAGCAGCGCACTGACAGCAAGTCGCTTCAGGTAGTCTTTCGCCATGTCCGTCGTCGTCCCATTGTTTCCCACACAGGCAGTAGCCCTTGCCGGGGCATGCCCGTCAAGCGGTCACCTGTGCAAAGCCAATGGGGCGTCAGGAGGGCATCAGGAAGGCCCGGGGCAGAGCTCGAAGGCGCGGCTCATGGCCTCGTCGCGGGTGCCGAATCGGCCGATCGTCTCGCCGTTGCGGGCATGCTCCTTCATGTAGGCGTCGGCCTGCGGCTGCTCCTTGCCGGCCACCACCTGCAGAACGGTGTAGTTGACCTTGGCACCGGCCACGGAGCGGATCAGCAGCGCCGCGCTGCCGCCATAGCTTGCCTGCCAGATATCGCAGCCCAGCGAGGCCGTTTCAGCCGTGCCGGGCTTCTGGGTGGGCTTCTCGGCCGGTGCGGCCTTGGAGGGTGTCTTGGCGGGCGTCGTCTCGGCTACGGCCGGCTTGATCTCGCTGCGCCAGGTTGCGGCCTGGTCCTGCTGCTGATCGACCGGTGTGCAGTAAGTCTCGTGGAAGCGCGTCGCCAGGATGGTCATCGACTGGGCGTAGCTGCGGTCGGCTGCCCAGCGGTTGGTGAGGTCCGAGAACCGTACCGGCCGGCGCAGCGTCAGCGACTTGTCGATGATGTCCTTCTGATTCTCGCGCGTGCGCGTTGCGACCGGGGCTTCGACCAGCTGCCCGGAGTAGGCGAGCAGATGCTGCAATTGCGCCAGGACGCCGGTGGAGACATCCGCGAAGCTTTCTCCGCGCACGCCGCCGCCGGTCGCGCCGAGGCCCGCGAAGTTGTTCTGCTTGGCCCGTACGTCGCCCGTGAACATCAGGCTGTTGGTCTCCAGAACCATCTGGAAGAAGGCGTAGTCCCAGCGGATGCCAAGCGCCTCGCCGTGCTGCTTGTAGAAGGCGGCGATATCGCGGTAGCGCGAATCCAGCTTGGGATTGCGCTCCGCGAGGTAGCGCATCAGCCGATCGGGCGTCACGCATTGCGGCACGCCGTTGCTCGCCGAGACGCGGATCTCGGGCAGGTCGGGACCGCGCGCCGTTTTCGCGATCGCACCGTGCCCGCCCCAGCAAAGCACCGCCGGAACCAGCATTGCCAGCAGCCGAGCCCGGACAGATGTGCGCATGCGCCTCACTCTTGGTTCAACGCAAGGACATGCCGGGCCGGTGTCGGCCGCGGGCCTGACAGCTAGCACTGACGCTGCAGCAGGGGGGCTCAGCCTTCGGGGCAAAGCTCGAAGGCCTTGTCGAGAGCCTGCGACTGGCTGGTGAATTCGCCGGTGATCTTGCCGTCCTTGGCGTAGGCGGCAATGAACGCCTCGGCCTCGCGCTGCTCGGCCCCCTCGTTGACGTCGAGCACGGTGTAGTTGACCACCTTGTCGATCAGCGAGCGAATGATCATGGCCTTCTGCCCGCCATAGCTGGCCGTCCACACCTTGCACTTCTGCCCGGCGGCCGGCGGCTCGGCGATCTGCTTGGCGGCTCCGGCTGCGGATGCCACGCGCATCGGTGCCTTGTCGGCCGGCGCCGCCGGTTTGCTGGCGACGGCGCCGGTGGTGGTAGGCGCCTTCACCTTGGCGTCCACCTCCCTGGGCTTGGCCGGGGTCTCGATCTGCGGGGTTTCGGTGACCGCCGTCGCTGTATCGGTAGGCGCGTTCAGAACCTTGAATGGCACCGAAGGCTTCGCAGTCGTCAGGCCGGATCGCGCCTGATCCTGCGCCTTGCTGTCGTCTATGGCGCGCCGCGCCAGTTCGGCACCGGACGGGCGATCGCCTGCACTCGCATCCGCGACCTTGGGCTGCTGGCCGCGCGCTTCCGCAACCAGCTCCGGCCGCGGGTCGGGCTTGGAGCAGAAATCCTCCGCGAACTTGTCGGCAATGGCTTCCATCATGCGGCCGTAGGCATTGCTGCCGGGCGCCCATTTGGCGGCGAGGTCAGTGAACGTGATCGGACGCGTGAACTTGGCGTGCCAAGGCGTCAGGACGGCCCACTCCTGCACTTTGCGGGTGCGCTCGGCGACCGGATTGTCGACCCGCTGGCCGGCATACAGCAGCAGGTGCTCGAGATGTCCGCGCACGCCGGTAGCGATGTCCTTGAAGCTTTCGCCGGTCTCGCCGCCGCCCGTGGCGCCGAGGCCTGCAAAGTTGTTCTGCGCAGGCTTGACGTCGCCCGACCTGTTGCCGTTGCGATAGGTAAGCGAGCCGGTCTCGATCAGCATCTGGTAGAAGGCGAAGTCCCAGCGCACGCCGAGCGTCTCGCCGACGCGCATGTATTCGGTGGCGATGCCGGCGTAGCGTGGGTCTACCTCGGTA
>Ga0075367_10000845_pt1 | contig 12182 bp, 12 predicted proteins | sample EndMethybrTD3032_FD_71399 | JGI IMG/M metagenome (GOLD analysis project Ga0075367, IMG submission 71399) | Populus endosphere microbial communities from Tennessee, USA - Endosphere MetaG P. TD hybrid TD303-2 | ecosystem: Host-associated > Plants > Roots > Endosphere | place: USA: Tennessee... | reverse complement strand
CCACAGGCGATCGAGGGCGACGGCACCAAGTTCGAGACGGTGTACTTTCTCGACGTGCTCGAGCACGTCGAGAAAGTACACCGTCTCGAACTTGGTGCCGTCGCCCTCGATCGCCTGTGGGTAGTAGCCGTGAATCACCTCGTCGTAGCCGTGATCGGATCGGGCTACATCTGCCTGTCGCTCGTTCGCCTCTATGCCGACGATACGCACGCCGGGTCCGAGTGCATCGCGCAGCGTGCGTCCGAAGCCGCCCTTCCCACATCCGACGTCGAGCACGGGACCGGCGGTCTGCGGGATGAACGGTGCCACGTCGAGCCGTGGGTCATCGAGATAGACGTCCTGCTGGGGTGGATCCGCCATGAGTCCTCTGTCCTCGAGCACCTCCGCCGTCAGCGCGCCGTCGCGGTCGTGTGCGTCGAATTCTCGCATACGGCTGCACACGGTGGCGCTGGGTCTCCGCTGGATAGTGACGAGCAGTCCACGATCCCCCCGCCGAAGATCTCGCGCCCGCCGCGCTATCCGATTCGCCCGGCGAACGACCAATCCCGTTGCAGGGAGGACAAGAAGGCTACTTGACCAGCGGGAACAGGATCGTTTCCCGGATGCCCAGGCCGGTGATGGCCATGAGCAGCCGGTCGATGCCCATTCCGAGCCCGCCCGAGGGCGGCATCCCGTGTTCGAGGGCGCGGAGGAATTCTTCGTCGATCCGCATGGCCTCCAGGTCACCGCGCGCGGCGAGCTTGGCCTGCTCGGTGAACCGCTCACGCTGGATCACCGGGTCGACGAGTTCGGAGTAGCCGGTCGCGAGCTCGAACCCGCGGACGTACAGGTCCCACTTCTCCACGACACCGGCGATCGAGCGGTGCTCGCGCACGAGCGGGCTGGTGTCGAGCGGGAAGTCCATCACGAAGGTCGGGCGCACCAGGTCACCCTTGACGAAGTGCTCCCAGAGCTCTTCGACGAGCTTGCCGTGCGTGGCCAGCGGCGGTTCGTCGACACCCTCGCGTGCGGCGAGCTGGCGGAGCTCGTCGAGCGACGTCTGCGGCGTGATCGCAACGCCGGATGCCGCGGACAGAGAGTCGTACATCGAGATGCGGTCCCACTGACCGCCCAGGTCGTACTCGGTGCCGTCAGCCCACGTCACCGTGGTCGAGCCGGCCACGGCGACTGCCGCGTTCTGCACGAGGTCCTGCGTGAGGTCGGCGATTCCGTTGTAGTCGGAGTACGCCTCGTAGGACTCGAGCATCGCGAATTCGGGGCTGTGGGTGGAGTCGGCACCCTCGTTGCGGAAGTTGCGGTTGATCTCGAAGACCCGCTCCAGGCCGCCGACCACGGCGCGTTTGAGGAACAGCTCGGGCGCGATACGCAGGTAGAGCTCTGTGTCGAACGCGTTCGAGCGCGTCACGAACGGGCGGGCCGATGCGCCGCCGTGCTGCACCTGCAGCATCGGGGTCTCGACCTCGATGTAGCCGCGATCGGCGAACGTCTGACGCAGCGACGCGTTGACCTTCGCGCGCGAGCGGACGGTCTCACGGGCCTGGTCGCGCACGATCAGATCGAGGTAGCGACTTCGCACGCGGCTCTCCTCCGAGAGCTCGGAATACATGTTCGGCAACGGGAGGATCGCCTTCGCTGCGACCTGCCAACTCGCCACCATGATCGACAGCTCGCCGCGACGGCTCGAGATGACCTCACCGCTCACGAAGACGTGATCGCCGAGATCGACGAGGTCCTTCCACTGCTGGAGCGACTCCTCGCCGACGCCGGCGAGCGAGACCATCGCCTGGATGCGGCTGCCGTCGCCGGCCTGAAGGGTCGCGAAGCACAGCTTGCCGGTGTTGCGGCTGAACACGATACGACCGGCCACCGCCGCGGTCACACCGGTCTCGGCGCCCGCTTCGAGTTCGCCGTACTTCGCGCGCAGGTCGGGGATGGTGTCGGTGATGGGGACGGCGACCGGGTACGCCCCACCCGCCGCATCCGACCGCTCCGCGATCAGCCGCTCGCGCTTGGCGAGCCGCACGGCCTTCTGCTCGAAGACGTCCTCTTCAGTCGGCTCGGGTGCGCTTGCGGGCTCGGGCGTCGTGCTCATCGTCGTGGGGCTCCTCGGAAGTCGGGCCCAAGTCTATCGGCGGAGTCCCACACGCGACTTTTCGCGCGTGCGCGCAAGCCCAGTAGTGTCATCGCCATGCCCAGCCGCTCGAGGTCGATCGCCGCGACCGCGATCTGGCTGGCCGCGGCGGCGGTCGCTGTGGCATTCGGCTACCAGCGCTTCAGCGCCGCCGCATCCGACACGCAACCCGACCTCGAGGGATTCTTCCTGCCTGCCGCCCGGGCAATCCTGGCGGGCGACAGTCCTTACACCGTGGCCGGGTATTTCTACTCTCCGCTGGTCGCTCTGGCCCTCGCGCCGTTCGCCGATCAGGTTTGGGTCACCGAGTACTGGACAGCGCTGCGAGTCGCGTGCGGCATCGCGGCGTGCGTTCTGACAGCGCTCGCCTTCACACCGCGGGGCGCTTGGTGCAGATCAGGGCTTGTCGCGGTTCTGGCACTCACCACGCTGCTCTGGAGCTGGCCGGCGACGTTGGACCTCTGGGCAGGCCAGATCGAGCTGATCGTGCTGCTGGCACTGGGGTGCGCGGTATTCGCGAAATCCCGTGGCAGCCGATTCCTCGCGGGCTTCGCGCTCGGCATGGCGGGCGCCCTCAAGACATGGCCGGCACTGTTCGTCCTGTGGCTTGCCAGGGCCGGCGCACGACGACGGTCGCGCGAGTGGTTGGGCGTGGCCGCGGCCGCCGCCCTCGCCGCAACGCTCGCCTTCGCGACGGGCGGAATCCCAGGGATTCTCGACATGGCAGCCAGTCCGCTGCGTGGAGGTGATCAACCGCTGCTCGCTGCCAACTCGGCGTGGGGCATCTCTCGCATCCTGTTCACCGAAACGCCCATGGCGCAGCCGCTGACTGTCTCCCCACAGCTGCAGGTCACCCTCGCAATAGCTCTCGCCCTGTGGGCCACGACACTTGCCGTGGTGATTCTTGTGCGCCCTGGTGCTCCGGGGATCTCCTTGTTCAACGTCGCGTTCGTCGTGATCCTGATGCTTCCCGTCTCGCACTACTTCTACGTGATCTACGCACTGCCGACGCTCTGGTGGTGGGGCGCGCGCGCGATCGATCGACCGACACGAGTCGTGCCGTGGGTCGTCTTCGCCGCGATGTTGGTGTGGTGGATGGTCGTCTTCCGCATCGCGCCAGCAGGCGATGGCTTCATGACGACCACGTGGCAGTCACTACTCCGCATCTTCGCGGCCTGCCTGGTTGCGGCAACCATCAGTGTTGTGGCTGCCGCAACGTCGCGAATTCCTCAGTCCATCGACAACGTGCAAGATTCGCTCTCGTCGGCCCCCCGCCCGTAGACGGAGGAGCGATCCTCAACCCGCGAGGGAATCTGGGCCGGGCCCGAGCGCACCGGCATCCGTCAGCGCGTGGTCGACCGTGGAGTGGATGAGCGCCGAGAGGTACCTGCCCGGGAACGGGATGCCCGCCTGAGCGAGCAGCTCGGTCGACTGCCGCACGATCGAGCGCGAGAACTCGGTGGCGGTCTCGAGCGCCTCGGCGTAGGCCGCGCGGGACTCTTCGGCGACCACGACCGGCTCGCAGCCCAGCTCGACCGCGAGCGCCTGCGCGATCGGGAGCACGGGCGCGGGCGCGGTGACGGCGGCGTAGGCGTGCGAGAGCTGGCGCAGATCCATCGAGGTTCCGGTGAAGGCGACCGCCGGATGCACAGCCAAGGGGATCGCGCCCCGGGCGGTCGCGGGACCCAGCACCCCCGTCCCATAGGCGGGGTCGGTGTGCAGCACGAGCTGACCGGGCTGCCACGCATCCAGCTCCGCGAGTCCGGCGACCAGGCCCGGCAGCTCCGCATGCGGCACGGCGATCACGACGAGCTCGCTGCGCCGCACGACTTCGAGCGCGTCGAGCACGGGGACGCCGGGAAGCACGGCTTCGGCACGCTCGTCGTCCGACCCGCTGGTGATGCCGACGATCGCATGGCCGGCGCCGCCCAGGGCAGCTCCGATGACCGGTCCGACGCGTCCAGCCCCGATGATCCCGACACCGAGCCTTCCGTCGCGCTTCACGGCCGCTGCTCCGGTCCGTCCACGGGCACAGCGGCGGTCGGGTTCTCGACGCTGACCGACACCGCGTCGGGCGATGCCTCCGGATCCTCATCCGCCCAGCGGTGGCTGTGATCGCTCGAGGCGGCGGTGACCGCCGCGGCCTCGGCGTCTTCGAACACACCGAGCGCGGCATCCCGATCGAGGATCGCAAGTCGCCCGTTGACTCGTCCGGTGATCGTGTGCGCCCGGATGCTCGCGACCGACAGCGCGCGGTCGAGCGGCCCCTGCTCGATGCCGATGCTCTGCAGGCGGGCGAGGGGGAAGATCGCGAGCTTCCGCCAGATCGCTCCGCGGCGCATCAGCAGCGCGTCGGGCAGCAGGAGGAAGCCGTTGCGCTTCCACGACAGCGGACGCAGCAGCCGCGCGCGGCGGGGGGTATTGGTGTACGGGTCCTCCGGTTTCGGCCCGAGGATCCCGTGCTCGAACACGAGGGGCCACTCGTTCTCGGGCAGACCCGGCAGAAGCAGCCGCAGCACCCGTTCGACATCGGCGCGCGTGCCGACCGGCAGCACTGTCGTGAACTGATCGTTGGTGCCGTCTGCGAGACCGCGGCCGGAAAGGCGGTTGACAGTGATCTCCCACCATCCGGCCGGGCGCCAGAGGATCGACTGCGAGATCTCCACCGCGTGCACACGACCCGGCGGGAGGATCTCGGTGATCGTCGTGAACAGGCCGAACGTGATGCGGATTGTACTGGGGCTCCGCCCCAGACCCCCGGGTTGCTCGCGCGCGCCACCACTGGATGTCGGCGCGATCGAGTACCGGAGCGACCGCGTGATCGTTCGCACCCAGTATGCGCCGAAGCCGATGAGTGCGGGGATGAGGGTGAACAGCACCCACGGCGTGCCCGCGATCGATCCCACGATGATCGCGACCACGATCGCGATCAGCCACAGGGTCGAGGTGCTGAGCAGTCGGGATGCGACGAGTCTTCCGATGGGGATGTGGACCACCGACTCGGGCTCGCTCACCGGTTCCTCGGCGCCGGAGATCAGTCCCGTGAGGCCGGCGCTGACAACGGATGCCGCCGCCGAACGGCGTGACACACCCGGGGCGTTTGCGCCTTCCGTCGAGTGGAGTGTCGCTGAATCCGCGCGAGCGGCGGCGGCGACCCGGCTGCCCGAAGCGAGGCGCAGGATGTCGGCGCGCACGGCCTCGGCGTTCGCGGTCGAGAGGTATTCGAGCTTGACGTTCGAGTCCAGACCCGCGCCGACGACTTCGAGCTTGGCCATGCCGACGAGCCGGGCGAACATCGGGCGGGTGAGGTTGACGCCCTGGACACGATCGAGCGGTGCGCGGCGGTGGGTGCGGAACAGCACCCCGGTGCGCACCTCGACGTCGTCGCCGGTGATGCGGAACGTGTGGAACCGCCACGAGAGGTAGAACAGCCCGATCAGAACCAGCAGGATGCCGAGCAGCACGAGTCCGGCGACCAGGTAGAGGTTGTTCGCGATGATGAAGTCGATCGGGTCGCCGCTGCGGAACTCCTCACCGTCGATCTCGACGTCGATGTCTTCATCGAGCCAGGGCAGGAACAGGAAGACGAGCCGGTCGCGGAGATTGGCGATCACGAGCCCCGCGATGACGACGAGGAACAGCCCGCCGCGGAACAGCGGCGTCAACGGGTGCAGACGGTGCCACTCGCCGTCGGTCAGCTCGGGCGCTGCGCGCGCGTCTGCCCGCAGCGCGCCGGATGCGACGGGCGGCGGAACGTGGTCGAACTCGCTCACAGACCCGTCCGACGTTCCTCGGCGACATCGACGAGGGTGTCGCGCAGGAGCTCGGCCGCTTCCTGCTTCAGCCCGGGGATCACGACGCCGGTGGATGCCGCGGCGGTGACGAGCTTGAGCTGAGCGATGCCGAACCCCCGGTCGAGCGGTCCGTGGGTGATGTCGATCAGCTGCATGCGACCGTAGGGGACGGCGACGACGCGCTGCCACAGGATCCCGCGCCGGAACACGAGGTCGTCCCGACGCAGCTGGTAGCCGTACGCCCGCGCCTGACGCGGGGTGATGATCATCGTCCACGCCAGGATGCCGAGGAAGACTCCGCCCGGAATCCAGGCCCACCACTGGTGCGACAGAAACGTCACGAGCAGCACGGCGGCCAGGACGATGAGCGCGAGGACTCCGGTCGAGATGAGCTGCACCCACACGTACTGTCGCGCGAGCTGATGCCACGTCCCGTCGCCGAGTGGGAGCCGGCCAGACGAACGGGGCTCGCGGATCGCGTCGTAGGTGTCCAGGTCGAGGACCCCGGGTTCGACGGGCACTTCTGCGGACTCAGTGATCGTGGGTTTCGAGTCCGGGATCGGTTCCGGGCTGTTCGTCATCATCGTCCTTCCGGATCGTGCACAGATGCTCCGCGTACAGCCCTGCCGCCACCAGCGCGGCACCGCACGCGACGGTCGCGAGGATGGCGCCCAACGAGCCTACCGACGGCGGCACGGGGCGGGTCAGCAGGAACAGGGCGAGGCCACCTGCGAGCCCCGCGACGGCGGCTCCGACGATGCTCGACGCCTTCGACAGCATCGCGATCCGGAGGGCCCAGAACGGATTCACCGGCGCGGCGAGCGTGCCCCGGGTCGCGCGGCGGATCGGCAGCGCGAGCGCGACGACGATCGCGCCCAGCAGCACGAGGAAGATCGGCAGCGTGACGGACGGGGTGAACGTCGCCCGTCCGCTCGCCGTCAGGGCCTGGTCGAGCAGAAAGCCCGCGGCGACGCCCAGCGCCGCCGCGATGATCAGAATCCCGGCTCCCGTGCGCTTCACGGCGAGCCCTGCAGCCGCGCGAGCAGTTCGTCGACGCGGCCGGCACCCGGAATTTCGGCATCCGGATCGATCGACAGCCAGGGCACGAGCACGAAATCGCGCTCCGCCGCGCGGGGGTGCGGGAGCGTCAGCACGTGGTCGTTGCTGACCACGTCGCCGTACGTGATCAGGTCGAGATCGAGGGTGCGATCGTCCCAGCGTTCGCGGCGATCGCGGCCGTGGCGCGTCTCGATCGCCTGCAGGAAGGCCAGGAGCACCGAGGGCGCGAGCCGCGTCGTCACGAGCGCGACCGCGTTCAGGTACGCGGGAGCCTCGGCATCCGGCCCGTCGGGCTTCACCGCGACCGATTCGACAGGCGCCGACGCCCGCACCTGGTCGACGAGCGGCAGGCGCTGCAGATCGGCGAGCGCGGCGTTGAGCGTCGCCGCGCGGTCACCCAGATTCGCGCCCAGCGCGACCACTGCACGAACCGGCGGCCGTCTGGCGGGGGTGATGTCGGCGGAGAACCCTTCGGCGAGGCGGCGGTTCATGAGCGGGGCTCGCTTTCTGCGGGACTCCACGCGTCCGGCCTCGACCGGCGGATCGTGACCGACACGTCCGAGAACTCGAGGTCGATCGGCGCACCGGGCTTGTGTACCGTCACAGCGACCATGCGCACGCCGAACTCGGCGAGGAGATCATCCGCGATGCGCTGCGCCAGAGTCTCGAGCAGGTTGACCGGCTCGCCGCCGACGATCGCAGCGATGCGCTGCGCGACCTCGCCGTAGTGCACGGTGTCGGCGACATCGTCGCTCGCCGCGGCGGCGGCAGCGCTGACGTAGAGCGTCGTGTCCACGATGAAGTCCTGACCATCCCGGCGCTCGTGCTGGTAGACGCCGTGGCGCCCGAAGACCCGCAGGCCCGTCAGAGTGATCTCGTCGATGAAGTCCATCGGTCATCCCCCTTCCACATCTCCTCGACGCGCAGCGCGTCTCGCGTCGCGACGACATCGTGTACGCGCACCGCCCAGGCGCCCGCTTGTGCGGCCAGCACGCTCGTGACCGCGGTCGCGAGGTCTCTTCGATCCTCCGTGACCGTCGGGTCCTCCGTGGTCCCGTCGGTGCTGAGCGCCTCGGCCAGGAAGCGCTTGCGGCTCGTGCCGACCAGGACGCGGTGGCCCAGACCGATCACCCGCGGCAGCGCCCGCAGCACGTCCCAGTTCTGGCCGCCCTTCTTGCCGAAGCCGATCCCCGGATCGACGATGAGTCGCGCGGGTGGGATGCCGGCTGCCGCAGCGGCTTCGGCACGCTCGGTGAGCTCGCGCAGCACCTCGTGCACGACATCCGCGTACTCGGCGCGTGCATACATGTCCGCCGACGGGCCGCGCCAGTGGCCGAGGATCAGATCGGCGTTCGTCGTCGCGACCGCATCCAGCATCGCGGGGTCGGCCATGCCTCCTGAGACGTCGTTCACGAATCGCGCACCCGCCTCGACGGCGGCCAGCGCGGTCGACGCGTTCATCGTGTCGATGCTGACGGCGGCGCCGGCGTCGACCAGCGCACGGACGACGGGCACGACGCGTTCCTGCTCGACGCCCGGCGGGACGCGCTCGGCGCCGGGGCGCGTCGACTCCCCGCCGACATCCAGCACGTTGGCGCCCTCCGCCCGCAGCCACAGGCCGTGCGCGATCGCCATGTCGGGGTCGACATAGCGGCCGCCGTCGCTGAAGGAGTCGGGGGTGACGTTGACGATCCCCATGATGAGGGTCGTCATGCGCGTGACGCCCCGAGGAGCGCGATCAACTCCGCCCGCGACGCCGGTTCGGCCAGCTCACCGCGTGCGGCGATCGTGACGGTCGAGGCGTCGGGCTGCCGGTCGCCGCGCATCGTGACGCATTCGTGGGCGGCATCCAGGACGACCAGCACGCCACGCGCGTCGAGGGATGCTGCGATCGTGTCGGCGATCTGCTCCCCCAGCCGCTCCTGCACCTGCGGTCGCGAAGCCAGGATCTCCACGACCTTCGGCAGCGCCCCGAGGCCCACGACCTGCTCACCCGGGAGGTAGGCGATGTGGGCGCGCCCGCGGAACGGCAGGAGGTGGTGCTCGCACACGGATCGGAAGGCGATGTCGCGGAGCATCACGGCGCCCGAAGGAAGCGTCTCGGGCGCCGGTCCGCGCGCGACCGAGATCGTGTGCGCAAGCGGGGCTGCGGCGTCCGCGCCCACGCCGGAGAAGAACTCGGCGTACGCGTCGGCGACCCGCCCCGGGGTCAGCCGCAGGCCCGGACGATCGGGATCCTCCCCGATCGCCGCGAGCAACTCGCGGACGAGCGCGGCGACGCGCTCTCGGTCTACGGCCACAGGCCGAGCCTACGCGGTCGCGGGTCGCGCCTGACCGGTGGGACGACGCTTCGCGGCCTTCTCGGGCGCGCCCTGCTCGACCTCGACGGCCGCGGCGATGCCCTCGGGGTGCACCCGGCGGGGCACCTCGACGGGCGGCTGGTAGGAGACCGGCCGCTGGTCGCTCGAGAGCCACTGCGGGCGAGGCGGAAGGCGCTTGACGTCCTTGAAGATCTCGGCGAGCTCGATGTGATCGAGGGTCTCCTTCTCGAGAAGTTCGAGGGCGAGCCGGTCGAGCACATCGCGGTTGTCGTTGAGCACCTGGTAGGCCTCGTTGTGCGCCTGCTCGATGAGCGCGCGCACCTGGTTGTCGATGCGCTCGGCGATCTTCTCGCTGAACTCGCGGCCGTGGCCCATGTCGCGTCCCATGAAGACCTCGCCGCTCGCGGAGCCGAGCTTGACGGGGCCGACCTCATTGGTCATGCCGTACTCGGTGACCATCTTGCGGGCGATGCCGGTGGCCTTCTCGATGTCGTTGCTCGCACCGGTGGTGGGGTCGTGGAACACGATCTCCTCCGCGACACGGCCGCCCATCGCGTAGGTGAGCTGGTCCTGCAGCTCGTTGCGCGTGACGGAGTACTTGTCATCAAGCGGCAGCACCATCGTGTAGCCGAGCGCCTTGCCGCGAGGCAGGATCGTGACCTTGGTCACGGGGTCGGTGTTGTTCATCGCCGCCGCCGCGAGCGCGTGTCCGCCCTCGTGGTACGCGGTGATGAGCTTCTCCTTGTCGCGCATGACGCGCGTGCGCCGCTGCGGGCCGGCGATCACGCGGTCGATGGCCTCGTCGAGCGCGCGGTTGTCGATCAGCTGCGCGTTCGAGCGCGCGGTCAGCAGCGCGGCCTCGTTCAGCACGTTGGCGAGGTCCGCGCCGGTGAACCCCGGTGTCTTGCGCGCGACGACCTCGAGGTCGACGCCTTCGGCGAGCGGCTTGCCGCGACCGTGCACTTCGAGGATCTTCTTGCGGCCCTTCAGGTCGGGCGCGTCCACGCCGATCTGACGGTCGAAGCGGCCGGGGCGCAGGAGCGCGGGGTCAAGGATGTCGGGGCGGTTGGTCGCCGCGATGACGATCACGTTGACCTTGGGGTCGAAGCCGTCCATCTCGACGAGCATCTGGTTGAGCGTCTGCTCGCGCTCGTCGTGACCGCCGCCCATGCCGGCGCCGCGGTGGCGGCCGACGGCGTCGATCTCGTCGATGAAGATGATCGCGGGGCTGGATTCCTTCGCCTGGTTGAACAGGTCGCGAACGCGGCTCGCGCCGACACCCACGAACATCTCGACGAAGTCCGACCCCGAGATCGAGTAGAACGGCACGCCTGCCTCACCGGCGACCGCGCGGGCGAGCAGCGTCTTGCCGGTTCCCGGAGGACCGTACAGCAGCACGCCCTTCGGGATGCGGGCCCCCACGGCCTGGAACTTCGAGGGGTCCTTCAGGAAGTCCTTGATCTCCTGCATCTCCTCGATCGCCTCATCGGCGCCCGCGACGTCGTCGAACGTCACGGTCGGGGATTCCTTGGAGACGAGCTTGGCGCGCGATTTGCCGAACTGCATCACCTTGCTGCCGCCGCCCTGGGCGCTGGAGAGCAGGAACCAGAACAGCACGCCGAGCAGGAGCAGCGGGAGCATGAGCGAGAGGAAGCCGTCGAACCAGCTGGGCCGCGGAACGGCGTCGTTGAAGCCGTCCTTCGGGTCGGCCGCGTTGATCGCGTCGACGACTTCGGAGGCCCGGGCTGTGACGTAGTAGAACTGCACGTCGGAGGCACCGTCATAGGGCTCGGAGAGCTTCATGTCGACGCGCTGGTCGCCGTCGGTGTTGAGCACCTCGGTGACCGTGCTGCCGCTGAGAAGCTTCAGGCCCTCCTGGGTCGAGATCTGCTTGGCTCCGCCCAGACTCGAGATGAGGGAGAACCCGACGATCAGGAAGATCCCGATCAACAGCACGTAGAAGAGCGGATTGCGGGTGATCTTCTTGAAGTCCATGGTGCGGGCGGCGCCCGTTCCCTTTCGTCGACGATCCGCTCGGGGCATCGGAATGCCGCGGCAGCAGTGGATTCAGGGTATCGCGGGGTTTCTGTGGCTTGACTGCGTATTCGCGCTAGGCGTACACGTGCGGCGCGAGGACAGCGACGTCGCGCAGGTTGCGGTACTTCTCCGCGTAGTCCAGTCCGTAGCCGACGACGAACTCGCTCGGGATGTCGAAACCGACGTAGCGGCACTCGACGTGCACCTTCGCGGCGTCCGGTTTGCGCAGCAGGGCGAACACCTCGACGGATGCCGCACCTCGAGAGGCGAAGTTCTTCAGGAGCCAGCTGAGCGTGAGGCCGGAATCGATGATGTCCTCGACGATCAGGACGTGCTTGCCGTGCAGATCGGTGTCGAGGTCCTTACGGATCTGGACCACGCCGCTGGACTGTGTGCCCGCGCCGTAGGAGGACACGGCCATCCAGTCGATCGGGACCAGAGTCGGCAGCGCGCGCGAGAAGTCGGCCATCACCATGATCGCGCCCTTGAGCACGCCCACCAGGAGCAGATCCTTGCCCTCGTAGTCCTCGGCGACCTGCGCCGCGATCTCCTCGAGCTTCGCGAGAATCTGCTCTTCGGTCACGAGGACCTTCGTGATCTCGCTCTGGACATCGGCGGCGCGCATGGGGAGAGTTTAGGACAGCGGGCGAGGGCGCCCCACGACGAGGAGGCTCGGCATGGCCGGACTGGACGACATTCTGGAGGCACTTCCGATCGACGACATCGCGCGACAGCTCGGCGTCGAGCCAGGCGAAGCGCGCCGGGCGGTCGAGGAGGGCGGATCGACGATCCTCGCGGGCCTTCAACGCAATGCGCAGACACCTGAGGGCGCTGCCGCTC
>Ga0075367_10000844_pt1 | contig 12187 bp, 10 predicted proteins | sample EndMethybrTD3032_FD_71399 | JGI IMG/M metagenome (GOLD analysis project Ga0075367, IMG submission 71399) | Populus endosphere microbial communities from Tennessee, USA - Endosphere MetaG P. TD hybrid TD303-2 | ecosystem: Host-associated > Plants > Roots > Endosphere | place: USA: Tennessee... | reverse complement strand
TGGTCGGCCTCACCGCTCTGCTTGTCGGAGGCGTGGGCGTGGCCAACGCGGTCGCCACCTACATCGATCGGCGACGCAAGGTGATCGCTGCGTTCAAGAGCCTCGGTGCGACCAGCAGCGTCATCTTTGGCGTGCACCTTATGCAGGTGCTGCTGATCGCTTCCATCGGCATCGTTATCGGCATAGGGCTCGGTTTTCTCATCCCGGTAGCGCTCACATACATGCTGGGCGATGCACTGCCGATCAAGGCCGACCTGACGGTGAGCGTGCGCAGCGTGCTGACTGCCGCCGCCTACGGCCTGCTGGTGTCGCTGGTCTTCACTCTGTGGCCGCTCGGGCGTGCCGAACAGGTTCGCGCCGGCGTGCTGTTCCGCGACGAGGTGGCGCCGGAGCGAGTCATTCCGCGCACGCGGGTCATCGCGTTGACGGCGGCAGCGGCGCTGCTGCTGGCCGGATTTGCCATCTTCACGTCCGAGGCCCGCCTTCTCGCGTTCTACTACTGCCTGGGCGTTGTGGGGGTGTTTGTGGTGTTTCATGGCCTCGGCACGGCCATCTCTTGGGCGGCGCGGCGTGTGCGTCGCCCGCGGCGACCCGAGCTCGCTCTCGCCGTCGGCAATCTCGGTGCGCCCGGTGGTATCGCCCGCTCGGTGGTGCTGTCGCTCGGTGCGGGTTTATCGCTGCTCGTCACCGTGGCCCTGGTCGATCGCTCGATCGTCTATGAACTGACCAGCAGCTTGCCCGACTCCAGCCCCAACTATTTCGTGCTCGACATCAAGCGTCCGGAGCTCGAGGACTTCCGCGCCCTCGTCCTGCGCGAGGCGCCAGCCGCCAAGATCAGCGAGGCACCGATGCTGCGCGGTCGTCTCGTCAAGCTCGGCGATCGTTTGCCCGAGCAGGTCAAGGCGACGCCCGAAACGCAGTGGGTGCTGACTGGCGACCGTGGCCTGTCCTATTCCGAAACCGTGCCGGAAGGTTCCGTGGTTGTGGCGGGGCAATGGTGGCCGGCCAACTACGATGGCGAGCCGCTCGTCTCCTTCGAGGCGGCGATCGCCAAGGGGCTCGGCCTGAAGATTGGCGACTCCGTTACCGTCAACGTGCTCGGCCGCAACGTCACGGCGCGCATCACCAACTTGCGCGAGGTGAAGTGGGAAACGCTTTCCCTCAACTTCGTCATGGTGTTTTCACCGAACACGCTGATGGGCGCGCCGCACAACCTGCTTGCCACCATCACGCTTTCCAAGGACGCGCCGCTGGCTGCCGAGGCGAGGCTCGCCCAGCAGATCGGCCGCGAGTTCCCGGCCACGACGGCCATCCGTGTCAAAGACGCCATCGATGCCTTCAGCGTCATCTTCAACCGCATCATGGTGGCGGTGAGGGCGGCCGGCAGCGTCACCCTGGTGGCGGGGGCCCTGGTGCTGGCCGGCGCCTTGGCCACGGCTCAACGCCGCCGTATCCAGCAGGCGGTCATCCTCAAGACGCTGGGAGCCACGCGCCGACGTATCCTGCTGTCGCACTTCGCGGAATACTTGGTTTTGGCTTTGTTAACGTCGTTCATCGCCCTCCTCATCGGAGGCTTGGCCGCCTGGGTCACGGTATCCCGGGTGATGGACGTCGACTTCGTGTTTTCAGCCCGGGCGGCGGCCGAAACCATGCTGCTGGCAACCGTCCTGGTTGCGCTGTTCGGTGGGTTCGGCACCTGGCGTGTGCTGGCCGCCCCGGCGGTGCCTTATCTGAGATCGGAATAGTTATCGTAGTAGTTACCACCACTTGCCAATCTGGCGGCCGATCCCCATTTCCATGCGCAAGTATACGCATGGCAGTTCGCTTGCAACTAAGGTAGAGCGTGGCCATAATCCGGCTCCCCGAGCCGGAAAGGTTCGCAAAATTCGAAGGGAAGGATCAGATGGCACAAATCGACAACAGGTACGCGCAGGCAGGCAGTGCGCGCACCGACGTCGTGGTGGACGAGGGCCTGCGCGCATATATGCTGCGCGTCTACAACTACATGGCAGGCGGCATTCTGCTGACGGGCCTGGTGGCCTATTTCGTGTTCTCGCAGGCCGTCACCACTGACCCGGCTCTGGCGGCGCATGCTGCTGGCGGGGCGGCCTACGCCCTGAAGCGCGGCATGTACCTGACGTCGTTCGGCTTGGCGATCTTCGCCAGCCCGCTGAAGTGGGTTGTGATGCTGGCGCCGCTGGCGTTCGTGTTCTTCCTGTCGTTCCGGGTCTACAAGATGAGCCTCGGCGCCGCGCAGGCCACGTTCTGGCTGTTCGCTGCGGTGATGGGCGTGTCGCTGTCGTCGATCTTCCTGGTGTTCACCGGGCAGTCGATCACGCAAGTGTTCTTCGTGACCGCCATCGCCTTCGGCGGCCTCAGCCTGTACGGCTACACGACCAAGAAGGATTTGTCCGGTTGGGGCTCCTTCCTGATCATGGGCGTGATCGGCATCATCGCCGCCTCGCTGGTCAACTTGTTCCTGCAGTCGTCGGCGCTGCAGTTCGCCATCTCGGTGATCGGCGTGCTGGTGTTCGCGGGCCTCACAGCCTACGACACGCAGCGGATCAAGGACGGCTACTTCGAGGTGATGAACGACGCGACGCTGGCGGGTAAGGCGGCCATCATGGGCGCGCTCAGCCTCTACCTCGACTTCATCAACATGTTCACCATGCTGCTCCAGTTGTTCGGCAATCGCGAGTAAGCGGTAGCTTGTTGGATACGAAGAGTGAAGGGCCTCGCCTCGGCGGGGCCCTTTGCTTTTGTGCTTCGCCTCGGGCAAGCTTCGATCTCGACCGCTGGCTATCCGAGGGGGCTCATCTGATGACGCAAGCTTTGGTGCGCATGGCCCGCGCATCCGACATCCCGGCCATTACGGCCATCTACAGCGAATCCGTAGTGCACGGCACGGCGAGCTTCGAGCTGGAACCGCCGGACGAGGCGGAGATGCGCCGTCGCTTCGATGCCATCACCGGCGCAGGCTACCCCTATCTGGTCGCAGAGCTTGCCGGCAAGGTTGTCGGCTACGCCTACGCCAATGCCTACCGAACGCGCCCTGCGTATCGCTTCACGGTCGAAGATTCGATCTATCTGGCGCCCGACATGCAAGGCAAAGGCATCGGCCGCGCCTTGCTCGACGCTCTGGTTGGAGCCTGCACCGAGCGGGGCTACCGGCTGATGCTGGCCGTGATAGGCGACTCGGCGCAGTACGCGTCGATCCGACTGCATCGCAGCGTCGGCTTCACGTTCAGCGGCACGCTGCATTCGGTCGGCTACAAGTTCGGACGCTGGCTCGACAGCATCATCATGGAGCTGCCACTCGGCGACGGTGATCGCACCGCGCCTGGCGAGATTTCCAGCGGCTCAAACCGCGGCTAGGCGCACTTTCCGCTCGAGCACATCCAGCACGCGCGCGAGGTCATGGCCGCGCTTGAGGATATGACCGGTGGCGGCGATCACGCTGTAGGCACCCTGGCGCGCCGCCAGCCGCGGGTTCTTCTCGATACGATAGAGCGGCACCTCGCTGGTGCGGCGGAACACGGAGAACACCGCCTTCTCGCGTCCGAAATCGATGGCGTAATCGCGCCATTCGCCGTTTGCTACCTTACGGCCGTATAGGTTGAGGATCTGATTGAGTTCCAACCGCGTGAAGACCGTCGCAGCGGCATTGGCAGAATGTGGTTGCGCAGCAAGAGTCTGCGCGCCCGCGCGACGGCGCGGGCTGAACTGTATTGTCTCGATGTCGCTCAATGGCGCCTCCTGTCGTCACGAGCCTGCAATAATTCTCCCATCCTCGCGCAATTTCAAGCGCCGACGTGCGTGTCCCCGCTTGCCGAAATTGACCAGGCGAATCCTTGGCTTCGCCATAGAGGCACCCTCGCCTCGCCGTAATGGCACGTATACTGCACTCCATCGGCATCTGGCCCGGTCCATCAAGTCTCGGAATCTAGCCCCCCTAGTCCCCCCGAGTCTTCTCTCCTTGGACCGGGCCTTTTCCTTTGCCCGCACCGATTGTGCGCGGTGGGACCGCGGGTGCCTCCTTCAATGTGGCAGCAGCATCGGCGTCGATGGACCAGCGCACGCCCTCGCGCGGATAGTCCAGCGTCACCTGACCATGCAGTGCTTCGGCGGCCATGCGCTCGATCACCAGGCTGCCGAAGCCGCTGCGACTGGGCGGTTGCTCGACCGTAGGTCCCCCGTCTTCGCGCCATGACATATGGAAGCGCTTGCCGCTCGCCCCACTCTCGACGCGCCAGCTGATCGCCACCGAACCGGCCGGACCGGAGAGCGATCCGTACTTGGCGGCGTTGGTCGACAACTCGTGCAGTGCCATGCCCAGATATTGCGCGGCTAACGGTGTCAGCATCACGTCGGGGCCTCCGACGCTGACGCGAGACTTGCCGGGCTCGGCGTAGTGGCCGAGCTGCGACTGCACCAGCTCTTTGACGGAGACGCCGAGCCACTCCTGCTGCACCAGCAGGTCGAGCGACGAGGCGAGGCTCTTCAGCCGGCCGCCGAAGTCGTCGGCAAAATCCCGGGGCGAGGGCGTGGCCCTTGCGGTCTGCGACGCGATCGCCTGCACCACGGCCAGCAGGTTTTTCGAACGGTGCGACACCTCCGACATCAGGAAGCGGATGTGCGCCTCGCGCTCCTTGCGCTCGGTGACGTCCATGCTCACCCCATGCGCCCTGGCGGGTCTATCGCGGGTGGGCGAGGCCTGGCCGCGTACGTAGATCCAACGCACCTCGCCATCCGGACGAACGATGCGGAACTCGTCCTCGTAGGTGCCGCCGCCGGCGAACGCTTCGGCCCGGCGGGCTCGCGTCTCAGCCAAATCGTCGGGATGAATGAAGCGCTCGATGTCGGCCGTCGACAGCGTCTCGGAGGTTCGCTCGGCGCCGACCTGAGCGTAGATCTCGTCGGACCAAGTGATCCTGTCGTGCTCGATGTCGACCTCGAAGATGCCCATGCCGCCGGCCGCCAGCGCCATCTTGCGCTGGTTGCTGGTCTGCATGAGCAGCGCCAGCGTCTCGACCAGCCGCTGCTCCGTCCGCTTGTGCTCCGTTATGTCGCGCGCGATCGACGATGCGCCGACGGCCACGCCGTTCTTGCCGAGCACGGGTGTCACGACCACCGACACGTGCACCGGCGTGCCATCGCGCCGCTGGCGCACGCCTTCGTAGCGCAGATGCTCGCCGGCGCGCACGCGTGCATAGAGCGCGGCGAACTCGTTGTCGGCGCCTTCCGGATAGAGGATGCGCACCGAGCGGCCGATCATCTCCTCGGCCTGATAGCCGAATAGCCGCTCGGCTGCCGGATTCCAGGTCAGGATGCTGCCGCCGAGGGTCATCCCGATAATGGCGTCATCCGCCCCCGACACCAGCGAGGCAAGCCGCGCATTGGCCTCTTCGGCCTGCTTGCGCTCGGTGATGTCGAGAGCGACGCCCAGCACCGATCGCACCTGGCCGTGCGGGCCGCGCCGTACGCGTCCGCGCCGATGCACCCACCGCACCTCGCCGTTCGGCCGGACGATGCGGAACTCCTGCTCGAAGAAGTCGTGCTGGTCCTGCAGCGCCGCCATGTAACCCTGCCGGAACTCCGTGCGATCGTCCGGATGCACGAAGCTCAGCACCTCGTCGGGATCACCGGAAAACTCCTCGCGCGTGCGTCCGAACAGTCGGTACATGGTGTCCGACCAGGTCACCCGATTGCTGGCGATGTCGCGTTCCCAGACGCCAAGCCCCGTGGCGGAAAGCGCCAGCGCCAGCCGTTCCAGGGCCAGGCCCAGCTCTTCCTTGGTGATGTCGCCATCCTGCACGTCACGTGCGTCCATTGCTGTGCGCGGGGCTACCGTCAGAGCGGGATGATACCGAAGTCGCCTATCAGCCAGGGTGCAGCTGAAGGTGCTTTCCGGCCGATGCGGCAGCAATTGGGCCGTGCGTCTCAGGCAACATGCCCGAATGGGCTTCCGCTCAAGCTCCAGCTTTGTCGTAGATGCACAACAAAGCGTAAACGCCGAGCACGCTGGGACCACTCATGCCGAGCTCCGGCGGCGGCCCCTTAGCTGCCAGCGCACCGGCCACCCGCTCCGCGTCGCTAAGGCGCACGCATTCGACGATCAAGGCGCCGCCGATCAGCTTGTCCTGGCCGCGGCTTTTCATCTCCGCCGTGTCGGCCTTGGTCTGCTGTGCCGACGCCGTCCACAGCTGCACGCGGGCGATGCCGTCCTCGGCGGCGAGCTTGGCGACGAGCTTCTCGGCGGCGGGCGTCGGCGCCATCGCTCCGTCGGCACGCAGGACCACAGCGTGCGAGCCGACCAGTTTGCCGGCGATAGCCTTCAGATCGCAGACGGTGCGCACCATGCCGCGGAACGACTTCATCGCCTCGCTGGTCCACGGTGTCGGATTTTCCAGCCGCTCCAGGTAGGCCGGCGAAGTCAGTACGGCCGGAGTGTCCACCTCGTAGAAGGCCATGAAGCGCCGATCACCGCCCGACACCAGTTCATAGCGCCGGCCGAAGCGAAAGCCCGGCACGCCGACCCGCTCCAGCAGGTGCTCCCCATTGTACCAGCGCTCGAAGTGTTCGAGCCCTTCCGGCGCGCAATCGTTCCAGACGGACAGGATGCCCGTCATTCAGCCGCCTCGCGCCTCGCGCTGCCATCGAGCAATCCGGCGGCGATCAGGCCGGCGCGGATGCGGGCGATCTCAGCCGGCGTGATCTTGACCAGCGGAGGCCGCACGAAGGCGCGCGGGATGCGGCCAAGCAGCACCAGCGCCTCTTTCATGCGGTTGTGCATGTCGACGAACGGGTCGGCATAGAATACGCGCATAAGCGGCTCGATGCGATCGTTCAGCGCGCGCGCGGCCGCGAGGTCGTTGCGCTGCACGGCCGCAAACAGCTGCGACTGCAGATCCGGGATTACGCTGCCGCTGCCCGAGAGCAGACCATTGCAGCCGAGCACCAGCGACGAGAGCAGCCAGGCGCTGTGCGTGGAGAGCACGTTGACCGGCCGCGACAGGCCCTGCAGCGTGCGGACGTGCCACTCGTGATGCGGGACGTTGTTGATCCAGTCCTTGATGGCGCGGATGGTCGGTACCTCCTCGCACATCTTCAGCAGCGTATCCTTGGGATAGCCCTGCCCAGTGGCGAGCGGATACTGGAACACGATCAGCGGCAGATCGGTCGCACCGGCGATGCGCTTGAAGTGCGCGATCGCCATCTGTGGTGACTGGCCGAGCGTGAAGGGTGCCGGCGGGAACACCAGCAGCGCCGAGGCGCCGCCCTCGGTCGCCATGCGTGCGAGGCGCGCCGCCTCCAGGCTGCCGTCGGCCCAGATGCCGTTGACGATCGGCATGCGGTTGCCGATCTCGGACTGGGCGATCTCGAGCACGCGGCGCTGCTCGTCGAACGTGCAGGACGCCACCTCGGTCGAGTGTGCATTGAGGGTGATGGCCGAAATGCCGGGCGTTGCCACCACGTCGCGCAGATGCTTGCGGAAGCTCGCCTCGTCGATGGCCAGGTCGGCATCGAACGGCAGCAGCACCGCCGGGATGACGCCGTGCGGATCGTAGTTCTTGTGCCGGGGCATTGGTTCACCTCGCTGGCCGGAATCTCGTTGGTGCACTTTGGCTTCGTGTCCCTGCTCGGGTCAAGGCTCGTGGCCGGCTTACTGCTGTGCGCTACGCGCATCCCCGGCTACCGATTCACCTGCGCGATCCGGCCTCTTTCGCGCGCGCAAGCCCGCTTCGGCTCGCGACTTGGCGGCCTGCAGCCCGCTCTCGCCGAGACACGCCTCTCGAGTGCGACGGTCCCTGGAGTGGAACGGGATGGCCGCAGTTTGCGGACGCCCAAGGGCGCGCCGATAAGCTTCGCCGCGGATTCCTCGGCCATGGTGAATTCGACCCGCTGCCTCCCGCCTTCCCACGCAGCGGTGGGCAGTGGGAACATTACCGCCCCTTTAGGTTGCTTCCTCGCGCCGCCGCCAGCCACGGGCGCTTGTTGCGGTCCGGCCCATACGCTACGATTATGCGAAAGTAGCTGCCTTAATAAGAGATGCGCCGGCCGGTTGGCTGGAGCCGGGCCGAGTTGTCGAACGCGATCGGTCCGATGCCAACCGGAACAGTGCGCACACGTTCTTTCGCCGCCGGTTCTGCCGGTGATCTGTCGTCCGTCGCAATGCTCCGTGGGAGGGGTCTGTCATGTCTGAGAACGATAAGTCCAAAAGCTGGTCCGAAGAGTTCTGGCACAGCGGCAAGGTCACGCGCCGCCGCCTGCTCGGCTGGAGCGCGACGAGTGCGGGTGCGATCGGCGCCACCATGCTGGTGCCGGCTCCGTGGCAAGCCGCGTTCGGGCAGGCCAAGCCCTACAAGATCGGCTCGTTGCAGCCCTTGTCCGGCGCAGCTGCTTCGGGTGGCAAGACCGCTCTGGTCGGCACCCAGATGGCCGTCGATCGCATCAACAAGAACGGCGGCATCAATGGCCGACCCGTCGAGCTGATCGTCGCCGACTACGAATCGAAGCCCGACGTCGGCCGCCGCAAGGCCGAGAAGCTGATCGTCGAAGACAACATCGACGCGCACCAGGGCGGGTTCCTTTCCAATGTCTGTCTTGCCTGCATGCCGGTGTTCGGCGAGGCCAAGATCGTCAACATGATCGGCGTGTGCCTCGACACCACGATCACTACCAGCAAATGCGATCGCCATACCTTCCGCACCTTCGACTATGCGCCCTCGCAGGCCGTGGGCATGGCGCCCTTCCTGACCAAGCTCGGCAAGCGCTGGCACATCGTCTACGCCGATTATTCGTGGGGTCAGTCCACCAAGGACGCTTACGGCGACGAGATCAAGAAGCTCGGCGGTTCGATCGTCGGCACCACGGGCATCCCGCTCGGCACCGCCGACATGACGCCGTTCCTCTCCAAGATCACCGGCGACTTCGACGGCCTGTTCGCCATCTTCTTCGGCAAGGACGGCGTAACGATCGCCAACCAGGCGTTCGATCTCGGCCTGACCAAGAAGTACAAGTGGGTCGGTGACGGCTCGATCGCCGAGTCGACCAATCTGCCCGCGCAGGGCAACAAGATCGAGGGCTTCATCGGCATCAACCGCTACATTCCGGTGCTGGACGGTCCCCTCAACACGCCCGGCAACAAGAAGTTCATCGAAGAGGCGCAGGTGCGCCTGAAGCAGATCGATCCGTCGGGCCCGTTGCCCGACCGCTTCGTGCAGTCGAACTTCGAGGCGATGAACGCCCTCAAGCTCGGCATGGAGAAGTCGAAGTTCCAGGGCCGGGCAGATACGCCCAAGCTGATCGAGGCGCTGGAAGGCCTGGAGATGAAAGAGGGCGACGACTTCCCGCAGGGCGATAAGGTCCTGCGCAAGGAAGACCACCAGGCGATGCTTCAGCAGTTCATCTTCGAGATCAAGGACGGCAAGCACAAGATCATCGAAGTGATCCCCAGGGACAAGGTCACGGCACCGGTGGCCTGCACGTTCTCCTAAGTGACAGACGCTCTCGTGCGCTCCCCGGCCCAGCAGGGCCGGGGAGATGCCTCCGCCCCCTTACTGCGTACGGAAGGTCTGACCATCCGCTTTGGTGGTCTGACCGCGCTCAACAACGTCGACTTCGAGGTCCAGCGCGGCGAGATCCGCGCCGTGATCGGCCCGAATGGCGCCGGCAAGAGCACGTTCTTCAACTGCCTGACCGGTGTGCTGCGCCCGACCGCCGGCCGCGTCATCTTCGATGGCCAGGATATCGCCGGTCTGCCGCCCAACCGCATCTCGCAGAAGGGCATCGCCCGCTCGTACCAGATCACTAACATCCTCCCCAACGCCACCACGCTCGAGAACGTGCGCGTTGCCGCCCAGTCGCGGCGGCACAGCTGGAGCATGTTCAAGCACCACAGCGACTACCGCGATCTGATCGACAAGGCAGAGACCGTGCTGCAGGCGGTCGGTCTGCTCGACAAGGCCGACGAACTCGCGGCCAATCTCTCGCACGGCCAGCAGCGTAACCTCGAGATCGGCATCGCGCTCGCCACCGAGCCCCAGCTGCTCTGCCTCGACGAGCCGACCGCCGGCATGAGCGCCGCCGAAACTCACGACACGATGCAGCTGGTGCGCCGCATCGGCAAGGACCTCACCATTCTGATCGTCGAGCACGACATGCAGGTGGTGATGGAGCTCGCCCAGCGCATCACCGTGCTGCACTACGGCGAGGTGCTGGCCGATGGCGCGCCTGCCGAGATCCAGCAGAATCCACGGGTGCAAGAGGTCTATCTCAAGACATGAGTCCGTCGGAGACAGCCATGCAACCCCTCGTCACCGTCGAGGGCATCCACACCTTCTACGGCAAGAGCCACATCCTGCATGGCGTCTCGCTGCAGGTCGGCGCCGGCGAGGTGGTCGGGCTGCTCGGCCGCAACGGGGTCGGCAAGAGCACCACGCTCAAGACCATCATGGGTCTCGTCAACCCGAGCCAGGGCACGATTATGTTCGAGGGCAAACCGATCACCGGTTTGCCGTCGCACAAGCTCGCCCGCCTGGGCATCGGCTACGTGCCGGAGGACCGCCGCATCTTCAAGCTGCTGACGGTGATGGAGAACCTGCGCACCGGGCTTGATCGCACAGGCGTCACCGAGGAGAAGAAGAAGCAGCTGCTGGACAAGGCCTTCGCCTTTTTTCCGCGTCTTGCCGAGCGGCGCACCCAGGCCGGCGGTACGTTGTCGGGCGGCGAGCAGCAGATGCTGGCCATAGCCCGCGTCATGATGCTCGAGCCCAAGATCATCCTGCTGGACGAGCCGACCGAAGGGCTGATGCCGCGCATGGTCTCGCAGATCCGCGAGATCATCGATGTCCTGCACAAGGAAGGCGTCGCCATCCTGCTGGTCGAGCAGAACGTGCCCCTGACGCTGGAGTCGAGCCAGCGCGTCTACTTCATGGAGAAGGGCGCCGTTCGCCACCAGGCTGCCGCCTCTACGCTCACCGTCAACGATCCCGTCATCCACCAGTACCTCGGAGTTTAGGCATGTTCGCCGGCATCCCCTGGGACATCATCATGATCCAGACCGTGAACGGTCTGGTTTCCGGCATGATCCTGGCGCTGGTGGCTTCCGGCCTGACGCTGATCTTCGGCATCATGGACGTGGTGAACTTCGCGCACGGCGAACTGTTCATGCTCGGCGCCTACATGGGCGTGATCGTGTTGACCGCCACCGGCAGCTTCTGGCTGGCGCTGGTGCTGGCCATTCTGATCGTCGCGCTGCTCGGCGCCGTGATGCAGGTCGTCACTTTGCGTCCACTGCTCGGCCGCGATCCCTTGAACACCATCCTGGCCACCTTCGGCATCTCGCTGGTGCTGCAGAACTACGCGCTGTGGCAGTTCGGCCCGGTGGCGCGCAAGATCCAGGAGCCCTTCACCGGCCAGTTCACACTGTTCTATCTGCAGTACCCCTGGTATCGCATCGTCATCGCCCTGCTGTCGGCCGGCATTATCGGCGGGCTGTACCTGTTCATGAAGTATGGCCGCTACGGCATCTGGATCCGCGCCACTACGCAGGATCGCGTGATGGCCCAGGCCATGGGCATTCCGGTGCCCTGGGTGCACACCGGCGTGTTCGCCATCGGCGCCGGAATGGCGGCGGCCAGCGGTGTGCTGTTCGGCCCGCTGGTCGGCGTCAACCACGCCATGGGGCTCGACTGGGTGCTGAAGGCGTTCATCGTCGTCGTGGTCGGCGGCATGGGCAACCTCGGCGGCTCGATCCTGGCGGCGATCTTCATCAGCCTGCTGGAAGCCTATGCCTCGATCTGGGTCAGCCCGTCGCAAGCCATCATCGTATCCTCGGTCGTGCTGATCCTCACCCTTCTGTTCCGACCGACCGGCCTGTTCGTTCCGACACCCAAATGAGCAAACGTCGCGCCACCTACTACTGGACGGGCTTTGTCGTCATCGTCGCGCTGCTGGTGCTGGCGCCCCTGGTGCTGCCGGAATTCTGGCGCCGCTTCCTGACCGAGATCCTGATCTGGGGTCTGCTCGCCATGTCCTCCGATCTGCTGATCGGCTACACCGGCATGGTGTCGTTCGGGCACTCGGCGTTCTTCGGGCTCGGCATGTACGGCGCCGCCGCGGCGCTGCTGATGGTCAAGCCGGCCAATCTCTGGCTGGCGATCCTGTACGGGCTGGCGGGCTCGGC
>Ga0075367_10000843_pt1 | contig 12187 bp, 11 predicted proteins | sample EndMethybrTD3032_FD_71399 | JGI IMG/M metagenome (GOLD analysis project Ga0075367, IMG submission 71399) | Populus endosphere microbial communities from Tennessee, USA - Endosphere MetaG P. TD hybrid TD303-2 | ecosystem: Host-associated > Plants > Roots > Endosphere | place: USA: Tennessee... | reverse complement strand
TCCGAGAAGCGTGTCCGCGAAAAGGCTGAAGCGGTTCGCCGCCAGCGCAAGCTTGCGCGCAAGAAGCTTCAGCGTGAAGGTCTTCTTCCGGCTCCGAAGAAGGCAGTCCGTCCGGCCCGCTGAACTGCCATCTGGCAGGCTCCTTCTAGATAGAGAGAGAGCAGATGACTTCAAAAGACGAACTCTTCAATCCAGCCAAGCTTTCATCGCGCGACAAGGCGGCCGTCACTGATACGACGGCGAGAGCAATCGTTACGGCGGAAGCCGCCGCTCGCGAAAAGAAGACGGAAAAGCTGAGGGCGCTGCGCTTGCAGCAGGAAGCCGAAGCACCGCCGGCCGCCGCCCCTGGCAAGAAGCGGCGGACTGCGCGCAAGTCGGCTTCGTCCTCCTGAAAAGCCCCGCGCCTCTGCGCGCGAGGGCCTATTATAGCTTGACGGAATAGAGCCAGCCTAGGCTTTCAGCGTGGCCATGTTTGCGCGGACTGGTCGAGCCAGCCCGTGGAAGCATCACTGCGCTGTGACCTGTTGGAGCGCAGGCACCATTTCCACGACGGGCGGGTTCCATTTCCCTGTTAGGGCTTCTGCTTTCGGTCCGTAAAGACGCATGGTCAGGTTGAACGGCCCTGCAGGTGCGGGTAGCCAGTTGGCTTCCTTCGCCTCGCCCGGATTCTTGTTTTGGAAGTAAAGATCAAGCGACCCGTCCGCATTGTAGACAAACGGCATCCAGCTGCTGACGGCAAACCGGTTCAGGCTGTTGGCAACTTGAAATCCCTCCGGATCGTAAAGCGTGACGGACCAGAACGCCTTGACTGGTGGCAGGCTCGCCTTGTCGAAGTGAATCTTATAGCTGTTCGCCCCGTTTAGTGGATTTCCCTTCTCGTCGCCGAGGTTGAGCGGATAGATCGCGTCCTCCGGCAGGTTTGCGCCAAGCCCGAGCTGCGCGACGATCGCCCGTTTCAAATAGTAATTGCCGTAGACACCCATCGTGTCGGTGTTCATCGACCAGTTGTTGGCCACGCGAGCAAGCGTTGCGATTTTCCAGTCCATCAGCTTTTGAGCTTCGGCCGGAACATCTTTCAAAGCCTCGGCGATCTCAGGCGCGAGCTTGTCCTTATCGAAGCTCTTGCCCGGTTCTGTCCCGATCCGTTTCATCCGGCTTACGATCGGCTGGTCGGTGGCGTGCGGTGGATTTACCTTCAACAGTTCCGTTGCGTAGGCAAAGAAGTCCTCTGCCGCCATTCCGTTCACTGTCTTCTTTGGCGGGGTTTTCATGTCGACATCAGGATTGATCGTGACCTTGACCGGCAAGACGTCTTGCCCCATTGCGACAGCGGCGTGACCCTGTAGCCAGCCTGGATCTTGTGAACGGCATCGTAATCGGGCGGTCCATCCGTTTTCGTACGTCCGATAACCCAAACATATGGTGTCGGCGCATCGATCCGTTGTGTTCCAGCAGGAAGCTCCTTGCCCGTCCAGCCAGGGGGAACAACGACGAAATCGGCTTTCGCGGTTCCCGTCGTACGCCAGCCAGGAGAGGCGAAAACGTCCGTCCACATATCCAACATGGGCAACAGATAGTAGCGCCCGTTCGTATCGGGAGCCGAGACAATCATCGGTTCTTTCGTCATGTCCAGCCAGGCGACTGAGTAGAGCGTGTCGAAATTGGGTCGAACGACATCTCTGAATTCCGCGGTCGGAAACTGCGGGACGTTGGTGAACATGTTGGGCGGCCCCCGTCCCATCGTCTTGCCAGCCTCAACGTTGGTTGTTTGCCTCGCGGGTCAGGTTCATGGTGGCCAATGGATAGAGGTAGAGATAGGCATCGACGCCGATCGCTACCGCTTCCTCCTTTGTTAGAGCGTCCTCGGCGGCTGCGACCGGACTATTAAGACATGCTCCTGACAAGAGCAGACCAACTGTGAGCGTGATGAAATGCGATTGCATGGCGAATCCTCCCAAAGACCTGGCAGCGGGCTCTGGATGCCGTGCCGGTCTGTTCCATTTGAGGACACAGACTCTTCCCATACGCGTGCCGGCGTCTGGCTTATGAATATTGCCACTGCTGCGGACGCGGGACCCTCAGCGCGCAAAGTGCGCTTACGCAGCGTGTGAACTATGCGCTCAAAAATTGTAATTGCAACTCTTCTAAAACACTAGGGATGGCGAGGTCAGAATGCGCCGTCGGCCGGTCTGCCTTTTCCAGCTGCCGTTTGTTTCCGTTCGAAGAGATTGCGCGATCTCCTTCATTCTTCCCGGGTGTCAAAACAAAAGCCGCTTCGCGTCGCAAAAGAAACGTTGTGCCGCTTTTGGATTTGCGATTTGTATGGCGGACGAGAAGGGATCTTTCCCCTAAGGAGATGAAGGCGGATGCGCAGATACTCGGTTTTTGCCGTGGCACGGGAGGCCCTGAGGGGCCACAAGGGCTGGGAGAAGCAATGGACTTCGCCTGAGCCGCGCGCTGAATACGACGTCATCATCATCGGTGGCGGCGGGCATGGTCTGGGTGCGGCCTATTATCTCGCCAAGGAGCACGGCATCACCAACGTCGCGGTGCTCGAAAAGGGTTGGCTCGGCGGCGGCAACACCGGTCGCAACACGACCATTATCCGCTCGAACTATCTCTACGAAGAGAGCATGCACATCTACGAGCATTCGATGAAGCTCTGGGAGAACCTGTCGCAGGATCTCAACTACAATGTCATGTACTCGCCGCGCGGCGTGATGATGCTGTCGCACAATGTGCACGACCAGCAGTCCTTCAAGCGCCACATCCATGCGAACCGCCTCTATGGTATCGACAATGAGTGGCTGACGCCGGAGCAGGCGAAAGCCTATTGTCCGCCACTCGATATCTCCGCCAGCGCCCGCTATCCGATCAACGGCGCGGCTCTGCAGCGTCGCGGCGGCACGGCGCGTCACGATGCGGTTGCCTGGGGCTATGCGCGCGCGGCGTCGGATCGCGGCGTCCACATCATCCAGAACTGCGAGGTGACTGGCATCCGCCGCGGCCCTGATGGTCGCGTTACCGGTGTCGAGACCAACCGTGGCTTCATTGGCGCCAGGAAGATAGGTGTTTCGGCAGCAGGCCACACCACGACGATCATGAAGATGGCCGACGTGCGCGTGCCGCTGCAATCGAGCCCGCTGCAGGCGCTGGTTTCCGAACCGCTGAAGCCGATCTTCCCCTGCGTGGTCATGTCCAACACGGTGCACGCCTATATCTCGCAGTCCGACAAGGGCGAGCTCGTGATCGGCGCCGGCACCGACCAGTACAATTCCTATTCTCAGACCGGTGGCCTGCAGATCATCACGCACACGCTGGATGCGATCTGCGAGCTGTTCCCGATGTTCCGCCGTGTCAAGATGATGCGCCAGTGGGGTGGTATCGTCGACAACACGCCGGACCGTTCGGCGATCCAGTCGAAGACACCGGTTCCGGGGCTCTACGTCAACTGCGGCTGGGGCACCGGCGGCTTCAAGGCAACCCCGGGTTCGGCCAATCTCTTCGCCCACCTCATCGCCCGCGACGAGGCGCACAACTTCAATGCCGGCCTGACGCTGGACCGTTTCCGCACCGGCCGTCTGATCGACGAAGCCGCCGCTGCCGCTGTCGCGCACTGACACGAGGACACCATGCTTCTTATCTACTGCCCATACTGTCAGGAAGAGCGCTCCGAGCTCGAATTCCGCGGCGCTGGCGATGCCCATATTGCCCGCCCGACCAACATTGCCGCGATTTCCGACGCGGAGTTCGAGGAATATTTCTTCCTGCGCGACAACCCAAAGGGGCTGATCTTCGAACGCTGGCGCCACCAGCACGGATGTGGCCGTTTCTTCAATGCGGCGCGCGATACCATCAGCGACAAATTCATCAAGACATACAAGGCAGGCGAGCCGAAGCCTGAGATCGGCGCAGCCGCCGTTCCACATGCTCCCGTCGAGACCTATGAAGCGCTCGAAGGAGAGGCACAATGAGCGGCACGAACCGTATTGCGGGCAAGGGTCGCCTGACGCCTGCCAGAACCGCGCGCTTCACCTTCGACGGCAAGAGCTATACGGCACTGGAGGGCGATACCGTCGCCTCCGCGCTGATCGCCAACAACATCCATCTGGTCGGCCGCTCGTTCAAATATCACCGCCCGCGTGGCATCCTGTCTGCGGGGGCGGAAGAGCCGAATGCGCTGATCGACGTTGCGCGCGACAGCGCCCGCAAGCAGCCGAACGTGCGTGCCACGGTGCAGGAAGTGTTCGACGGTATGATCGTCGAATCGCAGAACCGCTTCCCGTCGCTGTCCTTCGATATCGGTGGCATCAATAACCTGATGTCGCCCTTCTTTGCGGCCGGCTTCTACTACAAGACCTTCATGTGGCCGAAGGCGGCATGGAAGCATGTCTACGAGCCGATGATCCGCCGTGCGGCCGGCCTCGGCGTGGCCCCCAAGGAAGCCGATCCAGACCACTATGCCGGCCGCTACGCGCATTGCGACGTGCTGGTCGTGGGTGCCGGCGTTGCCGGTCTTTCGGCAGCACTTGCCGCGGCTCAGGCCGGCGCCAAGGTGATCCTCTGTGACGAGCAGGCGGAAGCTGGCGGCGCGCTGCGCTTCGACAGTGGCGTCAAGATTGATGGTCTCGACGGCTATGAGTGGGCGCAGAAGACGGTTGCCCGCTTGAAGGCGATGAAGAACGTGCAGGTTCTCAGTCGCACCACCGCTTTCGGCTACTACAACCACAATTTCGTCGCTCTCGCGGAACGCGTCACCGATCATGTCGCGAACCCGGGCCGCCACCTGCCGCGCGAGCGTCTGTGGCAGCTGCGCGCCAAGCGCGTCATCCTCGCGAACGGCGCGATCGAGCGCCATATGGTGTTCCCGAACAACGACCGTCCGGGTATCATGCTGGCGTCTGCCGCGCGCATGTATCTTAACCAGTATGGTGTCGCCGTCGGCCAGAAGGTCGGCGTCTACACGGCACATGACTCGGCCTATGAGGCAGCCTTCGACCTCAAGCGCGCGGGTGTCGAGATCGCCGCGATCGTCGATTGCCGGCAGACGCCGGGTGCCGCCGTTCTGGCGCAAGCCCGTTCGCTCGGCATCGACGTGCTCGCCGGTCAGTCCGTGGTCAACACCTCGGGTAAGCTCAGGATCTCGTCGATGACCGTGGCCCGCAACGGCGGCGGTTCGCCCCGCAAGATCGCCGTCGATGCGCTCTTGGTCTCGGCCGGCTGGACGCCTTCGGTGCATTTGTTCTCGCAGTCGCGCGGCAAGGTGGCTTTCGAGCCGGAAACACAGCGCTTCCTGCCCGGCACCTATGCCCAGGATTGCCTCTCCGTGGGCGCCTGCAACGGCACCGACGATCTGCAACAGACGATCGAGGAATCGCTGGCGGCCGGCGAACTGATGGCGCAGGCAGTAGGCAAGCCATCCGGTGGCAAGATCAGCATCATCGCCGAGCAGGCGCACCAGTGGACCGGCGGCATGATCGGCGCTGCCGAGGGCGCGGGTCCGGAGACCAGTGCCAAGGCGTTCATCGATTTCCAGCACGACGTCTGCGCCAAGGATATCCGCCTAGCCGTTCGCGAAGGCATGCACTCGATCGAGCACATCAAGCGCTTCACGACGAACGGCATGGCGTCTGACCAGGGCAAGCTGTCGAACATGCACGGTCTGGCGATTGCCGCCGAGATGCTCGGCAAGGAGATCCCGCAGGTTGGTCTCACCACGTTCCGGGCACCCTATACGCCGGTTACCTACGGCACGCTGATCGCGCATTCGCGCGGCGAGCTGTTCGACCCGGCGCGCAAAACGCCGTTGCACCAGTGGGAAGAAGCCCACGGCGCGGTATTCGAGGATGTCGGCAACTGGAAGCGTGCCTGGTTCTACCCGCGTGCCGGCGAGACGATGCATCAGGCGGTTGCACGCGAATGCAAGACGGCGCGCGATGTCGCCGGCGTGTTCGATGCCTCGACGCTCGGCAAGATCGAAGTCGTCGGCCCCGACGCCGCGCAGTTCATGAACCTCATGTACACCAACGCCTGGGACACACTGAAGCCCGGCAAGTGCCGCTATGGCATCATGACCCGTGAAGACGGCTTCGTCTATGACGACGGCGTGGTCGGGCGCCTGGCCGACGATCGCTTCCACGTGACCACGACGACCGGCGGTGCGCCGCGCGTTCTCAACCACATGGAAGACTATCTGCAGACGGAGTTCCCGCATCTTAAAGTATGGCTGACCTCGGTGACGGAGCAATGGGCCGTCATCGCCGTCCAGGGTCCGAAGGCGCGCGAGATCATCGCGCCGCTGGTCGAAGGCGTCGATATCTCGAACGAAGCCTTCCCGCATATGAGCGTTGCCGAGTGCACGGTGATGGGCGTGCCGGCGCGTCTCTTCCGTGTGTCCTTCACAGGTGAAGTCGGCTTCGAAATCAACGTGCCCGCCGATTACGGCCAGTCGGTGCTGGAAGCGGTCTGGGCCAATGCCGAGCCGCTTGGCGCCTGCGTCTACGGCACCGAGACGATGCATGTTCTTCGCGCCGAGAAGGGCTATATCATCGTCGGCCAGGACACAGACGGTACGGTGACGCCTGACGACGCCGGTCTTTCCTGGGCCGTCTCCAAGAAGAAGACGGATTTCGTTGGAATTCGCGGGCTGAAGCGGCCGGATCTGGTGAAGGAAGGCCGCAAGCAGCTTGTCGGTCTCGTCACCAAGGATCCGAACCTCGTGCTCGAAGAGGGCGCACAGATCGTCGCCAACCCGAACGAGCCGAAGCCGATGACGATGCTCGGCCATGTAACCTCGTCCCACTGGTCGGAAAATCTTGGGCAATCGATCGCCTTCGCGCTCGTCGCCGACGGCCGCAAGCGAATGGGCGAGACGCTCTACGTGCCGATGCACGATAAGACGATCGCCGTCGAGGTGACTGACATGGTGTTCTTTGACAAGGAAGGAGGCCGCATCAATGGCTGATACGGCAGTTCGCAAGTCGGTGCTTTCTGGTCGTCATGGCGGCTCGGCGACAGTACGGCTGACGCCGGCGCCCGCCGCAACCCGTGTTGCTCTTCGCGCACCGGCAGAATCACTCAAAGCTCTTTCTTCCGCGCTTGGCGTCACGATCCCGGCTTCCCCGAAGACCTCCGGCCGTAAGGGCGGCCGTGCCGCCCTCTGGCTCGGCCCGGATGAATGGCTTGTTATCGACGAGTCCGGCGCAGACCTGATGGGTGCGCTCGCGAAGGCGGGCGTGTTGCATTCGGCAACCGATGTCTCGCACCGCAATGTCGCGATCATCGTCTCCGGACCGGGTGCGGAAGCAACGATCTCCGCGGGCTGCCCGCAGGATCTTTCGCTCGAGGTCTTCCCGGTTGGCGCCTGCTCCCGCACGCTGTTTGGAAAGGCCGAGATCGTGCTCCTGCGCACCGAGGACGATACATTCCGGGTGGAGTGCTGGCGTTCGTTTGCGGATTTCGTATTCGGCCTGCTGGCCGAGGGCGCCGAAGACGCTGCGCACTAGGCGCTAGCTTGCGATTCCCGATGGGGACGGTGCTCTTGTGCCGTCCCCGATCACTTCGAGTTGCATGGCTGCTGTCATCCGTGCCATCATCCACCGGGGCGTGCGGTCCTTGTCGTAACGCCGTCGCAGCGAGTGGGGGGTGTCGTCGATGATGCTGCATCACGTTTCCATTGTCGTCACGGATATCGACCGATCGGTCGCCTTCTATCGTGATGTCTTCGGTCTCGAGCAAATCGCGAGGCCGCCTTTCAGCACCGTTGGAGCGTGGTTCGCCTGCGGGGCGCTGCAGGTCCACCTCATTGTCAATCCGACCGGGACCTTCCGGCGTGGGACAACCATAGACACGGCGGACGGACATTTCGCGTTCCGCACAAATGATTTCGAAGGATGTATCCGAGGGCTGATCGCGAAGGGGTTTCGCGAGGATGCGCCTGAGGGCGATCCCCGGCGGTTGCGTCTTCGGCGCAACGGGCCGGCGGGTTTTCCGCAAGCTTATCTGCTCGATCCCGATCGCAACATCGTCGAAATCAACGGTGCGCCGTAGCGGCATTGCGGACGACCGCTCATTAAAGCCAGGGCCTACGCGCTAGACGTCCTCCGGCCGATCCTTGGGGTCGAACTGGATGATGGTGATCCATCGGGCGGTCAGTGCCGGCTTCTTCTCGTGCTCGATCTCGATCGAGACCTCATAGGTCGTCATCAGCATGCCGGCACCACGGAAGCGGGCTTCGGCAAGGACAAAGTGGCCACGGATGCGTGCGCCGGATTTGACAGGCGACAGGAAGCGGACGTTCTCAAACCCGTAGTTGATGCCCATCGTCTGCTCGCGAATCTTGGGCAGGCTGTTGTAGTTCATCGCCGAGAGCAACGAGAGGGTGAGAAAGCCGTGGGCGATGGTGCCGCCGAATGGGCTCGCGGCCGCGCGCTCCGGGTCGACGTGGATGAACTGATGATCGTTGGTCGCATGCGCAAACGCATCTATCATGGTCTGATCGACGACAATCCAGTCCGAGAGGCCGGTTTCAGTGCCTACCAGCCCACGCACATCCGCGAGCGAAATTTCCTTGACCATTGATTCCTCATGAGAAAGCGGTTGCGCAAGCCTTACAATGGGATTGTGACGATTGCGACAAGGAATTGCAGGCGGGAGCCCGTCAGATCAACTTTCGAGATAGAAGGCGACCGAGCGGCGCGAAACGATGGCCGAAGTCGCGGATTTCTTCGGCGCTGCGGGGGTGAGAAGCCGCCATGAGGACGGGCCGGGCAATGTAAATATCTCCTCGCCGCCCGATCGATTGAAAAGCACAGCTAGCCGTGTGATCTCGCTGTTTTGGCCATCGCGCGTCGAAAGCACCATTCCAAGCGTGGAAAAATTCGGCGTCTCCCATTCCTGCACGCTCATAGGCTGGCCGGAAGGCGATATCCATTCGACATCACCGTTGCCGGAGAGGAGGTTCATTTCGGACAAGACGGAGAAGCGTTTGCGCAGGCCGGAGATGAAGGAAGTGTGGGCGATGAGTTCATCGTCGAGCGCTGCCCAGTCGACCCAGGTGATCTCGTTGTCCTGACAATAGGCGTTGTTGTTGCCGTGCTGGGTGCGGCCTCCTTCGTCCCCTGCTGTCAGCATGATGCTGCCACGGGTGGCAAAGAGCGTGGAGAGCAGCGCCTTCAGATCGTCGCGGCGCTTGCGAATGATATCCGGATAGCGGGTTTCGCCTTCGACGCCGTTGTTCCAGGAGTGGTTTTCGTTGTGGCCGTCGCGGTTCTGCTCGCCGTTCGCCTCGTTGTGCTTGCTGTTGTAGGATACGAGATCCCTGAGCGTGAAGCCGTCATGGGCGGCGAGGAAGTTGACGCTGCGCGTCCTTGTCCCGCCGTTTCGGGAGAAAATGTCCGAGGACCCGGCAAGGGCGGTCGCGAGCGGACCGGTCTTGTGATTGTCGCCACGCCAGTAGCATCTGATGTCGTCGCGCACCCGGTCGTTCCACTCGAGGAAGGGGGGCGGGAAATTGCCGAGCTGATAGCCGCCGGGGCCGATGTCCCAGGGTTCGGCGATCATCACGCGGTCCTTGAGCACGTCGTCGGCGAGCATCGCCGTCAGCGTTTCGGCGTGTGTTTCGAAGCCGGTTGCAGTGCGGCCAAGGACGGTGGCGAGGTCGAAGCGGAAGCCGTCGATCCCGGCGCCGAGTACAAAATGGCGCAGGCTGTCGATGATCAGCTGCCTGATATAGGGGTGATCGCAGGCGACGGTGTTGCCCGTTCCGGTATCGTTGACCAGTTCGCCCGGCTGGCCTTGGAGATGGCGATAGAAAGAGAGGTTGTCGAGGCCGCGCAGTGACAGAGTCGTGCCGAAGCGGTCGCTTTCGCCGGTATGGTTGAAGACGAGGTCGAGTATGGTGGCGATGCCTTCGGCATGAAGCTTCGCCACAGTGTCGCGCAGCTCCGCCATGCCGCCGGGCACGAGCCGTGGATCGAGCGCCATGAATGCGACGGGGTTGTAGCCCCAGCCGTTTTTCAGGCCGAGCGGCGGCAGGTGGCGCTCGTCGATCCAGGCAGTGATTGGCATGAGTTCGACCGCATCGACGCCGATGCGTTTGAGATGGGCAATCACCGAGGGATGCGCCAAAGCCGCAACCGTGCCGCGTTGGGCTTCGGGAATATCCGGATGCAGCATGGTGAAGGGCCGGACAGCGACCTCGTAGATGAAGCCGCCGGGTTTGAGGAGCGGCTTTGCCGGCTTTACGTTGATGTCGCGCGTGACGATCGCCCTCGGCACGAGGTGTTGCGTCTCAGCGCCGAAAGTGCCGAGCAGCGGATCGTAGTGGAAGGGACGATCGAGTTCCTTGGCGTAAGGATCGATCAGCAGCTTCGACGGATCGAACCAGAGACCGCTGTCGGGTGCATAGACGCCGCCGGCGCGATAACCGTAGCGCGCGCCTTCCTTCAATCCGTCGACGAAGAGGCGACGCACATGGTCATCGCCTCGTTCCATCGGCAAGCGGGCCATTTCCTTGTCGTCGTCGCCGAACAGACACAACTCGATCTGTCCGGCGTTGTGCGACCAGACCGCGAAATCAACGCCGGTCTCGAAGATGGTTGCTCCGCCTTGTCCGGATTTGTTCGCCGCCATGCTGCTCCGGTCAGGTGATCACGGAGGGAGCATCGCGGCCTGTGCGGCTGCGGATATCCGCGATCGTCTCGGCGGCAGCGATAAGATCGGCGAGCGCTTGCTGCGTCTCGATGTTGTGGCGGGTCGAATCCGGTTCGTACCGCTCAATATAGACGCGCAAGGTGGCGCCCGATGTGCCCGTTCCCGAAAGGCGGAAGACAACACGCGAGCCGCCCTCGAAGAGGATGCGAACGCCTTGGTGCTCACTGACCGACTTGTCGACCGGATCGTGATAGGCGAAGTCATCCGCTTTCTCGACCTTCAGCGGGCCGAAGCTCTGGCCCGGAAGCGATGCCAGCTTGCTGCGCAGGTTTGCCATCAGGCCATTTGCTGCATCTGTGTCGACGCCTTCATAGTCGTGGCGCGAATAGTAGTTGCGGCCGTAGGTCTGCCAATGCTGGGTGACGATGTCCTGGACACTCTCGCCGCGGACGGCCAGAATGTTCAGCCATAGAAGAACCGCCCAGAGGCCGTCCTTCTCGCGCACGTGGTTGGATCCGGTGCCGGCGCTTTCCTCGCCGCAGATCGTCGCCATGCCGGCGTCAAGCAGGTTACCGAAGAACTTCCAGCCGGTCGGCGTCTCGTACATGCCGATGCCGCGGCGCTCGGCGACACGATCGGCCGCGCCTGATGTCGGCATGGAGCGGGCAATACCGGCGAGACCACCGGAATAACCGGGCGCCAGATTGGCGTTGGCAGCCAGGATCGCAAGACTGTCGGAGGGGGTCACGAAGATGCCCTTGCCGATGATCAAGTTGCGGTCGCCGTCGCCGTCGGACGCGGCGCCGAAATCGGGCGCGTCGTCGCCCATCATCTCGTCATAGAGTTCCTTGCAGTGGACCGGGTTCGGGTCCGGATGATGGCCGCCGAAGTCCGGCAGGGGCATGAAGTTGCGAACCGAGCCGGATGGAGCGCCGAGGCGGTTTTCGAAGATCTCCTTGGCATAAGGGCCGGTAACCGCGCTCATCGCATCGAATGCCATGCGGAATCCAAGGCTGATGAGATTGCGGATCGCAGGGAAGTCAAACAGCTCTTCCATGAGCGCTGTGTAGTCTTCGACCGAATCGAGCACCGAGAGAATCATGCCGCCGGGCAGTTCGTCCTTGCCGATGCGGTCGAGATTCACATCCGGGAAATCAGCGATCTTGTAGGTGTCGATCACCTTCGTTCGCGCATAGATCGCGTCGGTGATCTTCTCCGGCGCCGGACCGCCATTGCCGATGTTGTACTTGATGCCGAAATCTTCGGTGGGGCCGCCGGGATTATGGCTGGCCGAGAGAATGATGCCGCCGAAGGCCTTGTATTTGCGGATGATGTGGGAGGCTGCCGGGGTCGACAGGATGCCGCCCTTGCCGACGATCACCTTGCCGAAGCCATTGGCGGCGGCCATCTTGATCGCCTTCTGGATGACTTCCCTGTTATAGTACCGTCCGTCGCCGCCGATGACGAGGCACTTGCCATGGAACCCTTCCAGCGAATCGAAAATCGACTGGATGAAGTTCTCGGCATAGTTCGG
>Ga0075367_10000842_pt1 | contig 12199 bp, 11 predicted proteins | sample EndMethybrTD3032_FD_71399 | JGI IMG/M metagenome (GOLD analysis project Ga0075367, IMG submission 71399) | Populus endosphere microbial communities from Tennessee, USA - Endosphere MetaG P. TD hybrid TD303-2 | ecosystem: Host-associated > Plants > Roots > Endosphere | place: USA: Tennessee... | reverse complement strand
GGTCTGATCTGTCATGTCTGCTCCTTGATGGCCCTGGTGTTCACAGCCGGCGACCGAGCTCTTTCCAGAACTCGTCTCGAATCTGGCGTTTGTAGAGCTTCCCGGCGTCGGTGCGCGGCAGTTCGGTGCGGAACTCGATCCGCCGCGGTCGCTTGTACGCGGCGAGGTGCGCGGCGCAGTGGGCGAGCAGCTCATCGGTCAGCTCGGGCGATGGTTCACACCCGGCTCGCAGTTCGACGACGCCCAGCACCTGTTCGCCCCAATCCTCGTCCGGGATGCCGATGACGGCCGCGTCGCCGACGGCGGGATGGCCGAGCAGCACGCCTTCGATCTCGGCCGGAAAGATGTTGACGCCGCCGCTGATGATCATGTCCTTGGCGCGGTCCTGGATGAAGAGGTAGCCGTCGTCGTCCACGTAACCGATGTCGCCAATGGTGAAGCGGCTGCCGCGGTGGGCGTCCTCGGTCGACTGCTCGTCGCCGTGGTAGGAGAATCCGTTCGCGGTTTCGTAGAAGATGTGCCCGGTCGTGTTCGGTCCCAGCTCGACACCGTCGTCGTCGAGGATCGCGAGGCGCACACCGCGAACGGCCCGGCCGACCGTGCCGGGCTTGGCCAGCCACCGGCTGGGCTTGGCGATCGTCGCGGCGCCCTCCATCCCCCCATATGTCTCCCAGATCACAGGACCCCACCAGTCGAACATCGCCTGCTTGACCGCCCGCGGGCAGGGAGCAGCGCTGTGCACCACCGAGTGCAGGCTGGACACGTCGTACTTGTCGCGGACGGTCGTCGGCAGTTGGAGCAAACGATGGAACTGAGTCGGCACCATGTACGCGCTGCGCACCTTGAAGCGCTCGATCATCGCCAGCGTCTCTTCGGCATCGAACCGGCGCATGATCACCAGTCCGTGTCCGACGTTGAGCGCGGCCATGTAGTAGGCGTGCGAGCCGCCGTGATACATCGCAGTCGACACCAGTTGTGGACCATCGAACGGGCGGAAGTCGAACGCCCGGCCGAAGACTGCAGCAGCATTGGCAACTGCCGACGGCTCACCACGACTCCCCGGGCGGAAGATGCCCTTCGGCTTGCCGGTCGTTCCCGAGCTGTACGCGATCATCCCGCCCGAGATCCGGTGATCGGGCATGGTCGTTGGTTGCTCGACGCGCAGCCGGTCGAGGTCGACCACGTCGGGCACATCGCCGATGCCGGCGACGATCGTCATCGCTCGTATCTGCTCGCCCTGGCGGCCCGCCAGCACCGAACGGTGACTCTCGTGGACGACGAACAGAGCAACACCTGCGTGGTCGAGGATCGTCGCGATCTCGTCAGCGGTCAGATACGAGTTGACGAGGAGCAGGGTCCATCCCGCCTCCTCGCAGGCAAGGGAAACCTGGATCGGCAGGACGCCATTCGGCGCGAGCACAGCGATGATGCCGCCGACCTCGACGCCGAGGGCCCGAAACGCATGGACGAGTTGATGGGCGCTGTCGGTCAACTCTCGATACGACCATTGGCCGTCAGGTGACTCGACGATCGCGAGCGCATCGGGATGATCCTCGGCGATCCACCACGTCCCGAGCCGTTGGTGCCAGATGTTCGTCACGCACGTGCCTCTCGATCGCCCAATGGTTAAACATTAACCTATTTAAGCGAACGGTTGTCAATCGGTGAGCTAGTCGGTGATGGTTGGCCGGCCGTCGTCGTAGATGTCGATCAACTCGTCGCGCGATTGTGCCATCACCCACGACATCTGCTTCTCCCAGTGATCCTGGGCGCGCTCTGGATCTCCGTCGGCGATGATGTCGACCAACTTCCAGAACGAGCGCACGGCGCGGCGCATCAACGCTTGGTCGGAGCCCAACGCCGCGACGGTGTAACGATCGAGGACCAGCCGGTGGAGAACTTGGGAGATCACCGAGAGCGTGTTGTTGCCGGCGCGCTCGATGATGGTGCCGTGCATGAGCGCTGCCGCGGCACCGAACGCGACTCGGTCGTTCTGGTCGGCTGCTGTGGAGGCCATGCCGACGACCGCGCGGAGCGCGGCCAGATCCTCCTCGGTGTGCTTGCGCGCCAGCCACGCGGCGAGACGTGGCTCGATCAGGCTTCGAGCTTCGTCCAGGTCACCAAAGGTTGTCCGCCGCAGCTGGAGCACCACAGCGAGGGGCTCGGCCAGCCGCTCCAGATCAGGCATCGACACCGTCGCGCCGCCGCCCCTGCCACGGCGGATGCGGATCAGGCCCTGTGACTCGAGGATCCGCAGCGCCTCACGCAACGTGGTCCGGGCGATCCCGTAGTACTCGGTGAGCTCCTCCTCGGTGGGAAGGTGATCACCGATCAGCAGCTCGCCCTTGGCGATGCTGCGGCGAATGCCGGCAGCCACCGTCTCGCCGGTCTTGCGTTCGTGCATGTGCTCCATCAGTCGAAGGCTGCCTTCTGGTTTCGGCCGGCTGGGATGTGAGGTCGAGCATGCCGGGCTCGGCGATCGGCGCCGAGCCTGATGCAGGTGCGAATCAGGTGAAGTTTATCCCTGTTCCCGGCCGGCACCGGGGAGTGCCTCCGCTTCGACGTGGAGCATCCATTTTCCTGCCGGTTTTGCACTGCCAGAAAAGACTACTCTATTTTGTTGTGAGGGGGTCGCACATGGATGGACTCGAGAGCTTCAGACGGCAGGTTCGGACGTGGTTGACCGAGCGCTTCCCGGACCGCGACCCGAGTCGCGACGACGATCGAGGGGACACCATCATGCGGGCGCCCGACGGCCATCGGGCGATGGTCACCGGCGCAGTCGAGCTGCGACAGGCGCTCGCGGCCGCGGGCTTCACCGCCCTTGGCATTCCGTGGGAATACGGAGGTCACGGCCTGACCGCCGCGCACGATGGGGTCGTCGTCGAAGAGCTCGACCGCGTCCAATGTCCGTCGCTGCGCCCGCTCGGCATCGGCCTCGGCCTCGCTCTGCCGACCATCCTTGCTGCCGGCACCGACGAGCAGAAGCGACGGCTGCTGCCGCCGCTCCTGGCGGGCGAGGAGATCTGGTGCCAGCTGTTCTCCGAGCCGGACGCGGGGTCCGACCTCGTCTCGCTGCGCACCCGTGCAGTTCGCGATGGCGAGTCCTGGGTGGTTTCGGGGCAGAAGGTGTGGTCGTCATTCGCATCGGACGCCACCTACGGCCTGCTCCTCGCGCGCACGGATCCTGAAGCCGACAAGCCCCACGCGGGCATCACGATGTTCATCCTGCCGATGAAGCAGGCGGGCGTCGTGGTGCGCGCGCTGGTCGACATCGCCGGCGGGCACCACTTCAACGAGGTCTTCCTCGAGGACGTGCTGCTCCACGACACCGACGTGCTCGGTGACGTGAACCGCGGCTGGCAGGTGGCGACGGGAACCCTCGCCGGCGAGCGTTCGGGCTATCTCGGTGGCTCCGGCGAGGGACGACGACGGCGTCAGGCGCAAGCGGCGATGGAGGTCGCCGGTCTGCGCGCCGACCCCGTCGCCAGACAACGGGTCGTCGACATCGCCGCCCGGGAGCGGATGCTCGAATGGTTGGTGGCCGGCATCGAGAGTGGCGCGACGCTGCCCGGCAACCTCGCCGCGGGCTCGCTGGTCAAGATGGCCGCCGGCACACTCGAACAGGATGCGGCCGAGCTGGTGACCGATCTCCTCGGACCGACAGGGTCGGCCTGGTGCGGCAACGACCGGGACGGGGACGTCGCATCCCACGGACTGAACGCCTCCCGGCAGGCAACGATTGCGGGTGGGACGCATCAGATCCAACGCAACCTGATCGGTGAACGTGTGCTCGGGCTGCCACGGGAGCAGCGATCGTGATTCGCCGGACACGGCGCACACGCCTCGGAGAGGTGTCGCGTTGCCGTCAGCGGAAGTCGTTCGGGTCGACGGCCGTGCCGGCACCCTCCGCGGCTGCCATGTAACCCCACGAATCGGGTTGTGAGCCGTCGACATCGCGGACGCCGTACGTTCTCGCCAATGTGCCCGAGTCGATCGATCGTTGGTTCCAGCGGCTGCGACCGGGATCGTGGGCAAGGGCCGCGATCCCGCGTCCCACGTAGCGCGGTGACTCGGAGGTCGCGAATCCGGGAGGGGCGGCCGGGCCATCGTGATCGGGGTCGAGCGCGCTGCGCCAGTTGTCCTCGTCGACGCCGAACGCCTCGAGCATCATCTCCGACCGCAACCAACCGGGCGTGACGGCGACGGCAGTCGCGTCGTGGGCCGCGAGCTCGTACCCCTGAGAGAACGCGAGGCGGTTGACCGATGCCTTGACGAGGTCGTAGTACACCGAGATCCGGTAGTTGGAGTCGTTGTACTCGCGGGTTCCGTCGGTCACCTCGACGACGAGACCACCCGGGCGGTCGACGAGCAGCGGGAGCAGGTGGTGGGAAGTGATCAGGTGGGTGTCGATCCCGAGGCGGAGGATGCGCAGCCCGTCGACGAGGTCGTGCTCCCAGATCGGTGTGTTCCACTGCGACGGCGGTCCCTTGAGTTGTTCGCCGCCCCAGATGTCGTTGACGAGCACATCGATGTGGCCGTGCTCGTCACGAATCCGGGTGGCCAGCCGCCCGACCTGATCGGGATCGAGGTGGTCGACGGGAACAGCGATACCGATGCCGCCGAGCGATGTGACCAGGTCGGCGGTCTCCTCGATCGTCTCCGGCCGCCCGTAGTCGGATCGCAGCGAACCGGTGCGGCTCGTTCGTCCGGTGCAGATGACCGTCGCGCCGAGCTCGCCGAACGCTGCCGCGATGCCCCGTCCGGCTCCCCTCGTGGCGCCGGCGACGACAACGATCCGACCGGTCAATGCGTTTCGGTCGGGAGACCATCGGATTTCGTTCGTCATGGCGTCATTATCGGCTAGGAATCTCTCGTGACTGAACGCGCGGCGGGCTCTCAGGGACGAAGGAGCGTTGAGGACGCGATGGCGACGCGGGCCAGGTTGTTGGAGCTCGCGACCGACCTGTTCGCCGAGCGCGGGTACCTCCAGACCTCGATCCGCGACCTCGCCAGGCATGCCGGCGTCACCAGTGGCGCGATCTACGGCCACTTCCGCAACAAGGCCGAGCTCCTCGCCGAGGCGATCAACACCCGCACCGCTGCTCTGCTCGAGGCGGACACGATCGGTCTGCCGCGCAACAGTGACTACATCGAGACCTTGACCCGGCAGGGATCGCGGGTGTCGAAGCGAAGGCGTCTGCGGGCGTTGATCGTCCAGGGTGCATCGGCGGCTCAGACCGACGCCGAGACCCGCACCCGATTGCGCGAGGAGCAACGCGCCCACATCGACGAATGGGTGGCCGGCTTCGAGCGCGATCGCGAGCGACTGGGCCTCGATCCGACCATCGATGTCGAAGCTGCGGTTCTGTACGTGTGGGCCGCCGAGCTCGGGTTGGGCGTGTTGGAGAGCGTTGGCATCGAGCCGCGAACCATCAAGTCGTGGGCCGACATCCAGAACCGGCTGGCGCGCAGCTGGCAGCTGCCGCCGGACCGGGAGCGGCCCACCCCGCGACGGTGATCAGCTCGCCCAGGTCCGCTGGCGGTCGGCCACGTGCTCGACGTCGGCGAACGGCGCCGAGCTGATCGAATCGAGGACGACCTCCTTGCGGAGGATGCGGTACCCCTCGGCGGTGCGCAACAGGGTGAAGTGCACGAGACCACTGGACAGCGTGCTCGGCGTGCGCTCGACGATCTGGGTCACGAAGAGATACGACTCGAGATCGATCTCGTCGCCTCGTTCCGCGACGACGTGCACGTTGGCGGCGTGGTGTCGCAGCGGGTAGGGGCTGTTCCTGCGGTGCTCGCGGGTCCAGGCCATCGCCGCGTCGCGGCCGAGCGAGTTGGACCTGATGAACTCCTCGTACGGGTGGTTGCCGAGCTCGGTGCGAGAGATGAGATGGCAGTCGTCGGTCAGCAGACCGGCGAGCACATCGAGGTGGCCCTCGTCGTAGTTGAACCACCAGCGGTGGATCAACTCGTGGGCGGCGAGCCGGTCGTGAGCAGGATGGTCGTGGGCAGTCATCGGGTTCTCCGTCGGGTCGGTCGATCAGGCCGCACTGGACGTGGCCCAGTCGGTGGTGGGCTTGATCGAGTAGGTCGCGATGAGCGCGCGGATGAAATCGCGATCGTGCAGCGGATCGTTCGGTTCCGCGACCGTGACGCCGCGACCGCGCATGTCCGCGAGAAGGCGCTCGAACACGATCTCGTGCGTCAGATCGTCGGAGTGATCCATGTTCTTCTTGACCTCGTCCATGTCGCGGTAGATCTCCGCGCTCCAGTGCACGAGCAGTCGCATCTCGTCGGGCCGGTAGCGCCGGATGGCCTCGCCGTCGGTGGTGATCTCCCAGTCGTCGCGGTCGGGGTCGTAGCCGATCAACGAACGGTGCTTGAGCCCGGGAACGTCGCGTTCGTCCGGTCGCCCGACGGGGTCGCCGCGATGGAACATCATCTCGTTCTGCACGACCACGCCCTTGTTCCACAGCGGGTGCTCGAGCCGTGCCGGTGCACCGGCGGGACCGTCGGGCCAGTACGTGAACGTGCCGTTCTCGCCGAGGTACCACCAGGTGATCACCTGAGCCATCTTGACGAGGTGCTCGGTGAACAAGCCCGAACGGCCCATCACGTTCTGCAGCCACACCGGCGAGTTCTCGATGCGGATGCCGCGGAACGTCACCGCGTCGAGATGCGAGTTGAGGCCACTGTGGTGCGGGCCGCACAGGTTGAACAGCATCAGCGTCGGTCGGGCGAACCGCGCCCCCCAGTACGACCGGACGAGCTGCAGGAAGTGGCTGTTGTAGTAGCAGTCCTCGAGCTCGGGGAAGTACGGCACGGAGTTCTCGCCGAAGATGCCGCGGAAGTGGGCGGTGGCCATGTCGTCGAGGGTGAGGTCGAAATCGTCGGGCATCCCCCCGTTCGACGTGGCCATCAACTCCTCCACCGTGTTGAAGTGGTGCGCGGTGATGGTGGGCCACGGTCCGTTGCGTTTGATGACATCGAGGATGCGCGCGTGCTGATCGTCGGTGTAGACGTTGTCGAGCACGCGTGGTGGCGCCACCGGCCGCAGGATTGCGTTCAACCTCTGCAGTTCATCTTCGTTCATGGATCGCTCCCTTCTGCGGCCGCCACGATTATAGACAACAACGTTATCCTAAACTAGCCTGTGCGCAACATCGACAGCGAAGCGACGAATGGGAGACATCACGTGCAGGTATGCGAAGGCCAGGTCGCGTTGGTGACGGGCGCGAGCCAGGGCGGGACGGGAACGGCGATCGCGATACGACTTGCCGCCGAAGGGGCACGGGTCGCGATCACCGCCCGAACGGTCGATGGCCTGGAAGCAACGCGCTCGCGGATCGAGGCGATCGGGGGCACGTGTCTGGTGTTGCCGGCCGACCTCTCCGACCCCGACGGCGGCCGTCGCCGGCTCGTCGCCCGCACGGTGGAGGCACTGGGACCGATCGACATCCTCGTCAACAACGCCGCGGTCAACGGCTACCACCCGTTCGACCAGGCGCGACCGGAGGATCTCGAACGATGCCTGCAGGTCAACCTGTGGGCGCCGTGGGAGCTGATGACTCAGGTGGTCGCGAGCATGCGCGAGCGAGGTCGTGGCTGGATCCTCAACCTGACGTCGTTCGCGGCGGAGCTCCCACCAGGCCCACCGTTCCCGACCAACAAGCCGGCCACAGGAGGCTTCCAGTACGGGGCCTCCAAAGCTGCGTTGAACCGCTTGACGGTCGCCGCCGCGAGCGAGAGCTTCGGCCACGGTGTCGCGGTCAACGGATTGACTCCGCAGGCTGCGATCGCGACGCCGAACCTGGTTGCTGCCGGTTGGGTCGACGACAAGATGTTCGAGCCGCTCGACACGATGGCGGAGGCGGCGCTCGCGCTGTGCTCCGGTGACCCGGCAAGGCTGACGGGGCGGATCGCGTTCAGCCTGCAACTGCTGCTCGAGCTACGCCGACCCGTTCACGATCTGCACGGGAAGAATCTGGTGGCCGGCTGGCAACCAGACGACCTCCCACCGATCATCGCCCGCCGGGAGGCGCGGCTCGCCGAACAGGGTTGGCCGGACGCGTACTCGTTCGGTCGCGTGCACAGCCCTCGGCCCTGAGGGGCGACCGGCGTTATGGTGGCCTCGTGAGTGATCTCGTGCGCGCTGAGCGGCACGATCGGGTGTTGGTCATCTCGATGCAGCGTGAGCACAAGCGAAACGCTGTCGATCGAGATCTCGCCGACGCGATCGATGTCGCACTCAACCAACTCGACGACGACCCCGGACTGTGGGCGGGGATCCTGACGGGCACGACATCGGTCTTCAGCGCCGGGAGCGACCTCGCGTCGAACGGCGACTACGTCACCGATCGGGGCGGGGAGTACGGAGTGATCCGGCGCGATCGCCGGAAGCCGCTGATCGCTGCCGTCGAAGGCTTCGCGCTCGGCGGAGGGTTCGAGATCGTGCTCGCCTGCGACCTGATCGTCGCGTCGAGCGCTGCGCGCTTCGGTCTGCCGGAAGTGAGCCGCGGTGTCATCCCGACGTGCGGCGCGCTCTTTCGTGGGCCGACCGTCCTCCCCGTGAACCTGGCACGGGAGATGATCCTCACGGGCGTTCCCGTCTCTGCCGAGCGCCTCCACGCGGCAGGTGTCGTCAACGTCGTCACCGAGGCGGGTGGAGCGCTCAGTGGCGCGCTGACCCTGGCCGAGCAGATCTGCGCCAACGCGCCTCTGTCCGTGCAGGCGTGCCTCGCCGCGGTGAACTCGATCGTCGACTCGGGCGCCGCCGACGGTTGGACTGCGACTCGGTCCGCACAGCAGGCGATCGCCGGAACCGCCGACCAGCGCGAAGGCGTGCTCGCCTTCTTCGAGAAGCGCCGGCCGACGTGGGTCGGGCAGTAGGCATGACGGGCGATCACGACGAGGTTCCGGTGGCAGACGCAACACGTCCCGGGCCGATGTCCGGCGTGCGAGTCGTCGAGGTGGCCGCCTGGGTGGCCGCTCCCGCGGCGGGCATGATCCTCGCCGACTGGGGTGCAGACGTCATCAAGGTCGAACCGTTCAACGGTGACCCGGCACGCGGCATCGTCACGCTCGGGCCACTGGGCATCAACCCACCGTTCGAGTTCGACAACCGCGGCAAGCGCAGCATCGCCATCGACGTCGGCACCCCGGACGGGTTGTCCGTGCTGCTCGAGCTCGTCGCCCAGGCTGACGTGTTCATCACCAACCTCCGTCCGACGACGCTCGAGTCGCTGGCGATCGATCCCGACCACCTGCTCGCTCGCTTCCCCTCGCTCGTGTACGCGAGTGTGACCGGGTTCGGTCATGCCTCGCCGCACCGGGACCGCCCGAGCTACGACATCGGTGGCTTCTGGGCCCGATCCGGTGGCGCCGCATCGCACACGGTGGAGGGCACACCTCCGCCGACGCTGCGCGGTGGCTACGGCGACCACCTGACCGCGATGACGCTCGCCGGCGGCATCGCCGCTGCACTGTTCGAGCGACAGGGGAACGGCCGCGGGCGCCACGTGACGACATCGTTGGCGCGAGTCGGCGTGTTCGCAGTCGGACAGGACTTCAACGTCAAGCAGCGGGCAGGCATCACGTTCCCGATGGGCAACCCCCGCGAGGCCGCGGGCAACCCGATGTTGAACTCGTACCAGGCCGGCGACGGACGATGGTTCTGGCTGCTGGGCCTCCAGCCCGACCGACATTGGCCAACGGTCCTCGCCGCGATCGAGAGGCTCGACCTCGCCGACGACGAGCGGTTCGCGTCGCTCGCCGAACGTCGCCTGCACTCGCGGGAGTTGATCAAGGAGCTCGATGCAACCTTCGCGACCCGAACCCGTGACGACTGGGAGGCTCGATTCGTCGAGTTCGGCGTGTGGTACGAACCGGTGCTGAGCATCGGTGAAGCGCTCGCCGACCCCGTCATCGAGGGCACCGGTGCCTTCATCGACGTCGCCGCCGTGGACGGGTCGATCCCCGGAGTCGCGACACCCGTCGATTTCGCGGGCTCGGTCTCGATCCCTTCGTTGCCCGTTCCGGACCACGGTCAGCACACCGACGAGATCCTGCAGGAGCTCGGCCACGACTGGGACACCATCATCCAGTGGAAGATCGGCGGCGCCGTCCTCTAGTTGGCGCCAACAGCGAGCGGCGTCGGCGCCGGCGGCGGGTCCACGTTGCATCGTGTTTAGACAGTTGTCTAACCTGTGCACATGGCAGAGGAGCAACGACAGCCGGGACGCGAGGGGGCGACCCTCGCTCTCGTCGCGGCCGCGAGAGAACTGTTCGCCGCTCGCGGGCCGAGCGCGGTCTCGCTGCGTGACATCGCTCGTCGGGCAGGGGTGAATCACGGTCTCATCCACCACTACATCGGCTCGCGCGACGACCTGCTCCGCCTCGTGTTCACGACGTCGATGGACAATGCTCGCGCCGAGGTCGAGGGCTCGGCCGGTGCCGCATCGGGCCTCGGCGCGTTGCGCAGGCTGGGTGCCGGCAGCGACGAATACACGCGCTTGCTGGCGTGGGCGTTGCTCGAGGGCCACGACCCAGCGGCGTTCCACGGCCGATCGTCGGCGCTCGATGCCATCGTGGCCGCGAGCGCCGACGACTCGCACGAGCTGCGAGTCGCGCTGGCGATGGCGATGGTGCAGACCCTCGGCTGGAAGTTGTTCGGCCAGTATGTGCTGGCCGCGGCCGGCTTCGAGCGGACGGATGAGGATGCGGTGCGCCGAGACGTCGAGTCACTCGTCGACGGCATCGTCAGCGCGGCGTCAGCAACCGAGCGTGCCGGGTCGTGACCGTCGACACGATCATCGTCGGAGCCGGCTCAGCCGGTTGCGTCCTCGCCGCGCGGCTGTCCGCGAACCCCGATCGTCGCGTGTTGCTGCTCGAAGCCGGTCCGGATCATCGTGCCGGCGAGTTGCCCGACGAGCTGCGGCGGCTCAGCCGGCCGGTTGCCTGGCCGTACGACTGGGGCAACGATGTGATTTCGGCCGACGGCCGCGCTCTGTTCTACGGACGAGGCAGGGGAGTCGGGGGATCGTCGGCGACCAACGGAGCGGTCGCGCTCCGGCCAGAACGGGACGACGTCGAGGAATGGCCGGATGGCTGGCGCTGGGACGACATGCTGCCGTGCCTCAACGCGATCGAGCACGACCTCGAGTTCGGTGATCGGCCCTGGCACGGCAACTCCGGACCGGTTCCGATCACCCGCTGGGCTGAAGACACCTGGACACCATTGCAGGCCGGCTTCGTCGCCGGGTGCGAGGCTGCCGGGTATCAGCGTTGTCCGGATCACAACGAGCCCGGCACGACGGGCGTCGGGCCGATCCCGATGAACCGTGTCGGCGCCGACCGGGTGTCGGCCCATCTCGCGTACGTCGAACCCGTTCGCCATCGTGCCAACCTGACGGTGCGCGGTGATGCGCATGTGCACCGTGTGGTCATCGAGAACGGACGGGTCGCCGGCGTGGAGCTGGACGGTGGTGAGATCGTGCTCGCCGGCGAGGTGATCCTCGCGGCCGGGGTGATCCAAGACCCGCTGCTGCTGTGGCGCTCGGGCATCGGGCCGGCCGCTTCGATCGCTGCCCTGGGAATCCCGACGGCGGTCGATCTACCGGCCGTCGGCAGCCACCTCACCGATCATGTCGTCGTGACGTTCGCCGCCGAGGTGCATCCCGACGTCGCGCCGGAGGGAGCACCGACCCTGCAGACGATCCTGCGACTCACTGCTTCCGGCAGCGAGCTCGCTCACGATCTGCAGATCACTCCGTTCGTCCGTCGCCACCCGGATGGGCGGCGATCGCTGGCGATGAGCGTGTCGCTGCAGCGGCCCGACGGCGAAGGATCCGTGACGCCGAGCGGCTCCGAGCCGAACGATCCAGCGGCGATCCGCTGGCCGTTCACGTGCCTTCCGTCGAACGTCGCCCGCCTACGCGACGGCTGGCGCACAGCGGCGCGCATCGCCGCCGCGAGTGGTCTGTTGTTGTGCCCGGTGGACATGGAGGAAGCCCTCGCGATGGAAGACGCGGCGATCGACACCATCATCGCCGAGACCCACACCGCGTTCTACCACGGGGTCGGCACCTGCCGGATGGGAGCCGACGGCGACCACCACGTCGTCGACCGGCACTGTCGGGTGTTCGGGGTCGACGGGCTGCGCGTGGTCGACGCGTCGATCATCCCCGTCGTG
>Ga0075367_10000838_pt1 | contig 12210 bp, 13 predicted proteins | sample EndMethybrTD3032_FD_71399 | JGI IMG/M metagenome (GOLD analysis project Ga0075367, IMG submission 71399) | Populus endosphere microbial communities from Tennessee, USA - Endosphere MetaG P. TD hybrid TD303-2 | ecosystem: Host-associated > Plants > Roots > Endosphere | place: USA: Tennessee... | reverse complement strand
CGGTCAGATCGGGCGATCTCGCGTGTGTCCTTCTGAGAGCTGATGGCTGATCGCTGAAAGCTGTACATACAAACGCCGGCCCGGTGAACCCGGCCGGCGCGAAAAATCGAAGCAGCGTGCCGCTAGACTGTCGCCGTCGATGGAGTAGGTTCGGGCCGGGCCTGGCGAACCTGACGCGCGCGGCGGCCGCGATCGTCACCGTCGCCATCACCGTCGTCGGCCTGAGCCGATTCACGAATGTCGCGTCCGCTGATCACGGCGTCCGCGATACGCGAGGCGAACAACCGAATCGCGCGCAACGCATCGTCGTTCCCGGGGATGACGTAATCCACTTCATCGGGATCGCAGTTCGTGTCGACGACGCCGATGACCGGGATTTTGAGTTTGCGGGCCTCGTCAACCGCGATCTTTTCCTTGCGCGTGTCCACGACGAAGAGCGCGTCGGGGAGGCGAGCCATGTTGCGAATCCCCTCGAGGTTCTTCTGGAGCTTGCGCTTCTCCTTCTCGATCTGTGAGATCTCTTTCTTCGAGAGCGTCTCGTAGCGACCGTCGGTCTCCATCGCTTCCAGGTCACGCAGACGCCCGAGGCTGCGCTGGATTGTCGAGAAGTTCGTCAGTAGTCCCCCGAGCCACCGCTGGTTGACGAAGAACATGCCGCAGCGCTGGGCCTCTTCGGCCACCGCGTCCTGCGCCTGTCGCTTCGTGCCCACGAAGAGGATGGTGCGGCCGTCGGCCGCCAAGTTCGTCGTGAACTGCTCGGCGTCGCCGAACAGCTTCGCTGTCTTGGCCAGATCAATGATGTAGATGCCGTTCCGCTCGCCGAAGATGTAGGTCTTCATCTTCGGATTCCACCGCTTCGTCTGGTGACCGAAGTGGACTCCTGCCTCGAGCAAATCCTTCAACGCAATGCCGCTCAAGCTCCCTCCAACAGATTTAACGCTTGCTGAACTGGAAGCGTTTGCGCGCTCCCTTCTGTCCGTACTTCTTGCGCTCCTTGATGCGCGCGTCGCGCGTCAGGAAGCCCGCCTTCTTCAGCCGCTGCCGCAGCTCGATGTTGTACTCGACGAGCGCGCGCGCGATGCCGAGGCGCAGCGCGCCAGCCTGGCCGGCGGTGCCGCCGCCCGCGATCGTCGCCAGCACGTCGAACTTATCGGCCGTCTCCGTGACGGAGAGCGGCTGCTTGATCTGCGTGCGCAACGCCTCGGTCGGGAAGGCCTGCTCGATCGGTTTCCGGTTGATGGTGAGAACCCCGGTGCCGGGGCGGAGGAAAACGCGGGCGGTTGATGTCTTCCGGCGGCCCGTGCCGTAGTACTGAATCCCTGCTGCCACGTTACGCGACCTCTCGTTTCACGTTCTTCTCTCGCTTGGCCGGCTTCTGTGCCTGATGCGGATGCTCGGCCCCGGCGTACACCTTCAATTTGCGCCACATCGCTTCGCCGAGTTTCGTCTTCGGCAGCATGCCGCGGACAGCTTCTTCGACGATGCGTACGGGATTCTTCTGGCGGACGTCCTTGGCGCGCTCTTCACGCAAGCCACCTTCGTAACCGCTGTGATACCGGTACAGCTTCTGGTCTTCCTTGCGTCCAGTGAGGCGCACGCTCGCCGCGTTGACAATGACGACGTGGTCGCCGGTGTCAATGTGCGGCGTGTAAATCGCTTTGTGCTTTCCCTGGAGCAGGCGAGCCGCCTCGGTCGCCACGCGGCCGACGACTGCGCCGTCGGCGTCGATCAAATGCCACTGGCGGACAATCGTGCCAGCCGTGGGGACAAACGAACCCATGAGACTCTTTTCGGCCTTTCCACCGTCATGCGGGGTCTGGACGGCCCCACCGGCGCTGAGCAGGGGCGGGACCTACGCTGCCAGCCTCGTTCAAAAGACGGCAAACCAAGAGGATACCGGCGATTGCGGGGGTTGTCAAGGCAAGCAGTCCTGTGTCACACCGCCGGCGAGCCGCGTCCGACACGCCGGGTGGCAATAATTGCTATTACGGTTTCGTAAGCGGCGCACAATTTTGGCGATCTCCTGACGCCGCTCAGCCGCCCCTCACCATCAGATCTGCGCAAAAGTGCCGGTTTTGGTTGGATCCCCGGCCGTGGTACCCAACTTGCCCCCGCGTCATGCCGATAAAGCTTTACGGGTGCGGTGCCAGGTGTGCCTACCCGGGGGCTTTCACCCATAGGACAACACGGTGTTTGGTAGATCGAAATCCCTCGTAGGTCTGGACATCGGCTCCAGTGCGGTCAAAGCGATCGAGCTGAAGCCTGCGGGCAAGGCCTACAAGGTATCCGCCTTCGGCACGGAGCCGATCCCTCCCGACAGCATCGTCGATGGCGCCATCATGGATGGCACCGCGGTCGTCGATGCCATCCGCCGGCTGTTCGACGCCCAAAAGATCAAAACGAAGGAAGTTGCCGCGTCGCTCTCGGGCAACGCCGTGATCGTCAAGAAGATCACGTTGCCGGCGATGACCGAGGCTGAGCTCGCCGAGTCGATCTACTGGGAAGCCGAGCAGTACATCCCCTTCGACATCCAAGACGTCAATCTCGACTACCAGATCCTCGCGCGCACCGATGCCGGCGGCAAGAGCGCCATGGAAGTGCTGCTCGTGGCCGCGAAGAAAGAGAAGATCGCCGACTACACCGGTGTCATCGGCCAGGCGGGCCGCTCCGCCGTCGTCATCGACGTCGATGCCTTCGCGCTGCAGAACGCCTACGAAGTGAATTACGGCGTCGAGCCCGATTCCGTCGTCGTGTTGCTGAACGTTGGCGCAAGCGCCACGAACATCAACATCCTGCACGGCGAGCAATCCGTCTTCACCCGCGACCTGTCGACCGGCGGCAACGCGTACACCGAAGCGCTGCAGAAGGAATTGAACCTGCCGTTCGAGCAGGCGGATCAACTCAAGCGCGGCGGCACGGTTGACGGCGTCAGCTTCGACGAGGCGAAGCCGGTGCTTCGCGCGGTGACGGAGAACGTCATGCTGGAGATCCAGAAGACGTTCGACTTCTTCAAGGCGTCGGCCGCCAACGACCGGATCTCGCGCATCGTCGTCAGCGGCGGTGCCGCGCGCGCCGAGGCCTTCACCGAGATGATGGGTGAGCGGTTCGAGGCGCCGGTCGAGATGTTCGATCCCTTCAAGCGCGTGGCGTTCGATGCGCGCAAGTTCAATGTCGATCCGGCGGAGATCGGACCGACCGCAGCGGTGGCCGTCGGCCTCGCCCTTCGGCGCGTGGGGGATCGATGATTCGGATCAACCTCCTCGCCGTCGAGCGCAGCAAAGCGAAGAAGGCCCGCTTTGTCATCTCGCCGGCGCTTCGCGTGACGATCGGCGCGAGCCTCATCCTCATCGCCACGATCCTCGGCATCGGCTGGTGGTTCATGTCGCTGCGCGAGCAGTCGGCACAGCTCGACGTCGACATCGCGAACGCCGAAGGGGAAACCGCGAAGCTGCGGACCGTGCTCGCGCAGGTGCAGAAGTTCGAGGCGCGCAAAGCGCAGCTCACGCAACGCGTGACGCTGATCGAACAACTGCGGCGCGGGCAGTCGGCACCCGTCCACGTGCTCGACGAGATCAGCAAGAGCCTGCCCGATCGCGTGTGGCTCAACGAGCTCAAACAAACAGGCCAGGACTTCACGATCAGCGGGTTCGCGGCCTCGATGCCGACCGTCGCGGATTTCGTCGCGAACCTCGAGGCCACGCCGTGGTTCAAGCGGCCCGTGGAGTTGTTGGACAGCCAGGAACAGACCGAAGCGAAAGCCGGCGAACTTGTGCGGTTTTCGCTCAGAGCGGTGCTGAACGATCCCGAAGCGCCGGCGGCGCCTGCAGGCCGCGGCGCGAAACCCTAACGTCACATGGAACTCTCGCTCAGCAAACTTCCGTGGTACGGCCAGATTGGCGCCTTCGTGCTGGTGTGTGCCGGTGCGGTGTACGGGTTCTGGCACTTCTACGTGTCCGAGATGCAAGGGGACATCGACTTGCGGCAGACACGCCTGACGTCTCTGCGCGCGGACATCGCGCGCGGCGTGGCCACCGCGCGGCGGCTGCCCGAGTTCGAAGCGCAGGTGGCGCAGCTCGAACAGCGCCTCGAGAACTTGAAGCAGGTGTTGCCGGAGGAGAAAGACGTCGCGGACATCCTGCGGCGCATCCACGGTCTCGCGACGCAGTCGAACTTGAGCATTCAGACCTTCACGCCGCAAGCGCCGTCGCAGAAGCCGTTGTACGCGGAGATTCCGTACAAGCTCCAAGCCGAAGGGACGTACCACAACCTCGGCTTCTTCTTCGATCGCATCAGCAAGTTTCCGCGAATCATCAACGTCAGCCAGATCTGGATCCGCGCGAAGACACCGCCGGAGCCGAACGGGACCATCGTCGCGGAGTGTCTGGCCACCACGTTCGTTCTGCAGGACGCAGCGGCCGCGAAGGCGGCGGGTGGTCAAGTTGTGCCCAAGCAGCCGGTGGCAGGGAAGTAGACGATGAGAACGTTTCTGACCCTCATCGCGTTCCTCACGCTGCCCGCGTTGGCCGCCGCGCAACAGCCGCCCGCGCCAACGCCGCCGGCACAGACGCCATCGGCACAGACGCCACCATCGCAGCCGGCGCCCGCGCCTGCGCCTGCGCCCGCGAAGCCGCCGCAAGTGGAGGCTGGGAAGTCTGCCGCGACGCCGGCGTATTCGTACGACCCGGCGGGCCGGCGCGACCCGTTCGTCAGTCTCGTGGGTCGCGGGGGCGATCCGGGGTCGCAGGCCGCCAGGCCGCCTGGCCTTGCCGGTCTGCTGATCAGCGAGGTGATGGTCAAGGGCGTGTTGCGCGATCAAACCGGGTTTCTCGTGATGTTGCGTGCGCCCGACAACAAGACCTACACGGTCCGCGTGGGAGCGAAGCTGCTCGACGGCAGCGTCAAGTCGATTAGTCAGGACAAAGTGATCTTTTCTCAGGATGTGAACGATCCGTTGTCGCTCGTCAAGCAACGGGAGGTCCCGAAACCTGTCCGTCAGGGCGAAGGGCGTGGGTGAATGACTTTCAGCGAGTCGAGCCGATGAGCGCGAACAGCGAAGATAGAACGCCGGGCAGAAATGGCGTGCTGACCATTGCGGCAATTGCCGCCGCGGTCGGCATCATGGTCAATGCCGCTGCGCCACTGAGGGGCATCGAGGCCACCGAAGCGCGCCTGGTAGGTGTTACCGCACAGGACAACGCGGTGCTCATCGAGTCAACCGAGCCGGCCGCGTACTCGGTCAGCCGTCCCGACGCGATGACGTTGACCGTAGACATGCGCAACGTCAGCGTCGCCGACGCGCGCAACGACGTTACGAAGCAGGGCGCGATTGCCGGAGTACGCCTCGAACAGGCCAAGGCCGGTGACGGCCGTGCGCTGGCGCGCGTGCACGTCTCGCTCGCGGGTCCGGTCGAGTACTCAATCAAGAGCGCGCGGAACACGATTCGCCTCGAGTTGAAGCCGAGCACGTCGTCCACGCCGCGCATTGCCGCGTCGTCTTCAACACCGGTGCTGCGCGTGCCAACGGCCGCGCCAGCGCCCGCGCCGTCAGCGACAAAACCGCCGACCGTGCGCCCCGTCGCCACACAAGCTCAGGCCACGCCGACGCCGGCCCCCGTCGCGCAGGCGCCAGCGATCGAGAAAGCCGCGGGCACCGCCACGCTCATCGAGCGCATTCGCACGAGCAAGACCACTGGCGCGACCACGATCACGTTGAGTGGAAATGGCCGCTTGGTACCGGCGGGTGTGTCCGAGAGCAAGGACCGTCCGCGCCGTCTCGTTCTTGATTTTCCGGAGGTCGCGTCGAAGACGCCGGCGATCACCGCGATTGACAGTCCGCTCGTGAGTCGCGTGCGCGTTGGCGTGAACAGCGCGCAACCACTCGTCACGCGCGTTGTGATGGAGATTGCCGGCACGACGAAGTATCACGTCGAGCGCAGTGGTGAGGCCGGCCGCGACCTCGACATCGTGTTCGAGACGACGGCGCCCGCGGGTGCGGCTGCACCGGTCGCCGCAGCTCCTGCGACGCCGGCCGCTCCTCCTGCGGCAGCGCCGATCGTGCTGACGCCCGTGGAACCCGTGTCCACGCCGGTCGAACCGGAGCCGCCGGTCACGTTGGAGCAGGCGACCGCGAACGTTGCAGCGATCACGAAGGGCGACGCACCCGATCCGATCACGGCGCTGAAACCTGCGCCGAACCGCGTCGCACCGAGCGTTGCGGCCGCGACGTCAAACGCGCGTCCGGCCGCGGCTGCGCGCCCGACGCCGTCCGCGCCACGGCAAGCGGCTACGCCACAGGCCACTGCACCGCAGGCCGCGGCCCAGCAGCCCCAGACACCACCGGCCGCGCCACCGGCACAGCAAGCCGTGCCGCAACCGAATCAGCCGCGTCAGTTCACCGGACACCCGATCAGTTTGGACTTCGAGGGTGCCGATCTGCGCGCCGTGCTTCGCAGCTTCGTCGATGTGAGCGGCTTGAACATGGTGATCGATCCCGACGTGCAGGGAACGGTGGACATCATCCTGACCGACGTGCCGTGGGATCAAGCGCTCGACGTGATCTTGAAGGGCAACGGGCTGGACTACACCGTAGACGGCACGATCGTCCGCATCTCGAAGATCCAGACGCTCGAAAACGAGAACAAGGCGCGCGTTGCCGCGGCCCAAGCCGCAGCCGAGCGTCAGGCGCAAGCCGGTGGTCTCACGTTCGAGACGATTCCGTTGAGTTACGCCAAAGCGGCGGCTCTCGCGCCGCTGCTGCGTGGATCGCTGCGGCTGTCGAAGTACGGCCAGGTGCAGGTCGATGAGCGCACGAACACGATGATCATCGCGGACCTGCCCGAGCAGATCCCGGCGATTCGCGACCTGTTGCGGACGCTCGATCGTCCGGAGCCGCAGGTCGAAGTCGAAGCGCGCATCGTGCAGACGACGCGCGATTTCGCCAGAGCGCTGGGCGTGCAGTGGGGACTGAATGGTCGCGTGATGCCGGATCTCGGCAACACGACGGGCTTGGCGTTCCCGAACCGCGGCACCATTGGCGGCCGCCTCGGCACGCAAGCACCGACCGACCCGCGATCGACCGAGCTTGAAACGTCCGCCACCGCGGTTCGCTTGGGTGTTCCCGACGCGAGCACCGCGATCGGCGTCGCCCTCGGCGCCGTGAACGGCGCATTCAATCTCGACATCGCGCTGTCCGCACTGGAGCGGAGTGGTAAGGGCCGCGTTCTCTCGACGCCGCGCCTCACGACGCAGAACAACATCGAAGCGGAAGTCGCGCAAGGTATTCAGATTCCGATTCAGGTCGTCTCGAACAACACCGTCACGGTCAACTTCAAGGACGCCGTCCTCGTGCTGCGCGTCCAGCCGCAGATCACCGCGGCGAACACCGTGATCATGAAAATCACGATCGAGAACGCGACCGCCGACTTCAGCCGTCAGGTCAACGGCATTCCGCCCGTTGACACGCAGCGCGCGCTCACGCAGGTCCAGATCGACGACGGCGCGACGACGGTCATCGGCGGCATCTTCGTCAGTCAGGAGCAGACGTCGAACGAGAAGACGCCGCTTCTCCATCGGATCCCGATCCTCGGATGGCTCTTCAAGAACGAGCGCATCGAGGACGAGAGCCGCGAGCTGTTGATCTTCATCACACCACGCATCTTGAAGGGCTAGCCATGAACTGCGCATTCATTGGATCGGAGACCCGGGTCAGGCGAAAGGCTGTCTGGGGAGGAGAGATCGGTCATCCGCTGCGGCGTCTGGCCGGCATCCTCGTTGTCGCGGCCGTCGCAAGCATGACGGCGTCGTGCGGGGACGTGACGCGGCAGGGCACAGGATCGTCGTTCCTGATCATTCAGGACCTGCAAGCGGCGTCGGGCGCCGAGCCGGGCGCGTTCTCCGGCACGCTGAACTCCGATGTCGTCACCGTGGTTGACGACATCCCAACGATCTTCAACGACGTCGGCCGCGTCCGGTTCTCGCTGGCAATGAAGGATCCGGGCAGCGCGAACGGACCGACGACGCCGACGTCCGCGAACTGGATCACGATGAATCGCTATCACGTCCGCTATTACCGCGCGGACGGGCGGAACACGCCGGGCGTCGACGTGCCATCCGCCTTCGACGGCGCGTTCAGCGGCACCGTGGGTTCGACCGACCTCTCGATCGGGTTCGAGCTGGTGCGGCACATCGCCAAGGAACAGGCGCCGCTCGCCGCGTTGGGCAAGAACGCCACCATCATCACGACGATCTGCGAGATCACGTTCTACGGAAAAGATCAGACCGGTCGCGATGTCTCGGCGACGGGGCAATTGATGATCAACTTCGGCAACTTCGGGGATCCCCAATAGCTTCCGGCTTCCGCTTCCAGCTCCCTGTCAAACGGAGAGCTGGTCGTTGGTAGCTGGCAACTGGTAGCTGGTAGCTGAGAGTCTGACCATGATTCGAGCACTCATTCGTCCATATACCGTAGCCCTTGCCGCGGGCGTGCTGGCGCTGACGAGCGCGTGCACGATGAAGAGCCAAGAGCCGCCTCCGCTGGCGGGCCCGTCGGAGTTCGATCTTTCGATCAGCCTCGCGGCGTCGCCCGATCAATTGCAGCAGGACGGTGCGTCGCAGAGTCTGATCACTGTGACCGCGCGCGACGCGAACTCGGCGCCGGCCCGCAACCTCACGCTGCGCGCGGCGATGTCGGTGCAGGGCACGCTGATGGACTTCGGATCGCTCTCGGCTCGCAACATCGTGACCGGCAGCGACGGCCGCGCCACCGTTGTCTACACCGCTCCGCCGTCTGCGGCGATCGCGACCGATCCGTTCACGATCGTGGACATCGTCGTGACCCCGTCCGGCAGCGATTTCAGCAACACCACGTCACGCTTGGTCTCGATTCGTCTGTATCCACAGGGCATCGTCGTCCCCGGCCAGGACCTCGAGCCGGCGTTCACGGTTGATCCGACGGGACCATCGGAGAACCAGACGGTCCTCTTCGACGCGTCCACGAGCAAAGGCTCGATCGCGATCTACGACTGGAGATTCGGCGATGGTGGCCGAGCGTCAGGTCCTCGGGCGACGCACGCCTACACCAGAGCGGACACCTACGTGGCCACGCTCACGGTGACCGATCCTTACGGTCGGACGGCATCGGCCTCGAAGTCGATCACTGTTGGCGCGGGCGTGAATCCGACGGCCGCATTCGACTTCTCGCCGACGGCGCCGCTGCCGTCGCAACAGATCTTCTTCAACGCCTCGGCCTCGAGGGGCGCGCCAGGACGCACGATCGTCAGCTACGCGTGGGACTTCGGCGATGGCAGCACGGGATCGGGCCCGACGCCAACCCACTCGTATGCAACGGCGGCCGGCTACAGGGTCACGCTCGTCGTCACCGACGATGCGGGCAGAACCGGTGTCGTCACGCAGAACGTGACCATCGGCGACGACTCGCCGAAGGCCGCGTTCGACTTCGCACCGGCGACACCTGCGCCGAACCAGTCGATCGCGTTCAACGGCAGCACCTCTACGGCGGTGACCGGACGCACGATCGTCAGCTACACGTGGAACTGGGGTGATGGCACGCCCGCCGGCAGCGGCATCGCGCCGAACCACTCGTATCCAACGGCAGGCACACGCAACGTCACGTTGACCGTGGTGGACAACGCGGGCAAGAGCGGATCGATCACGAAGCCCGTCACGGTGCAGTGATGGCAAACGCGAATCTCCAGTCGCCGGTCTTCTCGCGATTGGAAGAACTCCAGCGCCGGGTCCAGCGGGACCCGGCGTCCATCTCCTTCGCGGCACTGGCGGAAGAGTACCGTCGCCTCGGACTCTTCCAAGAGGCAATCGATGTCTGCAGGGCGGGGCTTCACCGCCATCCGGCGTATCTTTCTGCGCACGTCACGTTAGGTCGCGCGCTGCTCGAGATGGGCCACTTCGACGAGGCGACCGCGGAACTCGAATACGTGCTGCAGGTCGCGCCGGAGAATCTCGCGGCGATTCGTGCGCTGGCGGAGATGCACCGGCGCCGGGCCGAGATTCCCGAGGCGATCGACATTCCGATCGCTGATGACTCACTCCCCGCAGTTGGAGTACAGTCAACACAGCAGGCGCCGCCGTTGTCTGCGGTGGACGAAGCGGCCCTTGCCGTGCTCGAAGATTTTCTCGCCTCGATTCAACGAGCGCGAGGCAGTCTGACGATCGACTCCATCCGCTAACGCTCGCCGCCGGCCGCTATCCCATGTCTGTCGTCTCACGTTTGCTTCGCGTTCGATCTAGCTTGCGAAGCGCCGAGATCGATGCGCTCGTCGTCTCGCACCTCCCGAACATCCGGTACTTGACGGGCTTCAATGGCACCGCGGGTCTGGTGGTTGTGACGCCGACGCGGTGCGTCTTGATCGTGGACTTTCGCTATCGTACGGCCGCCCGTGCGTTGCTCGCGGCGACGCCCGGGCTGTCCGACCATATCGAGTTGATCGTCCCGCAACAGAGCTATGACGAAACGCTTGCCGAGTTCTTGAAGGGCACAGCCGCCCGCCGGATTGGCGTGGAGGCTTCATCGATGCCGGTGGGCCGTTTCAACAAACTCTCCTCGATGTTGGCGGCGTCGGCGTTGACGCCATTGCGGACGCCGGACGCGTGTCCGGCCCTCGTCCCGGTGGAACGGCTGATCGAAGGCTCACGCGCCGTGAAAGACGATGGCGAGATTTCCACGTTGCGTGAAGCCGGTCGTCGAATTGCGAGGGCCACGGACCGAGCGATCGGGTGTGTGCGCGCCGGCCGATCGGAACTGGAAGTGGCGGCCGAAGTCGACGCGCTCCTTCGGCGGGTGGGTTTCGAGCGTCCCGCCTTCGAGACGATCGTGGCGTCTGGGCCGAACAGTGCGTTGCCGCACGCACGGCCGAGTGACCGGGTCTTGCAGGAGGGCGACGGGGTGGTGCTGGACTTTGGCGGGGTCTACGACGGATACTGCGTCGATCTGACCCGAACGGTTGAGCTCGGGGATACGGGCCAGGATTTTCGCCGGTTGTTCGCTGCCGTGGCCGAAGCTCAGGTCGCGTCCATCAGCGCCGTCCGGCCTGGGGTCAGAGCTAGTGAGGTCGATGCCGCAGCTCGCGCGGCTCTCGGCCGATACGGATTAGAGGACGCATTCGGCCACGGCACCGGACATGGGCTGGGGCTCGAAGTCCACGAGGAACCGCGGATCGGCCGGCCAGTCGCCGGCGTGCCGGATGTAGTGCTCGAGCCGGGCATGGTCTTCACGATCGAGCCAGGCGCCTACGTGGAAGGGATCGGCGGCGTGCGCATCGAAGATGATGTGCTCGTGACCGCGGACGGATGTGAGATCTTGACGGCGAGCCGCAGCGAGACTCCCGGAGGGTGATTGGATTTCGACGATATCGAACGAATTCTCGAGTTGATGCGCACGCACGATCTCTCGGAGTTCGAAGTGGAGCGGGAGGGCCTGAAGCTCAGGGTCCGCAAAACAAATACGGGATTCATTCCGTCGATTGCGCCGCCGTCGGTGTCGGTATCGGGGACACCGCCGCCTGTCGTGGCGATGCCGCCGAGCCCGATGCCGTCGCCATCATCGCTGCCCGCGGCGCCGGTAGACGCGGATGAGACCGCAGTGGACTTGGCCATCGTGAAGTCACCCATCGTCGGGACCTTCTATCGCTCGCCCGAACCGGGCGCGTCGTCGTTCGTGGAGGTCGGCGAGAGCGTGAAGAAGGATCAAGTGCTCTGCATCATCGAGGCGATGAAGCTCATGAACGAGATCACGTCTGAGTACGACGGCGAAATCGCCATGGTCTACGTCGAAAACGGTAAGCCGGTCCAGTATGGCGAGCGGCTCTTCGCCATCAAGACCTCCTAAAGGGGCCGGCCAGACGACATGTTCAAGAAAATCCTGATTGCGAACCGTGGAGAGATCGCGCTGCGCGTCATCTGCGCGTGCCGCGAGCTGGGCATCAAGACCGTCGCCGTCTATTCAGAGGCCGACGAAGATTCGCTGCATGTCCGTTTCGCGGACGAAGACGTCCGGATTGGACCGCCGCGGAGCGCCGACAGCTATCTGAATGTTCCTGCGGTGCTGAGCGCCGCCGAGATCACCGGCGCCGATGCGATTCATCCCGGCTATGGCTTCTTGTCGGAGAGCGCCTACCTCGCGGAGGTGTGCGAGGCGTGCCACATCAAGTTCATTGGTCCGGCCCCGAACGTCATTCG
>Ga0075367_10000837_pt1 | contig 12214 bp, 9 predicted proteins | sample EndMethybrTD3032_FD_71399 | JGI IMG/M metagenome (GOLD analysis project Ga0075367, IMG submission 71399) | Populus endosphere microbial communities from Tennessee, USA - Endosphere MetaG P. TD hybrid TD303-2 | ecosystem: Host-associated > Plants > Roots > Endosphere | place: USA: Tennessee... | reverse complement strand
CACAAATACCTGATCGGCGACGACGGCTATATCGCCGCGGTATTCCCGAGCGAAATCGAGCCGACCGACACGCGGGTCGTGACGGCGATTGCGAAGGAATTGAAGGCAGGCTGACGCGCCGAATTGTTGGGGCGAGAGTTACCCAACCCCGCCGATTCTCAACTCTGAGCCACTTTGTGGTTCAGGAAAAAGCCCTGAATGCGCTGATGATAGTAAGCCCAGTCGTAAGGCCGGGCATCCTGCACGCATGCTTGCGCCATGTTTCTGGCGATGTCGGGATTGGCCGCAAGCTGAGCGATGCGTTCCATCCATTTACCTTCATCGCTGGCCGGCAAGATCCATCCGCTGCGCCCTTCGACAATCGCCATTTTGCCGCCGGTCATGTCAGACGCCATGACGGGGACGCCGGACGCCATTGCCTCGACAACGATCATGCCGAACGAGTCGAATAGCGAAGGCAACACAACACAGTCCATCAAACGGAGTTTGTCGGCGAGTTCGGCGTGCGGAACGCTGCCGTGCAAAACGAGTTGGCCACCAACTGGCATGGCGCCCATCGCACGGGTGGCACCTTCATTGCCGAACACATGCAATTCAACGGAAACATTTCGCGCCCACAGCGTCTGCAAGGCGCGCAGAAGAAGATCAAAGCCTTTGTACCGGCCAGGAACCCCTGCAAATGCAATGCGCAGATTTCCGGACCGGCTGCCGGCCGGGGCGGGGAAAAACCTTGCGAGATCGCAGCCCAGCGGCTGCACGACAATTTTCTCAGGCGGCACTCCGCTCTGAACATAGGACTCCTTTGCGAACGGTGACGCGCAGAATATCCAGTCGGCCAATTCAATTTCGCGGCTTTTCCGATCACGGATTTCCCGTTCGACCGGATCGAGTTTCAGGCCGTCGACGACGCCTCGTACCTTGTCTTGCAGCCGGAAATGAAGCGACGCCGCGTCCAGTACGCATGTAATACCGAGCTTACGCGCCACGGTGAAAGTTTCTGTACAGGACGGCTCATAGCCAATGACAGCGGAAGGCCAGATGCGTTCGACCTGCCGCGCAATCCACCGATCGAATACTTTGAAGCTGCGAAGGTGGACCGCAGATCGCGCAGCGCCACTTGTTATCCGATCCAATACGATGTCGGCTGCCGCAGGAATTTTCTGCAGAAAAATTTTGGACGACGGCAATTCGGTCGATGAGCCTTGCAATTGAGATAGCGGTCCCAATTTCTTAAGTGGCGCCGGTACGTACCTTAAGTACTCCAGTGGAAATTTTTGGGTGTAATAGCCGTCCAGCAAGCCGATGCGATGCAGTGCGAGTGCCAGTTGATGCGAGTGCTGACGGCCCGGGTGAGCGACAATAACACCCCGTACATCTTTATTGCGCAGGGCTCAGCTCCTTTCCAAGACGGCCAGCGACAGGGTGACTTCGCGCAATCGCACTACCGCCGATAAATCCGGCCTTATACAATGCGCCGGCAAGTACCCAGAACATGACGTTGATCGGATCGGCATCGAGCGGCCATGCCTTGTAGCTGACGATGATGACCATGAGAAAGAAGCCAGATAATCCGGCGGCAAGAAGCCGTGCGTTGGCGGAGCCACCGCTCAACGCAGTCTTGATTGAGAATATGAGTGGGGCCCCCAGAATGATCGCGACGGGTATCAGCCCAATGAGACTAAGTTCCGCAATTGTCTTGGCGTAATACACTTCTAGACCTGAGAGCACCCCCGCGGCGACATCTTCATTCAGGAAAGCATATCTGGCCGAGCCCGTGTTCATACCGGTGCCCATGCCTAATGGGTGGTCCATAAATGTATTGAATAGCTGGCCAGCGCCAAATCCCTGCACGTTGTAAAAAGTATAGTCCCAGACGAAATCCAGCATCACGCCGACGTCGATGCCGGAATACGTCAGCGACACGACATAAGCGACACATCCGATCAAACTCCATAGGAGGAGAGCGGATATCTTTCTTTGGAGGATAAGCGCCGGCACGATGACAGCCGGAAGGAAGACGGCCGCGCCACGTGACCCCGACAAAACAGCCGCAACGATGGCGGCCACCGTCATCACCTGCGCGAACAGGCGCCAGCGTTTATTCCGCTCGATCATGGAGAGCGTCAGACAAACTGGAACCATCGTCAGCAAATAGAGAACATATTGCCCGCCAGCGGAAAACGTGGCGTTGATGCGATACAGCGTGCCGCCCAAGTCGCCGCCATAGTCTTCGAAACCCGTGAACAGCGTGTACCGTTCGTTGTCGAACGACGATCCATAAAGGGCCTGGACGACCGTCTCGCGGCCCAAAATCTCAACACCCACACGCTGCAGGAAACCGACCGCCAGCGGGATCACCGAGATAAGCACAAGCATGCGAAGGAGTTTGTTGAGGTCCTCGACATCATTGATGATTGCAGCGCTTAAAAAGGCCAACGGAAGATAAAGCAGCCAGACTTTTATTCCGATCAACGGAACGAGCAGATTTGGCAGATTTGGATTGGCCGCTTGCAACAGGACAATAATGGTCAGCATCGCCATTCCAGCGACGAAGATTCCCGGCAAACGTGTTCTTTGAATCGGGTAGCGCTCGAGGAAAAAGAAGGAAAAATAGGCCGGCAAGACGAACATAAGATCCTTGGCCAGCAGTGACAGTGTGCTCTGCCCCATGCGCAGCGAAATCAGGCCGGCAAAAGGCAAATAGATCAGTAGGCCATAAAGCCCCGTTCGCCAGCTTCTGAGCGAGGCAAAAAACAGGCCCCCTGCAACAAGCAGACCTACACCGAGCGACAAAAAATCCATTTTTGTATCTCTAGTCTGCCTTGTTGTGGCTCTATCATGCCCGTTCAGGCGACGACACTGAAATCAACTTCAATCTTGCGGCTACGCTCTCGGTGGCAGTCCCAACGCTTCGCGAAAGCCTTTGATATCAGCTTCAAAATCCCAAGCCGCCACCCGGCGCTGGCTGGCGGCCGACGCCGCTTCGAGCCATCCGGGAGTTGACAGCGAGAGCCTGAGCTTCTCCGAAAGCGCATCAATATCACCCGCGGGAAATACATACCCGTTCTCGCCTTCCTTGATGAGATCATAAGCCGAGCCAACTTCGTCGCCGGAAATCACCGCACAACCGGCAATCATCGCCTCGTTGATGACAAGGCCCCATGGCTCACTGTCCGACGGTAGCACAAAGACATCCGCCGCCTGATAAAGCAGCGGCAACTCGCTTTGATTTCGGAACCCGAGAAACTTAACGTCGTTCTTGAGATTGTGCCGGTCGATCAGCCCAAGCACATTTTCGCGATCTTCGCCGTCACCGACCAGCACCAGCAGCGGCCGTGGAACGACGCTGTCGAGATTGAGCCTCGCAAATGCCCCCACGAGATCGGCGCAGCGTTTGCGGCGAATGAGTTTTGAGGCGAACAATACTACGCTGCGCGGACTCTCGGCGCCAAGTTCCGCCAGCAGTTTTTCTTTCGCAGTCCCACGCGAACCAGCGTCCTTCGGCTTAAACCAGGAATTGTCGATGGCATAAGGAAACAGAAACATCTTTTTGGCCGAAAGCCCGCGAGAAATGAGATATTCGCGATTGGCGCTGCCGATGGTCAGAAAACGGTCGACGCAATTGCGCACAATCGCAAATACCGCTTTCGCCTTTAATTCGTCAGCCGCCCCACGAACGCGCGAGCGGGCATGAGCTTCGTCGGTGAGGAGCACCGTCAATCCAAGCGACTTCGCGAGCATCATGGCGTAAAGGTTGTAGGGGGTGCCATAGCCGTGAATCCAGATCGCGTCGAAGCGATTGTCGGCCAGTCGCGAACGAAGCCCATAATTCGTGGGGAAAAGAAACGAAATCTTGTCGCGGCCCGCAAATGACGGCAAGAACTGATGATCGAACCCGCCAAGCAGATCGACGTCGAAGCGTACCGGAACGCCGAAACCTTCATCGAAGTAGCTGCGCACACTGAAATCGCTGCGAAAGAACACAGTCAGCTTGATGTCGGGCTCCCGGGCAATCCGGCGCAAAAGTGGTGACTTGTATTGAATCGGGTGGCTCAGCAGATGGGCGACACGCATCATGATACCCGCGCCATCTTTATTGACGAAACGGTCGCGGCGGTGGCGGCTCGATGCCGGGCACGACAACATCTTCGACATCCCTGCCGTAGAGCACGCGCGCGAATTGCCGCCGGTCACGTTCCTTCACATCGACAAGGCGCGCCAGTAATCGCTTGCGCACCGGCCAGCCCGGCCCCGCGATAATATCGGCGGCCTCGCCGTAAAAGCTCGAGCTGACAAGTCCGGCAAATTCCGCCACGACCTGCTCTGCGAGATCGGGCGGCAATTGCGCAAACACCGCCAGCGCCAGGCCACTGCGTTTCGCCGCGATCCAGCCTTCGCGCGGACCGGTCCTGTACGACATGCGCAGCAAGTTGATCTGCGCGGGCGTAACACCGCGGGTCTTGTCCTCGGTCCAGAACCGCACCATCCAGAGGAAAGCATCGTCCGGCGAATTCGCGAGCGATTGATCCACGGCCTTGCGCAACGAAGCCATGGTTTCATCGATGGCGCCCCGCCCGCTGGCCTTAATGGCGTTCTCCGCATTGCGAAGGCGGATGACGGCGACACGATTGAGATACGATCCTCGTCCTGCCGCGCGTTGCTCCTGATTGATGGCCGCGGTCAGCGCATCCATGGTGTCGGGCTTGTAGATCTCGCCGGCAAGAATATGCGTTGCGATGTCGCTTACCGCGGCCTGCGAGGAAATGACCGGCACGGCGCCGATCAGCCAGGCTAACGATGCCAAAGCAAACGCGGCTGTAAGCAGCCGCGCAATTGCAAATCCGAATTTGGGGAAGATGCGGGCCAGCATCATTCAGTCGGTATAGCCGTATCGGGCATAGTACCGCCGATGATAGTAGCTGCCGTAATAATACTCGTACTTCTCGAGCGTCTTGACGTTCGCCTTGTTGAGCACGACGCCCAGCAGGCGGTCGCGCAGCTCAGGGATCGAAGCAAGCTCGTGCTGCACGACGTTGAGCCGCGTGCGGCCCCACTCCACGACATAGACGTAGCAATCCATGATGTTGGTGGTAGCGCGCACGTCGACGACCGGAGCGACCGGCGGCAAGTCGACGATGATGTAATCGTATTTCTGGCGCAAGCTGTCGAGCAGCCGCTTGAAGGCATCCGAGGCGAGAATTTCGTTGGTGTGCGCCAGCCGCGACTCGATCACCGCCGGGAGGAAGTCGAGCTTCGTGACGCTGTCGACGAAGACGGCGTCCTGCAACTCGATCTTGCCGGCGAGAACTTCCAGCAAACCCTGCTTGGCATCGCGGCGGATATTGCGCGTCAGCGTCGGATTGCGCAGGTCGCCGTCGAGCAGAATAACTTTTTTGCCGGCATGCGCGATGAGCTGCGCGAGATTGCTCGACACCGTCGACTTGCCTTCGCGCGGGAGAGTCGAAGTAATGCCGATAATCCTGTTGTCCTTGATCGCACCGCTGATATCGGCGGCAACCTTGATCGATCGGAACGCTTCGGCAAACGTCGACAGCGGCTCCTCGACAACGTGACGAAGAAACTGATTGCTGACGGCAATATCCCGGCTGCCGACCTCGCCTTGGGTTTCCTGGGCCTTGCCGCGCGTCTTCGGCGCCTTTGCGCGCGCGGCGCCGGGTTCGCCCTTCATGAACGGCAGCACTGCAAGGCAGTTGGTGCCGAGCGATTCCTCGACCTGGCGCGTGGTGCGGAACACCCGGTCCACCGCTTCGCGCAGGGACGCAAGACCAAAGGACAGGACAAGACCGAACGCAACCGAGATCACGATGATCGGAAACGTCTGCGGGCTGGTTCTGCCGGTCGGCGCTGTAGCCGAACTGATCATGCGCGCTTCGGTGATCGGGAACGATTGCTGTTGGATCGCTTCCATGTAGCGCGCGAGGAAATTGTCGTAGATCGTGTGGAACACCTGCGCCGAAGCTTCCAGCTCGCGCAGCCCGAGGCGGTCGCGGTTGGTGCTCTTGGTATCGGAGATCAAGGACGCGAAATTGGTCTCCATCGACTTTTCGCGAGCAAGCGCGATTTCGTAATCGCTCTTGTAGCTTTCGGCGATGCGGCGAAGCTCGTCGGTGATCGAGTGCAGCATTTCAGTCATCTGCGTGCGCAGATTGACCGTGGCGAGATGGTTCGGCCCATAGCGGGTCGACCAGATTCGCTCACGTGCTGAGAGATCGAGATACTGGTTTCGAAGCCGGCTGATGATATCGCTTCTCAGCGTGTCGGTCGTCGCCGCGTCCGGCACGTCCTGCTTCATGATTTCGCTGATGCGGTCGAGGCGGGCCTTGGCTTCGGCCGTGGTGTTGCGCGCGGCGCCGAGCTGCGTGTTGACTTCGCTCAACTGCTGCTCGCCGAGCAACTGGCCGGCGTTGTTGCCGGCCGAAATAATGTTGTTCTTTTCCTTGTAATCGAGCACCGCGCGGTCGGCGGCAGACGCCTGCAGGCGCAGTTCGGTGATGCGGTCTTGCAGCCAGGTGCTGGCGCGGCGCGTCGCTTGATATTTGGATTCGAGCTGGTCGACGATGTAGGCGTCGGCAATCGCATTGGCGATCGCTGCAGCGCGGGCGGCGCTCAGCGACGTATAGCCGATGTCGAGAACATAGGTTCTGCCAACGCGAGCGATCGTACGCGAACGCTGGTACACGCCGAGCGCTCGCCGGGTCAGCGCGTTTTCCGAACGCGGTTCCGAAGACACGCCGGAATCGAACATACCGGTGAAAACGCCAAGAATGCTACCTACAAAACCGCCGCCCGATCCGACAAATTCCGGATCCTCGGTCAGGCGAAGCTCTTTGATGACCGCCAATCCGATGGTCTCGGATTTCAGCACTTCGACCTGGGTGTCAACCTGGGCAGTATCGAGCGGAATGTCGCCGAGCGGCATCTGCTGTTGCTGCTGCGCACGCACCTTGCTGCTGTCGATCATCAGCATGGCATGCGAGGTATAACGCGACGGCGTCGTAAAAAGATAAAGAATGCCGAGTGAGACTGTGCAGGCGACGACAAAAACGAAAATCGGAAACTGACGCCGGATGAAGCCGATGAACTGATCGATGATTTCCGATATCGCCGGCGTGCCCTGCAGCACATCCCGCTCGTTTGGATCAAGTCCGTTCGATTTTGAGGACGGTCGGCTATCCATAATTACAACCTACACACTCGACTACAACGATACATGACGTTTGCGACGATCTTCAAAATCTCGCAGCCGGCGATCAAACCTTCCGCAGGCTCGCGAAACATAACTGGCAAGCACGACACATGCCGAGATTGCCCGATTGCTCCGACAGAACGATGAACCAGCCCCAACAGACCGGCAGCCGTACCGGTCGCTTCAGACCAACCCACACCGCATCCACAATTTCGCGGTACTTTGTTCCGCGTTATTGCGGCAATTTGGCGAAATTTCTTATCACGCCTGCCGCGCACGCGAACATCAAAGCCCGTTCAATGGCGATGACATTCGCTTTATCCTTAACACCGCGCGGAACCATTCGCCGTTTTATTTCGCTCACCAAGACGCGAGGCCGCAGCGGCTCCAAAGCCATTCTGAACAGCACGCGCGTGCTCCGGATATGATCGCTGTCACATCGCGGGCGCCGGTGCGTGAGCATTTCCACGTCAAATACTACTTTAAAGTGCATTTAAAGAAATTACTCTTTTAAAGAGTGTCACGACCGCGCAACACAGTGCGCAATAATGCGCCGGAGAAACGTCACGGTGCAGCGTTCGGCACCGAAGTTGCTGTTTACTGAACCGTGTGCGTCGCCAACTATTTCCTTGGTACATCGGTACAAACGCGATAAAAAATATCTGCGGTGTCCCCGCTGGAGGTGAACATGGTTAGTCAGTTGCGTCAGTTTTCGTATGGCCTGGTCGCCCTTGCCTTGGCCATCAGCGCCGTCGTCACCGCCCCTGTGGGTTCTGTCGCGGTCGCGCAGACCCAAACGCAGGATCTCAATCAAACCGTCGCCGCGTTGCTCGCAAGCAACCCGAACGGTGGCGACCAGCTCGCCAAGGCGATCCACGATCTCGTGCTCGCGAACCCGGCAGCTCTTAACATCATCATCGCCATGGTGAAGGCCAATGGCAACGACGCGCAACAGAGCGCGGTCGGCCAGGGTCTGGGCCTCGCGGCACAGGACGCCGTGAAGGCGAACAATCAGCAGCTCGCGGTTGCGATCCAGGCTGCGATTGCGGCCTCGGGCATGCCGCTGGCGGTGGCAGCGTTCACGACTGCGGCAGGCGATGAGACCATCGCCGCGATCAGCAATGCCGGTGGCGGCCAGCAGGCCGGCGGCGGCGGCGCGGGCAGCCCAACCGGCAACGGTCCTCCGTCGGGGGGCAGTGGTGGTGGCGGCGGTAGCGGCAATAACGGTTCGAACGGTACCGGCACGCAGCAGGCAGGCCTTAGCGGTGGCGGTGGCGGCGGTAGTGGCAGCAGCGGCAACCAGGGCAGCGTCAGCCCGCGCTAGCTGATCGATCCGGCACCCTCGCCGATCCAAAGCGAGTTTCGAAATCAAACGAGCCCGGCCAAAAGCCGGGCTCGTTGCGTTTTAGCCGATAGCAGCGGCGCGCTACCGGCGGCGGCGGTGGCGTTCTTCCGGCGCTTCTTCGTCCGGTTCTTCCACCCCGGCTTCGCTCGACGTAGCGCCCTCCCGCTCGACAGCCAGTGGCGGCACGAGTGATTGCGACAGGCCAACGCCGAGGACCGCGAAGGCCACGATCATGTAGCCGGGAATCTGCAGCGAGAAATCAACCATGGAATGTGCGACGCCTATCAGCGAGACAGAAAGCGCAGCAATCGGTACGACGGCATCACGCCGCCGTCGGATCGCACCGCGGATCAGAATGACGAAAGCGACGATCCACGCGCTGATAACCAGCAAGCAAAGCGGAATACCAAGCTCGGCCGCAATCTCCAGCGGTGTGCTATGCGCAATGTCCCAAACCCCCATCATCGAAACATCATCGCCGCGGTAAGGCGGAAAAGCCCAGGCAAACGTGCCCCAGCCGGTGCCAAACCACGGATTGTCGGCGATCAGCCGCAACACCGCTCGATACGCTGAAAGGCGACCCTGATCGCTCAAGCCGCTGGATTCGATTCGGCCGCTGACCACCCCGCCGCCAAGCTGCAGAATCACCAGCGCCGCGACCGCCACGAACGCGACGAGACTTATGATCGTTCGCGCACCGCGCAAATCGCGGCGGAAGAACAGAAAGAATTCGCCGGTCAGCACCGCGAGCGAAATCAGAACGCCGGCGCGAGAACTCGTCAGGAACAGTGCGGCGACACATGCGAACAGCAGCAGGAAGCGCACAATAATCTGCCGGTCGGTGCCGCTCTCAAGCAGAATGTGTTCCGGCACCTTGCGCCACGCGATCCGCCCTTTTGGCAGTTGGGTGCGCACGCGCCACAGCAGCAGGACAAGGCATACGGCGGCGGAAGATCCAAAATAGGTCGCTGCCGTGTTGCGATTGATAAAGGTCGCCGTCAGGCTGCCGACGTAGAAAACTTTCTCGCGCCATAGCACCGCTGTCGGTTCGACGAGGAGCGCGAAGATCCCATAGGCCCCATAGGCCGCTCCGGCCCAGGCCGCAATTTCCAGCGTCTGATTGGCACGGGTACGATCAGAGCCGACAACGAGGCCGAGCAGCAGCGCAAGCGTAGCCGCAAGCGCGGGGCCGACGGCGTAGAACGGTTCGCCGCGAACGATGGAGACCGAGGGCGGAACCGCCTTGCCCAGCAGTTCGGAGGCTTGCGCCCATACCGGATTGAACGGCGCGATCCACGGTCGATCGGCAAGCTGCTCGTGCAGCACGAACCCGTAACAGAGCGCGATCAGTGCGACGCCCACGATAATAGCGACGTGCCCGGCTCGAAGCTGGCGCACTGACGCCACCAATAGGCCGAGCGCCAATAGCCCGCACCAGAACGCGACGGTCAGAGGATCCCGCGATCCAAATAGAAACGGAGCACCGGCAATTGCGACAAACAGGATGTAGGCCGCGATCCGGTTGGTTGCGCCCGAAGATTCCCCGTTCGGCATGTCGTTGAAACCCGACGCGTTGCAATTCTCACGCACGCAACGCTTCTACCCGCAACTCAGGCCTCGCACACATCAAGCACCTGATTACCGGTCCTTGGTGGCCTTGATGTTTTCACGCAGGAACACACCGCTGCTGGTGGTCTGCATGATCACGTTGAGGAACTGCAGGAACTTGGTGACTTCCACCGACTGCGCGTTGGCCACGAACAGCACGTCCTGATGGCGCATCTGGACCTTGGTGGCAAGGAAGTAACCACCCGGATCGCGGAAGCTCACGCTGAAGATGACCGGAACGATCTCGCCTTCGAATCTGGAAACATCAGCGCCGAGACGCTCTGCGACTTCGCGCGGCTCGCGGCGATAAAGGAACACGGAGCCCGGATCGGCAACACCATCGGCAAGACCACCGGCTTTCGCCACCGCTTCGCCGAGATTGATGCGCCAGGCATCGAAGGTGAATTCGCCCTGCTGACCGGAAGCGCCGAAAGCAAGGAACTTCTGCTGCTCGCGATAGACGTAAACGCGGTCGCCCGGCTGCACGAAGATATTGTTGGCCGGCTCGTACACGAGGTTGGCGAACGGCACCGTCGCGCGGCGGCCGCCGCGCTCGAGCATGACCCAGGTTTCAAAGCCGGCACCGGTGATGCCGCCAGCGCGCGTGATCGCGTCAGTGATGCGGTCGCCGGCGCCAAGACCGGCGGCGGGGTAACGGACCGAAGAGCGGACTTCGCCGAACACGCTGACGAGCGAGGTGTTCTGGCGCGACAGCGCCACGACGACCTGCGGTTCGATCGCGCGATTGCGGATCTTCGCGATGATGTCGTTCTGGATTTCGACGTTCGAGCGGCCCGCCGCCTTGATCGTTCCGGCGTAGGGCACGCTGATGTTGCCGTCATTGTCGACCGACTGATCGGGCAACGTCACGAAGTTGCCAGGCCGGACGCCCGCTTCGATCGGGATAAACAGGCCGCCAGCAGCAGCTTCGAAGATCGTCACCGAAACCGAGTCGCCAATTCCGAATTTGATGGCAGCAGGCGGGCGGCGATCAGTGAATGCACCGGCAAGCACGGCCGGTTCGTACTGGGCCAATGCGTCGACGACGGCCGGAGTAAGCTTCACCAATGCGTAAGGCACCGATGAGGCGATCTCGGTGTTGACCGAGATGCTGTTTGGGCCTGACGCCGGCATGATGCCGCAGGCCGATACCGCGCCCGCGAAACAAAGTGCCGCTACCGCCGACTTAATGCCCCTCACGCCCACGCTCGACCCCAATCCGCCACTTTTGCTAACGAAAAATTAACAAATGTTAGGAAGACGTTAGCACGCATCCCGGCAGTCGCGCATCACAGAACGATGAAATTCCCCAGCCAGATGCGCTATCTTTTGAAGCTGTGGTCCCGGCGCAACAGCTGCTGCGGTGCGAGACAGTTCCAAAATATACCTTACTTAAGATATTGATATTAGTGAATAATTTTTGGTCGTAGAGTTTTACCGCACCCCTCAGCCGACGCTTCTGCTCAAAACTTAAACCCTCGCTGAGTGAAAAAACTGCACCGGCCCTGGCGCTAAAAGCCGCGAATCGGTCCGGGCATCCGCAGGGCCCTTCAAAGCGCACAACGGGTCGCTATCAGGTCGAGATTGGCGTGGATGCCGCTGCGCTTGGTCTGGGCCCGAAGCGAGATCCCGAGCTGCTCGTCCGGCCCGCGCGAACGCAGGGCGCTTTGCTGGAGTCGTTGCCCGACGATCTCGTCGTCCGGGATGTGCTTGCCGACACGGCGCGGCAATGCGGCGACATCAAACTTCTTGTCGACCCCAGCAAGCGAGCCCTGGATATCGACAATGGAAATCTTGGGAAGCCCGCGATCGATGTGACAGGCGGGGTCTTCCCAGATCGTTTTGACGGTGGCGTCATTGGCCGGGTCGACGGAAGAAAAATCGTAGGTCACCACGCCGAAATAATCGGAATCGATCGCGTGGTCGGAAATACGAATGCGCATCTTCAGGTCGGCGCGCGGGGAAACATGATTTTCCCTCATCGCCGGCGCCTCGCGGTCGAGCGACAGCGACACTTCAAGGCGATGTTTTACGCCCGGCGCCGGCGATGAGGG
>Ga0075367_10000835_pt1 | contig 12224 bp, 10 predicted proteins | sample EndMethybrTD3032_FD_71399 | JGI IMG/M metagenome (GOLD analysis project Ga0075367, IMG submission 71399) | Populus endosphere microbial communities from Tennessee, USA - Endosphere MetaG P. TD hybrid TD303-2 | ecosystem: Host-associated > Plants > Roots > Endosphere | place: USA: Tennessee... | reverse complement strand
GATTCAACCACATCCGGCGTCGGCGGCCACCACCGAATTTGCACCGGCGACACGTGGGTTAACCCACGTGTCGCCGGTGCAAATTCGGTGGTGGCCGCCGACGCCGGATGTGGTTGAATCTGCCGTCAACGTAGGACCCGCCACAAAGACGAGAAGAGACCGTCCGCCGTTTCCGTGAGGACGACGCAAATGCGCAGGCAGGTGCGATAGCGCCCGTCATGTTTCGTGCGAACCTACAACACCACCACCTACGGCTCAGCGAGCGACCGTCGATCACCCATAACCGATCACGCTAAACCCCACAATCTGCTTCGATTGCCACGGACCTGCGCAGAAGGGGCGACGATGACCACGCAACTTCCCGATTCGGTTGTAGGACAGCAGACGATGGCGAAGGTCACCCGCCGCCTGCTCCCGTTTCTTGTTCTCCTCTACTTCGTCAACTACCTCGATCGCGTCAACATCAGCTTCGCAGGCCCCAACGGCATGAACGAAGACCTCGCGATGAGCGCCAAGATGTTCGGCTTCGCGTCGGGGATCTTCTTCATCGGCTATCTGCTGCTGGAAGTGCCGAGCAACATCGCCCTTCACAGGTTCGGCGGTCGCCGATGGCTCGCGCGCATCATGCTGACGTGGGGAATCATCAGCAGCGCAATCGCATTCGTGCCCAACGCGGAAACGTTGATCGTCCTGCGGTTCCTGCTCGGTGTGGCCGAAGCAGGCTTCTTCCCGGGAATCATCCTCTACCTCACCTTCTGGTTCCCGGAAAGGCATCGTTCCAAGGCGATTTCGTTGTTCATGGTGGCGGTGCCCGTATCGACCGCCATCGGATCGACACTGTCCTCGCTGGTCATCGAGTGGGGGCATGGTGCCCTGTTCGGCCTCGAGGGCTGGCGCTTCATGTTCCTCGTCGAGGGCATCCCCGCAGTCATTCTCGCGTTCGTCTGCTGGTTCTATTTGACCGACCGACCGGCCGAGGCCAACTGGCTCGAGACCGACCAAAAAGATTGGCTGGAAGGAATTCTGGACGTCGAACGGTCGATGGCCGAGACAGGACAGCACTGGCCGCTCAAGAAGGCGCTCAGTCATCCGAGGATCCTGCTGCTGGCATTCATCTACTTCGGAATCACTTACGGTCTCTACGCGGTCGGGTTCTTCCTGCCCACCATCGTCGCCGGCTTCCAGCAGCAGTACGGCACGCATCTGAGCATCATCGAGCGCGGCCTCGTGACGGCCGTGCCCTACGTCGTCGCCGCCATCGTCATGGTGCCCTGGGCGCGTCACGCCGACCGGACCAACGAACGGGTGTGGCACGTCGCGATCCCCGCGATCGTCGGTGCGGTGTCCATCCCGGTCGCTCTCTACATGACCGATCCCTACCTGGCCATGGTCGCCGTCACCCTGTCCACCTGCTCTGTCATGTGTGCCCTTCCCGTCTTCTGGGCGCTGCCGTCCACGTTCCTCACCGGGGTGGCGGCAGCAGGCGGTATCGCGCTGATCAACTCGCTGGGGAACCTCAGCGGCTTCGGGGGCCCCTACATCACGGGATGGCTCACCGATCTGACCGGAAACGCCAAGGCGGCGATGTGGGTGGTCGGGATCCTATCGTTGGCCGCCGCGGTCGTAGTGGTCTACCTGGGCCACCGGCCCCGGCCCGAACAGGATGCCTAGTGCAGATCGACGGCCAGCAGCTGGCGGCATTCGCCGCGGTGATCGAGCACGGGTCATTCGACGCCGCTGCGGCCCGGCTCCACGTCACACCGTCAGCGATCAGCCAGCGCATCAAGGCACTGGAACAGCGGGTCGGTCAAGTCGTTGTGGTGCGGGATAAGCCCTGTGTTCCGACGTCGGCCGGCGTACCGCTCTTGCGGTTGGCCGCTCAGACCGCGTTGCTGGAGGCCGAGGCCCTCACGGAGATGGCTGGCGGTGACGGCTCCTCGCCGCGAATTGCCTTGGCTGTCAACGCCGATTCGATGGCGACGTGGTTCACCGGGGTGCTCGACACGTTGACGGGAGTGCTGCTCGACGTCCGTATCGAGGACCAGGACCATTCGGCGCGACTACTGCGCGAGGGTGTGGTGATGGGTGCCGTGACGACCGAGCGCGCACCCGTACCGGGTTGCCGGGTGCGGCCGTTAGGCGTGATGAGGTACGTGCCGGTCGCCGCGCCGTCATACGCCGAGCGGTACCTGTCCGAAGGGTTCACCGCGCAGGCGGTGACCGCCGCGCCGTCGCTCGCGTGGAATCGCGACGACGCCCTACAGGACATGTTGGTGCGCAAGGTCTTCCGACGAGACATCACCAGGCCGCAGCATTTCGTGCCGACGGCGGAGGGTTTCGGCAGCGCGGTACGGGCAGGCCTCGGATGGGGGATGTTCCCGGAGAACCTGGCCGCACCCGCCCTCGCGGACGGTTCGTTCGTTCAGGTGACCGATGCGCATCTCGACGTGCCGCTCTTCTGGCAATGCTGGAAGCTCGACAGCCCGTTGGTCACGGCCATCACCGAGGCGGTCCAGTCCGCCGCCGCAAAGATCATGCTGTGACGCCCATTTCGCGCAGAATATGCCGCAAGGTGCGTAGCGCGTAGTGCAGCCGCGACTTCACGGTGCCCTCCGCGATCCCGAGATCCGCGGCGATATCCGCAGTCGTCCAACCCTGGATGTATGAGCGTTGGACCACCGCACGGTGTTGGGGACTCAGCCGCGCCAGCGCTTCGTTGATCAGCATGCGGTCCAGCGCCGCGTTCACCTCGTCGGGACAGGCACGCTCAGGCACCCCCGAGTCGTCTTGCGCGCTCACCTCGCGGCGAAAACGCAAGGAGCGACTCTCGTCGATGATCATGTTCCTGGCGACCGTGAACAGCCACGACCGTGCCGACCGCTCGCTGTCGTTGGTCACCTCGGGGTGTTGCCACACGCGTAATAGCGTTTCTTGCACGACATCCTGAGCGCGGGACGCGTCGCCGGTCAACCGCCACGCGTAATGCCACAGGGCGCCTGCGTGCTCCTGGTACAGCCCCTGCAACCCGTCTGTCACCGCGGCTGTTGTCATAACTCCGACAATGGCATCGGCCGAGGTCCAGGGGCAGGTAGCGTCCCCACTAGTAGCGGCACTACCACCTTCACGCTGGGCGGATACCGGACCGATTCCAGCTAGCCGGGAGGTCAAACGGACGGCAGCGGGGGCGACAGCAATCCGGCCGACGAGCGATTGTGTACACGTGAAGCACAACGCGGCCGTGCTCGGCCAGTTCCTCCGGACCCGCCGGCGTCATCTCGTGCGCGCCGACCTCGGTGTGCCTCCGGCTGGACGGACGACGTACGGCCTCCGTCGCGAAGAGGTCGCCTACCTGGCCGGTGTCAGCATCACGTGGTACACGTGGCTCGAACAGGGACGCGACGTCACCCCGTCCCGACAGGTCCTCGATTCGCTCGCGCGGACACTGCGGTTGTCGCACGCCGAACATGTGTATCTCTTGGCGCTGGCCGGATATGGCGCGCCTCACCCCACCGCAGAGTCCGATCCCCGAACAGTCCCCGATGATGTCCAGCGGCTGATCGACGCTTTTGCGGACTTCCCGGCGATGGTGGTGGCCACGGACTGGACGGTGTTGGCATGGAATGCCGCATATGAGGCGGTGTACCCGAACATAGCCACCGTCGCCGTTGCCAATCGCAACTTCCTGTGGCTGCTTTTCACCGACCCTTACCTACGCACCCTGATACCGGACTGGGAAGTGACCGGGATGTACAACGTCGCGTCGTTTCGGGCGGAGGCTGGCACCCGGGTGGACGAGCCGCCCTTCGCCGACCTCGTCAGCAGGCTCCTGCAGACCAGCGATGCGTTCAGGTCTGCATGGGAGAGCTTCGACATCGACACCATGCCCTCGCGCGAACGCCACTTCCGCCATCCTGATGTCGGTGACCTCTACATGGAGCAACACATCCTGGCGCCCTCTGATCACCCGCACCTGCGCCTGGTGACCTTCATTCCGGTCCCCGACAGCGACACCGCGATCAAGATGCAATCGCTGCGTGGACACAGTCTCGCCCTTTGATGAACCAAATACGTTCTTGAATCGTGTCATTGGTGGGACACCGTGACGACGAGGTCATGCCCAACATGTTCTTCGATCGCCACGGGGAGTACCTCTCGATGTCGTCTGCAGGCGCGCCAACAGCCTCTCCACCGCTGCTGCTGCTCCACCCGCTGGGCTCCACCGCCGAGATGTCGTGGGCGCCGCTGGCGACGTCGCTTCGAGTAGCGGGTCACCGCGTCGCCGCGCCAGATCTACCGGGGCACGGGACATCCCGCGAAGTTCCGTTCACCTGGGAGAGTGCGCGGTCGACAGTTCATACCGCGGCTGACCAGTTCGGCCCCGACAAGCCAGTGCTCATCGGTCACTCTCTCGGGGCGGCGACCGCCATCTACGCCGCACAGCGTGCGCCGGACCGTTTCGCCGGTCTGATCCTCAGCGGTGCCGGTGCCTGCTGGAAGGACCGGTACCTGCGGATCGGTTTGACGGTGGCCGCCGCAGTCGGAGCGCTTGCGGCAGCGGCCGGCCGACGCGAACCACTCGCGCATGCGGCAGGTGTGCGCGGTCTCGAAATCGCGGCCGCCGCCCGCGACTCCGATATCGAACCCGGTGAACTCTGGAGTGCGGCAAGACAGTTGACGAAATTCGACGTGCGTGGCACACCACCGCCGCCAATACCGTGTGCGGTGATCGTCCTCACGAACGACCGGCGAATGCCCCCGGGGCTGCAGAGGGCACTCGCCAAGTATCTGGGCTGCCCGTACATCGATGTCGCCGCGAACCACGACGCACCTGTTCGCCAGTCGGCGCGGTTCGCCGAGGGTGTGCGGACAGCGCTGCCATTGGTGGCCTGCGTCGGCAGGACGGAAGAGGACTTCCCCATGAGCCACACGAGTAGGCAGGTTCACGACCGCCGCGACGCCGTCGTCATCGGTGCGGGCCCGGCGGGTCTGGCTATCGCGCGCCAACTCGAACATCGTTACGGTATAACGACTCTCGTCGTCGACCGGGCACCGGCGCCGGTCCATTCGTGGCGTACGCGCTATGACAACTTCCGCCTCAACACCACCGGGTTCCTCTCGCATCTGCCCGGACAGCGGATCCCGTTGACCGCGGGACGGTGGCCAACTCGTGAGGACATGGTCAGTTACTTCGACAGTTACGTACGGCGCCAGAACATCGCCCTCGAGCTCGGCTGCGAGGTCAAGGAGATCGACCGGGGCGCGGGTGGCTGGCGCCTCAACACTTCGACCGGCGAAATCCGAACGCGGGCAATCATCCTGGCGACCGGCAACTATCGAACACCGATCGTCCCCCAGTGGCCGGGCCTGAACCACTTCACCGGGAATCTCGTGCATTCCGGGGACTTCACGAACGCCTGGCCGTTTCGCGGACGCGACGTCCTCGTCGTCGGCGCGGGAAACTCTGCCGCCGACATCGCCGTCCAACTCGCCAACGCCGGCGCCAACCGAATCTGGCTCGCGGTCCGCACACCTCCGCACCTCGTGCGCCGCGCCATCGCCGGGTTTCCTTCCGACATCTTCCTCGAGATGTTCGCGTGGGTACCGGCGGTCGCCGTGGACCCGGTCATCAGGCTCTCCGAGTGGATGATGTGGGGTGACCTGTCGGCTTACGGGTTTGACCGGCCACCGCTAGGTCTGAAGACGACAGTCGAACAGACAGGCCGCATTCCGACTCTGGCCGACGAACTCGTCGACGTGATTAGAGACGGCCGCGTAGAGGTTGTCCCGGCTGTGGAGGCGATCGAACCGGACCGGGTGATCCTCGCCGACGGGACCTACATACCGCCGGAGGTGATCGTTGCCGCGACCGGCTTCAGCGCGGATCTCGACGGGCTGATCGGCCACCTCGGCGTTCTGGATGACCGCGGCAAGCCCCGCGGCGGATTCGCCTCGGACCTCGGTCACGGAATGTTTGCGATCGGTTACGGCATTCCGCCCAACGGACCGCTGCGCGCAATCCGCCGTGCCGCAACACCTCTCGCAGGTGACATCGCCACCTATCTGGCAGGAACACCACAGCGGTTACATATCGCTGGCACCTGAAATACGCTTCATGACAACCTGTTTCGGAACGAAAGTGTGAAATCGGCCACGCTTCGTGAACGGCCACTCCCCATGAATCGTGTCACCTAGTAGCCGAACTCAAGGGGACCTGATGGCCTTGTTATCCGTCGACAAGTACTACTTCCGCGGCGCGGAAGGCTACGAGGACGCCCGCCGGGCGACGGTGTGGAATGGACTGCTCCCGGACCGCTTCCCGGATGTGATCGTGCAGGCGCACAACGCCGACGACGTGGTGTCCGCGATCGGGTACGCGCAAGCCAACGGCCATAAGATCGGCATCCGATCGGGAGGACACAGCTGGGCGGCCAATCACCTGCGCGACGGCGGCCTGCTCCTCGACGTCAGCCGCCTCGACCACTGCACCGTCGACTCCGAACACATGACCGCCGATGTCGGTCCGGGCACGATCGCCAACGTCTTTGCGGCCGAACTGGACTCACAGGGTTTGTTCTTTCCCACGGGTCACTGCGAAGGCATCCGTCTCGGCGGATACCTGCTGCAGGGTGGGTACGGCTGGAACAGTGGGGTTCTTGGCCCGGCCTGTGAAAACGTACTCGGACTAGAGGTCGTCACCGCCGAGGGCGAGCAGATCTACTGCGATCCGGAGAATCACGCCGACCTGTACTGGGCGGCCCGCGGCGCGGGTCCGGGCTTCTTCGGTGTCGTCGTTTCGTTCAAGCTGCGCATTCACCGGCGCCCTGCTGTGCTGGGCACCTGCCTGTACATGTATCCGATCGAGCTCGCCGACGAGGTGTTCACCTGGGGGCGCAACATCGCTCCCGCGATCGATGACCGTGTCGAATTGCAAATCCTCACCACGACCGCTGTTCCGGCGGCGGGGATCGACCGCCCCGTCATCACCATCGCCTCACCGGTCTTCGCCGAATCGGAAGAGGAGGCGGTCAACGCCCTCGCGGTACTCGGCACTTGCCCGGTCGTCGATCGGGCCATGGTCAACCTGCCCTATGCGCCGACCAATCTCGCGAGTTGGTACACGGCGGTGATGACGAATTATCCCAAGGGACACCGGTATATCGCCGACAACATGTGGACGTCGGCCCCGGCCGAAGAACTCCTGCCTGGCATCCGCAAGATCATCGAGACGATGCCACCGCATCCGTCGCACTTCATCCTCACCGGCTGGAACGCTCGTCCGGACCGCCCGGACATGGCGTTCAGCGTGGAGGACGACATCTACATGGCGCTGTACACCGTGTGGGACGATCCCGCCGACGACGAACGGTACCGCGACTGGGCGGCATCCAACATGGCGGCGATGTCGCACCTGGCGACCGGCAGCGCGCTCGCCGACGAGAACCTCGGCAGGCGGCCCGCGAAGTTCATCACCGACTCGAACATGGCACGCCTCGACAAAGTCCGCTCCGTTTACGATCCCGACGGCCGCTTCCATAGCTGGATGGGCCGCAGATGAACCCACTGCGGATCCTCGTCGTCGGCGCCGGCGTCGGTGGTGTTTCTGCCGCGCGGGGATTGCTGCGTGACGGACATGACGTCACCGTCTTCGAGCGGCGACCCGACACCCGGGCCGGAGGCGGTGCGGTGACCGTATGGTCAAACGGTTCAACGGTTTTGGATCAGCTGGGTGTAGGCATGGACGGCGCCGGTCAGCTGCTGTCGACGGTCCGGATCGTGACGTCGAACGGTCGCCCGCTGGTGAACATCGACGTCCACGCGGTGGTGGACAGGTTGGGTGGCGCCGTTCGGATGGTCCCGCGACGCGTTCTGCTCGACCGGCTGCTGGAAGGCTTTCCTGCGGAACGTATTCGATGCAGTTCACGGGTTTCCGCCGTGGTCGAGACGCGGCGCGGGGTGCGGGTCACGTTCGACGACGGCAGCTGCGCGGATGGCGATCTGCTGATCGGTGCCGACGGTCTGCACTCGACGGTCCGGCGGATCGTCGGTGCGAAACCGGCGAAGCCGACCGGGTGGTGCAGCTGGCAGGGACTGGTCACCGTTGGTCACCTCCCCGACAAGGACGTCGCGGTGCAGATCATCGGCGAGCACGGCAATCTCGGCTTGTGGCCGGCCGGCGGTGCCGATCTGCAGTGGTGGTTCGACCTGCGGCACCCGCCTGACTTCACCAGACCTGAACGTCCGATCGACATGCTCCGCGCGAACTTCGGGGGCTGGTCCGGATTGGTCGATCAGGTACTGGCGACGTTGGCCGACGACGATCTCGCGGCCTCGCCGTTCCCGCACTTTCGGCATCCGATTCCCGGCTCGCCGCGGCTGGGTGCGGTGACCTTGCTCGGGGACGCCGCGCACTCGATGCCGCCCATCCTCGCTCAGGGCACCAATCAGGCGCTGCTCGACACAATGGTGCTGCGCAAGGCGCTTTCGGACTTCTCGACCGGCCCCAAGGGTGAACTCGCGAGTGCGTTGCGGTGGTACGAGAAGACCAGGCGGCGGAGGCTCAAGGCGGTGTCGTGGGTGACGTCGCGGCAGATGTCGCAGAGCGAGTCGGTCTTGAAACCGGCCGCCATGATCTCGGACTCCTTGGGTACGTGGGCGATGACGACGTTTCTGCGGTCTATCAGCCACCGGCGGATCGCTGCGCAAGTCAACCGGGAGATGTCCGGTCGGCTGGTCCGCTCATGACCAGGGTGCCGCCCGTCCAGCTGGCCCGTGCCGTCGAGCGGATTCGCCACTATCTGTATCGGCTCCATCAACGGCTGACACCCGCACCGGCGTCGATGATCGAAATGATCCTGGCGGGCTGGACGTCGCAGGCGATCACCGTGGCCGCCCAACTCGGCGTCGCCGACGCTCTCGCGCACGGACCGTTGACGATCGAAGAGCTGGCGAACTTCGTGGACGCGGACGCGGATGCGTTGGGCCGACTGTTGCGGGCGTTGATCAGCAGGGGCATCTTCCGTCAACGCCGCGACGGCAGGTACGAACTCAACACGTTGGCCGACACCCTGCGCATCGATGCCGTTGGCTCGATGGCTTCGGCCGCAAGATTTTACGGCTCAGGCGAGCAGCGGGAACGCTGGACCCTGTTGGTCGATTCGGTGCGTACCGGGACGTCGGTCGTCCCGGGCTTGCGCGGCAAGTCGAGCTTCGAGTACTTCGTCGACAAGCCCGAGCTCGCCGCACTCTTCAACGAAACCATGACGAGTGTCTCGGCGATGACCGATGCCACCGTCGTGGCCGGCTACGACTTCCGCCTGTACCCGACGATCGTCGACATCGGAGGCGGGCAGGGCCTGTTACTGGCCAGCATCCTTACCGCCGCTCCGGCGTCCCGCGGCGTTCTGTACGACCTGCCGCATGTCGTCGCGGACGCCCCAAATCTGTTGCGACACAGTGGTGTCGCCAACCGGGTCCGTATCGCCGAGGGATCGTTTTTCGACATCGTCCCCGGCGGCGGCGACGCCTACGTCCTGAAGAACATCATTCACGACTGGCCCGACGACATCGCGTTGCAGATCCTGCAGAACGTGCGCACGGCCGGCGGCTCCCGGTCGACGGTGCTGCTCATCGAATTCGTCATCCCGACACACAACCGCGACTTCCCTGGAAAATGGGTGGATCTGGAGATGCTGCTCAACCTGGGCGCGCGCGAACGCACGACCGCGGAGTATCGCGACCTGCTCGCCAGAGCCGGTTTTCGGATGACGCGGGTGGTGCCGACCGCCTCGCCGCTCAGTGTGGTGGAGGCCAGAGCTGACGGCTAGTGCTTCTTCTTACCGAAGGGCAGCACGTGCACGATCGCGACCACGACCGCGCCGACCACCAATCCGATGACCGCCGATGCCGCTGTGTTGACCAACCACGCCAGCACGCCGCCGATACCCTCGGCGACCGCTCGGTGTACCAGGTCTTCGAGGTGGTGCACCCAGCCGTAGAGCGTGTGCCAGCCCAACGTGTCCGTGCCGAGGAGCAGGATGTGACCGCCGACCCAGAGCATCGCGACGGTGCCGATGGTCGACAGCGCCGACAGCAGCTTGGGCATCGCGGCGACCAGTCCGCGGCCGATCTTCTGCGCGAATGTCGACGAGCGCTGCGCAAGGTTTAGGCCGATGTCGTCCATTTTCACGATCAACGCGACCACCCCGTACACGGCGGCGGTGATCACGAGCGCCACCACGACGAGGATCACGAATCGCGACCAGAACCTCTCGCTGGCCACCTCGTTGAGCGCGATCACCATGATCTCGGCGGACAGGATGAAGTCCGTCCGGATCGCGCCCGCCGTCATCTGTTTCTCGGCGTCCTCGCCGGTGGTCGCCGTCGGCGCGGCGTGGGCCTCATGGCCGGTGAACCACCCCAGCACCTTCTCGGCGCCTTCGTAGCAGAGGTACGTGGCACCGATCATCAAGATCGGAGTGACGATCCACGGCGCGAACTGACTGAGTAGCAAGGCCGCCGGGAGGATGAACAGCAGTTTGTTGCGCAGCGAGCCGATCGCGATCCGCTTGATCATCGGCAGTTCGCGGTCGGCGGTGATGCCGTGCACGTACTGCGGTGTCACCGCGGTGTCGTCGATGACGACGCCTGCAGCCTTGGCCGTGGCGCGTCCGGCCGCGGCACCGATGTCGTCGACCGAGGCCGCCGCGAGCCGCGCAAGGGCGGCAACGTCGTCGAGAAGCCCGAACAGGCCCGCGCTCATCGCGTGTCCCTCATGATGTGGAGGCTACCGTGAGCCAATGGCCGGTGCTGATGGCGCGTTTCGCGTAACGAGGATTCTGGCGGGTGCCATCGAAGCGTTCGCCGGACAGGTCTACTTCGCCCCCGAGGCGCATGCCGCGTATCAAGAGCTTGGCTTTTCCGGCAGTCCCGGACTTGCCGGTGGGGTGGCAATGCCCGATATGCGCGCGTACTTCTGCAGCCGCGGCGCGATCCTCGGTCAGGTGCCAGGCGAGGTGGTGGCGTCGGCGTTCGCGGTGTTCAACCCGGCGATCGTGGTGCCTTCCGTCGAGCACGGTTGGTCGTTGACGACCGCGGCAGCGATCATCGCGGCCAGGGACGAGGCGGCCGTCGGCCAGCTGCGACGGATTCTCGGGCCTGACCCCGACGGCGCCGCGGAGCTCGCCCAACTCCTGGGACCGGTGAGCGCGTCGCTTCCGGTTGCAGGGCGTCCGCTTTACGCGGGTTTGATGGGCGCCGAGGTGTCCGACGACCCACTCAGCGCGGCGTGGCGGTTCGCCGACCGCCTTCGAGAGTTCCGGGGTGACGCGCACACGGCGGCCTGGACGTCGGCGGGGTACAGCGCCATCGAGATCGGACTGACGACCGAGCTGTACTGGGGGTTGCGGCACAAGACGTACGTCAGGACCCGAGGCTGGTCGGACGACCAACTCGATGAAGCCATCGCCGACCTGGAGAGGCGCGGTCTGGTGGACGGCGGCGCGCTGACCGAGCGGGGCAGGCAGGAGCGTGAGGCGATCGAGACCCGCACCGATGAGCAGTGCGCGCCGATCCTTCGCACCCTCGGTGACGGCTTCGAGAACGCGGTCGCGTTGTTGCGTCGATACTCCGACGCCGTGCGCGCGGCGCACGGTTATCCCGCCGCGGGTCCGCATGACCTTGCGGCGTTACATACCAAGGAGTGACTCGATCTCACCGCGGGCAAAGTAGATCAGGAAACCCGCGGCGACGACCCACAGCAGCGGGCTGATCTCGCGCGCCTTACCGGCGGCCGTGCGCGTCACCACCCACACGATGAAGCCGACGCCGATGCCGTTGGCGATCGAGTACGAGAACGGCATCGTCGCCACGGTCAGTACGACGGGCAGCGCGACGGAGAACTCGGAGATGTCGATGTGCCGAAGATGGGCCACCATCATCACGCCGACGACCACGAGAGCCGCCGCGGCCACCTCGGTCGGCACGATCGACGCCAGCGGTGAGATGAACATGGCAGCCAAAAAGAGCACGCCCGTAACAAGATTCGCGAAACCGGTGCGCGCACCCTCCTCGATGCCCGCGCCGGATTCGACGAAGACGGTGTTGGACGACGCCGACGTCGCTCCGCCGACGACCGCGCCCGCACCCTCGACGATCAGCGCCGACCGCAAGCGCGGGAACGTCCCTTGATCATCGGCGAGACCGGATTCGCGTGCCAGGCCGGTGAA
>Ga0075367_10000833_pt1 | contig 12228 bp, 10 predicted proteins | sample EndMethybrTD3032_FD_71399 | JGI IMG/M metagenome (GOLD analysis project Ga0075367, IMG submission 71399) | Populus endosphere microbial communities from Tennessee, USA - Endosphere MetaG P. TD hybrid TD303-2 | ecosystem: Host-associated > Plants > Roots > Endosphere | place: USA: Tennessee... | reverse complement strand
CCATGGTCATGTGATGGTGCCAGGCGGGGAAGGAACGGCCGGCGAAGTCCAGCAGCTCGTAGCGACCGTCCATGCAGTCCGCCGTGACCGTGGAACTGACGTAGAGGCGGGTCAGTTCGAGAAGCTCGTCCAAGCGGTGGTGAGTGAGGTTGGTGAACCAGATCCGAGAGCCCGGCAGTCCGTCCGCGGCGAGCTCGGTGAACAACCTGTACGGCCGCTGATCACCGCCACCCTGCTGCGGCTTCCGAACAGGCTGCCGCACCAGCGTGGACAGGATCTGGGCCTGCCGGAACCTCCCGTCGGAACCCGTGACGGCCGCGGTGTGCTGGCTCCACGTACGCCGCGCGTCCGGACCGACCGGACGGCCGCCGACCACGAGCCCGGACCTTGGACGGGGGCCGTTGTGTGGAGTCCTCTGCAAGCGGTTGTGCAGACGTTGATCCGACTCCTTGCCCTCGCGAGCGAACACCAGCCGGGGATTGACAGCGACGATGAAGTCGCGTCCCGTGCCGACCAGAAGGGCCGTCAGCTCCACGAGGTCGGTTGCGTCGCTCATGTCGGCCACTACCGGCACGTCCGGTGAAGCGGTGCTACCGACATGGTCGGCCAGCAGGTCCACCATGTGCCTCCACCGCGGACGGAAGCTCTCGGTCTCGGGTATGCGGGCACGCTGGCGCAGTCCGGGGTCGTCAGTCCATTGCCGTGGAAGCACGAGTCGCCAGTCGACAGGAAAATTGGCCCCCGGGCAGGACAGGAAGAGGCCAACTGCAAGCTGGCAGTTGATGGTTCGCCCGCAAGAGAGGTCGAATCGCTGATGCACACCCACGGACTGATCGCCGCGCTTGGGCAGGATAACGGGTGTGATGGTCAGGGCCCGCACAGATGACCGCTCCTCGATCCACCGTGTCAGAGCGTCACGAGCCTGTCCCCACTCCCATGGACTGCTGTTGATGAACTGCTGCAGCGAATACCACACCGTGGGCGAGCCGGACACCGACTCCGCCACCCGCCGCATCGACTTCCTGCCGTCGGTGAGCAGCAGCCCTTTCAGATAGGTCTGGGCCCATCGGCGCTGATCGGCTCGTGGCAGGTACCCGAAGACCCGCTTCGCGAAGGTGTCAACGGACTGGGCGCCCGGTCCTGCCAGGACCTGCTGTGCGCGCGATAAATGCATGGCCAGCGTTCCCCCTTCACGCCTCCAGTCAGATTCAGTTGATCAGCGAACCACCTCCCTGCACGCCTTCGCTGTGACGTGCGCCTCAAAGAGAGATAATTGTAGGTTAAAGGTTCATGACGCTCCGTGACATCCTTGGCGTCCAGTCATTGGTACGACGCCTGCGCCGCCCCAGAGGCGCAACCACCACGATCATCCACGGCTGGCCCCCACGGAATGGCGTGGTCTGCATGTCTCGCTTATCCATGTAGATGTCGCTGCCGATGTAAAGGTCATCTCGAATGAAATCCACTGATCCAAACCATGTGGCCTGCATCCTGGACGGGAACGGCAGATGGGCTGAAGCGCGTGGTCTGGTGCGCAGTGATGGTCACAACCACGGGGCCGACCCCGCCCGGTGGATCGTCGAGACGGCCGACGACATGGGGCTTGATTGGTTGTCCATGTATGTGTTCTCCACGGAGAACTGGGCACGGCCGGCGGCCGAGATCGCCGTGATCATGCGGGCGATCGAGAGGTTCATCGAGGTCAACCTCGAAAACTGGCATCGCCGGGGTATCCGCATCCGCTTTCTGGGGCGACGGCACGGCCAGGTACCGCCCTCCCTGCGGTCCGCGATGGCCCGCTCGGCCGCGTTGACGGCCTCGAACACGGGCATGACGGTCACTGTGGCCCTGAACCACGGTGGGCACAGCGACATCGTGCACGCGGTCCGCTCGATCGTCGCCGCCGGTGTTCCGGCCGATCAGATCACCGAGCGGACCCTCGCCGCGCACCTGCCCCATCCCGATATGCCTCCGGTGGATCTGCTGATCCGCACCTCCGGGGAGATGCGCCTGTCGGGGTTCCTGCTGTGGCAAGTGGCCTACGCGGAGTTGGTGTTTCTTCCCGATCTGTGGCCCGACATGACACCGGAGAAGTTCCAGGATGCCATCGAGACCTACCGCCACCGCTCGCGTCGCTTCGGGCAGGTGGCCGCACGGTGACCACGCTCGCCACTTGGCGTACGGCCCTGGAGGCCGCTGACATCGGTGACGAACGGCTGTGCCTGGACTACAGCCAGTGCGCACGGTTCATCCGTGAACGCGATACCGGACCGTACGTCGGCGTCCGCGTCCTGGCCCCACCGGCCCTGCAGCCGCACCTGCTGGCGGGGCTCGCATTCGCCAACCGCACCGACGACCTCGCCGACGCCGGCAACAGCCGGGACGCCCAAGCGCGACGCGCGGACTGGCTGACCCAAGCCCGACGTGGAGTATCGGACGACTCGTGCCCCTATCCGATCGTGCGAGCCTTCGTGAACTCCATGACGGTACGGGGCCTGTGCCCATCGTGGATGCGGCGCCTGCTGGACGCCGCCGAGCTGGAGCCCGACTTCGCGGGCTTCGCCGACGAGGCGGAGTTCGGCCAGTACGTGGACCACTACACCTGGCCCCTGCTGATGTGCTCAGCAGGCCTCCAGTACCAGGGCGGCCCCAGCGACGAAGCGGCCCGTACTTGGCGGGCCTACGCCGACTTCGCCCAGCGTCTGGACTTCCTCAACGATCTGCGGGCAGACCTGGCGGCCGGACGCCTGTGTCTGCCCGCCGACGCGCTCACGGAGCACGCCGTGGCGCGCTCCGACCTCGAGCAGGGCCGGGACACCCGTGACGTGCGCGCTCTGCTGCAGGACATGTGCGCCCGCGCCCACACCGCGCTCGAGGAAGCACGCGCGGTGCTGGAGGTGTGCGACCCAGGCCAGTTGGTCGCCGCCCGTTCACTGCTGGCCCTGCAGGAACGACAACTCGACGACATCCGCCGCTCCCGCACACGCATCCTCCTCCGGCCGGTCGGCTTCCACCGCGCCACAATGCTCCGCACCATGCTGGGCGCTCTACTGACGTAGCCCTGCATTCGGTGCTCAGCGACGGCGAGGAAGGCGTGGGCGAGCATGGCCGGGGTGACCCAGCGGGACCATGAGGTGATGCGGCGGACCTGGTGATCGTCCAGTCCCGCCAGACTCTTTCCGGACTGGAAGGTCTCCTCTACCCGCCATCTCGACCCGGCGACCCGCACCAGGGTGGCCAGGAGCGCCGGGGCGGGCGGGAAGCAGCAGTAGGCGAGCTCGCCGTTGGTGCGGTTGCGGCGGATCACCAGCTGGTGGCTGCCAGGTCGATGACGGCCCAGCCGTGGAAACGGTGTCCCTTGGCACCGACCCCTGCCGACAGCTTCTGCCAGGCCCGCTTCGGCGCCTTCGCGGCCCGCGTGTCCGCGCGGAACTTCCCCGCACCGGCGGTGACTTCGGCCGAGCAGGCGACGGCGAGCAGGCAACCGACCCCGCGCTCTTCCAGCGTGGACCGCAGCGTCGGATTGCCGCCGCAGACCTCGTCCCCCGCAACCCAGCCCATGCGGTGCCCGGCGTGAAGGAACCGGCCGATCATGCGGGCGGCCGGCTCCGGCTGAACGACGATCGGGACTCACTCGGACCTGGCCCGGTCCCGCTCGAGCAGGATACGGCGAAGGACCTTGCCATACGGTCCTTTGGGGATCTTGTCCACGAACTCAACCCGCCGAATCCGCTTGTACGGCGCCACCCGCTCGGCTACCCACGCCATGAGGGCCTCGGCGTCCACCGGCCCGTTCGCAACCACGAACGCTTTGGGTATCTCACCTGCTTCCTGGTCCCGGCTCCGGACGACGGCGACGTCGGCTACGTGCGGGTGGGCCACCAACACGGCCTCCAGTTCCGCCGGCGCGACCTGATGCCCCTTGTACTTGATCAGGTCCTTGACCCGGTCGACCACGAACAGATAGCCGTCGGGGTCCACGCGGCACAGGTCGCCGGTGCGTAGCCAGCCGTCCGGGTCAAGAACCGCTGCGGTGGCCGGCTCCGCGTTCAGGTAGCCGTGCATCACCTGGGGGCCTCTCACCCACAACTCACCGGGCTCGCCGGTGCCCAGGTCCTGCCCGCCGGCCGGGTCGACGATGCGCGCCTCTGTGTTCCGTTCACCTTCGCAGGATCGTCCGGCGAGGACCTCCCCGCGATGTCACGCCATGACCACGGCGAGCCCCTCCGGCGCCGTCACGTTCACTGATCCGTCCACCGCCACCGAGATGTCCAGTTGTCCTCCGCCGACTTGGAGCCCTGTCACAGTGAGCGGGGCGTACGTCACAGCTGAGGTTGGGGCCACCGTGACTCTGCCGCCTGGAACGTCGGCCTCCAAGCCCAGGCTGGCCTGGACGGCGAACACCGAGGCCGCGGCCGCCCATGCCTGTGGTCGGCAGGACGCCGGATAGGGAGCAGGGTACTGGGCTTCTTCGACGCCATGACCGGCGAAGAGTTCGGGCAGACGGGCATCGAAGCCGACCGACGCCGTCAGCAGGCCCCCTGTCAGCGAAACTGCGGCGTCCGGGAAGCCTGCCTTGGCCAGGCCGTGTGCCGCAATCGCGGTGTCGTGGGGCCAGATCGAGCCGACGTGGTAGCCGTAGGGGTTGTAGCCCGCCGCGTCTCTGCTGAGCGTGCGCAGGCCGTGGCCTGAGTCGAGCCCCGGCCTCGCGAGCCGGGCCGCCAGTAGCGCCTCTTCTTCGTGGTTGAGGAGTCCGGTGCCGAGCAGGTGGCCGAAGCCGGAGGTGACGGAGCCGACCGGGGTGCCGTCGCCGTCGAGGGCGACGGCCGGGTAGGGGCCCTCGTCATCCTCCATCCAGAAGTGTCTGCGGAAGCGGGTGGCCAGCTCGTGCGCCCACTGTTCCCAGGTGTCCGCGCCGGGCCGGTCGAAGGCACGCAGCAGCGCGGCCCCGTTCCGGGCGGCCTCGTAGGCGTACGCCTGTACCTCGCACAGGGCGATCGGTGCCCGGGCGCGCCGGCCGTCGCGGTGGCGGATGGCGTCGTCGGAATCCTTCCAGCCCTGGTTGGACAGGCCCCGGCCGGTGTGGTCGACGTACATGAGAAAGCCGTCGGCTTCGGCCTGTGCGTGCATCCAGGCGAGCGCGGCCTCGGCGTGTGGCAGCAGGTCCTTGACCTCGGCGGGGACCAGTCCCCACCGCCAGGCGTCGTGGAGCACGGTGATCCACAAAGGGGTCGCGTCGACCGTGCCGTAGTACACCGGTGGGAGGGAGAGGCGGTCGCCGATGTGGAGGCTGGTGCGGCGGACTTCGTGCAGGATCTTGCCGGGCTGTTCCTCGGTCGCCGGATCGTTGATCCTCCCCTGGCGGCGCGCCAGGGTACGCAGGGTGCCGGCGGCGAGATCCGTGCCGAGCGGGAGGAGCATACGGGCGGCCCAGAGTGAGTCACGGCCGAAGAGGGTGAGGAACCAAGGGGCTCCAGCGGCCAGGAACTGGTCCGGGCGGTCCTGGTGGGGTGAGTGCGGGTCGGTCAGGCGCAGGCGGTTCAGGTCGGCGAGGGACTGCTTCAGCCACCTCTCGAGGCGGTGGTCCGCGCTGCGCAGTACGGGGGTGTGCCACGGTATGTATTCGGTGGTCGGGGCCGGGAAGCGGTCGCCGTCGGAGTGGTCGGCGGTACAGGTCAGGGTCGCACTCCAGGAGCCGCCGGGGGCGAGGTCGATGTCGTAGGACAGCCGCCCCGTCGGCACCTGCAGTACGTCCGGCGCGGGCTGGGCGACAAGGCGGACGGTGAAGTCGTCGCCTGCCCAGGACAGCCCGATGTCCTCGCCGTCCGCGATCCCCGGCGGTGCGGCCATCGGCACCTGACCCGACTTGACCTCCTCCATGGTCGCCAGATCCGAGCCGGCGGTCACCGTCAGCCGGAATCGGACGTGGCGGCTTCCCGCGTTGGCCACCTCCACCGCCTCTGTGAAGCGGCCTGCCCGCGTGCTGCGGCTGCGGTGCAGGGCGACGGCGGGATCGGCGGTCTCCTCGCCGAGGCCGCGCAGGATCGCCCTGAAGTCCGCGCCGTCCGCACCGCGCGGGGCGCCCTGGACGGGGGCGAGCGAGATGCCTTCGACGGCGACGGTGAGATGGGACAAGGCCCTGCGGTCGCCGTGGTAGAAGCCGTCCGCGCCACCGGTGAGCTGCCCGTCCGTGCGCGAGACCACCAGGCTCGGCGCGTAGAGGGTGATGACCTTGTCGTGCAGTAACGGCTGCAGGCCCCCGGCCGCGGACGACTGCGCGGTGACGGATCCGTCGGTGTCCTGGGTCTTGACAGTCACATCCAAGGAAGTAGAACCTCTCGTTATTTTAGCGTTCCAAGGACACTAAGTGACTAGTCAGAGTCATTGCAATGGTGATTGGAACGCTAAAATAAGGTCTCTATCTCCCAGCAGGTCGGAGAGCCGCATGCCCCGCTCCAGCAACACCGCTTCGGCAAAGGGCGGCCCGGTGACCCTTGCGATGGTCGCCCGCCGGGCCGGTGTTTCCTCGCAGACCGTGTCGAACGCGCTCAACTCGCCGGATCTGCTGCGCCCCGACACCCTGGAGCGGGTCCGCCGCGCGATCGACGAGATGGGCTACCGCCCCAGCCGCGCCGCGCAGACACTGCGCACCCGCTCCAGCAAGCTGATCGGCTACGGCATCAGTCCCACGCCCTCCGTCCATCCCGTGCTGGACCGGTTCCTGCACGCGGTCTCGCACGCCGCGGACGAGGTCGGCTTCCGCATCCTGCTGTTCGCCGGCCCGCCCGGCGGCCCGACGCTGGAGGGGTATGAGGAACTGCTGAACCAGCATGAGGTCGACGGCTTCGTGCTCAGCGGGACCGCGCGAGGTGACCGGCGCCAGGCGTGGCTGGCCAAGCGTGGGGTGCCGTTCGTCGCGTTCGGCCGGATGTGGTCGGGTCGGCAGGTCGGGGACTGGGTCGACGTCGACGGTGCCGCGGGCACGGAAGCCGCGGTCGAGCACCTCGTCGCCCAAGGACACCGCAAGATCGCTTTCCTGGGCTGGGAGCGGGGCACCTCCGGGGCCGGTGATGACCGGGCCGAGGGCTGGCTGCGGGCGATGCGCCGCCACGGGCTGCCCACGCGCGGGCGGCGCGGTCACAGCGCGGACGACATCAACGCGGCCCGCGCCGCGGTGAAGCCGTTGCTGGACGCCGGCGCGACCGCGGTGGTCGCGGCCAGCGACATGCTGGCGCTGGGCTGCTATCAGACGCTGCGCGAACGTGGCGCCGCTCCCGGCCGGGACGTCGCCGTGGTGGGCTTCGACAACTCACCCACCGCCGAGCTCCTCTCCCCCGCGCTGACCTCCGTCGCCCAGCCGTTGGAGGACGTAGGCCGGGAATGCATCCGATTGCTGCTGGCGCGGATGGCCGCTCCCGACGCGGAGCCGGAGCGGGTCCTGCTGGAGCCGTCCCTCGTCGTGCGCGACAGCACTCCGTCCCGGGATGTGTGAGCAGCCGTGGTTGCCCGCTGCGCCTGTTTCGCGTCTGCCGAGTCACGGGCACGTGCGTTTGCCGGCGGACGGTGCCGGACAGGTCAGGTCCTGGTACCCGCGTCATCCGTTCCATCCCGGCTGGCGCCCTTGCTGGTGTGCGGGCCGAACGGCGGGGCCGTGGTCCCCCGCGGGATCAGGTGGGTGGGCAGGACGATGTGCCGTCCGGGGTCCGCGTGGGCGTCGTTGATGAGTTCCAGGGCCAGCTCACCCGCGATCCGTCCCATGTCCGAAGGGGACTGGGCCACGGTGGACAGGTCGAACCACCTGGCGGTGTCCTGATCGTCGAACCCGACGACGGACATCCGCTCGGGCACCTCGATCCCGGCCTTGCGCAGTGTCCAGGTGATGGAGACGGCCTGCTCGTCCACGTCGGCGAAGACCGCTGTGGGTGGTTCCCGCAGGCTCAGCAGGCTGCCGACCGCTTCCCTGGCGCCGCGCTCGTCACGGGGAGGAAGGGTTACCACGAGCTCTTCGTCCAAGGGGACGCCTGCTTCGGTGAGCGCCTGCCGGTAGCCGAGCAGACGCTCCTGGGAGCTGAAGCCGAAACCGCGGGCCCCCACCGTCTGAGCGAAGGCGATCCGCCGGTGTCCGAGATTGAGCAGATGACGGGTGGCCTTGCAGGCGCCGGCGACATCGTCGACGTACACACTCGGGCGGCCTTCGACGTGCTGGCTGACGTAGATGACCGGCATTTCGAGGTCGTCCAGCCGTGCGGTCTCCGCGTCCGTGAGGTCGAAGGAGAACACCAGCAGCGCGTCGGCGTTGCGCCGGGCCGGAAGGCGCTCGAAAAACGCGGTGCGCTCGGCCAGATCGGGGATCACATAGACGTTCATCTCCAGGCCGGCGGCCCGGAGCAACGGGCCGAGTTGCGTCATCGCCGAGCCCATGAACCACGAGTCCAGCGTGGGCACCAGCACCCCGACGACCCCGGTCTTGCCGGTGACCAGGCTCGCGGCATGCCGCGAGACCGCGAAGTCCAGCTCTCGGGCGGCTTCCTCGACCCGGGCCCGGATCTTCGGCGAGACCGATGTCAGGCCCCGCAGGGTGCGAGAGACGGTGGACGGTGAGACCCCCGCCCGTTCGGCGACGTCGGCCAGTGTGGGGTGCCGCTGAGCTGGTGACATGAGCGGAAGTTAGCACAGATCGGACTACTGCCGACAGACATTGTGACAGCGCTGTCTCGCTACGGACCAAGCGACGGAATTTCCCTTTATGGGTGCATAGCGCGAGGTATCAATCACCCAGATCATCTGTGCTACCACGAAGTTACGCATTGACTTCCGAAAGATGGACTCCTACGGTGCAAGCGTTGTCTCGATGGAGTCGAACCCTTCACCGCAAAGTCATCCTTCAAGGCTTTGACCTGCTCATTTGATCAACAAGACGCCGTGACAGCACAGTCTCGCAAGAGCCATCCACAGGAATCTCGGTAGCCGCTCCCTACAGGTGCCCCCGCCGAGACTTCGGTTCCGCACGACCAGGAGAGACAGTGAACGCCAGAACCATCAGAGCCCTTCAGTGCTCGGCCGCGCTCGTCGCCGCCGGGCTCACCCTCGCCGCCTGCGGTTCCGGCGGTGACAGCTCCTCGAGGCAGTCCCAGAACGCCTCGTTCACCGGCCGTGGCCCGATCTCGTACGTGGCCGGCAAGGACAGCTCCGGTGTCGTCCAGAAGGTGATCGACCGCTGGAACAAGCTGCACCCGAAGGAGAAGGTCACCTTCATCCAGCTGCCCACCGACGCGGACTCGCAGCGCCAGCAGATGATCCAGAACGCCGAGACGAAGTCCGACGCCTACACAGTTCTCTCCCTCGACGTCGTGTGGACCTCGGAGTTCGCCGCGCACCAGTGGATAGACAAGCTGCCCGAGAAGCAGTTTCCGCTGGACAAGATGCTCAAGCCGGTGGTGGAGACGGCGAAGTACCGCACTGGTCTGTACGCGGTACCGGCCGCCTCGGACGGCGGAGTGCTGTACTACCGCACCGACCTCCTGAAGAAGGCCGGCATCACCGCGCCGCCGACGACGTGGGCGGAGATGACCTCCGACTGCGCGAAGGTGAGGAAGCTGCCCGTGGCCAAGGGCATGTCCTGCTACGCCGGGCAGTTCCAGAAGTACGAGGGTCTGACGGTGAACTTCTCCGAGGCCGTCAACTCCGCCGGCGGCGTGGTCACCGACGCCAACGGCAAGCCCGACGTGGACACCCCTGCCGCGAAGAAGGGCCTGGACTTCCTGGTCGGCTCCGTCAAGGACGGCACCATCCCCAAGGAAGCCCTCACGTACCAGGAGGAGGACGGACGTCAGGCGTTCCAGTCCAGCAAGCTGATCTTCCTGCGCAACTGGCCGTACGTATACTCGCTGGCCCAGAAGAGCGCGGTCGCCGGGAAGTTCGCGGTCGCGCCGCTGCCCGGCCTGAACGGGTCCGGATCCTCCAGCCTGGGCGGCCACAACCTGGCCCTGTCGTCGTTCGCCAAGAACAAGGCCACGGCGCTGGACTTCATGAAGTTCTACAGCAGCGAGGAAAGTGCGAGCACGTTCCTCAAGGACGCCTCACTTGCGCCGCCCTACGCGGACCTGTACGACGACGCGGCGCTGGTCAAGCAGTACCCGTACCTGCCGGTCCTGAAGACGTCGATTCTCAACGCCGTGCCCCGTCCACGGGTGGTGCAGTACGGCGATGTGTCGTCGGCGATCCAGCAGCAGGCGTACGCCGCGCTGACCGGCACCAAGACCAGCGCGCAGGCGCTGAAGGACCTGCAGAGCGCGCTGCAGAAGTCCACCGCGCAGTGAGGAGCAGGGCCATGGCCGACATCAAGATCCCACCGGAACCCTCCACCGACGAACCCCACCTCGCGACCGGCCGCCGTTCGCCGGTGAGCGGGCGGCGCTCGGCCGCCCCCGCCACCGAGGGCTCGGGGCGGATGGCAGCTCTGCTGGTCTCGCCCACGCTCCTGGTGCTGACGATCGTCGTGCTCTACCCGACGCTTGTGGCACTGGACGACTCGCTGTACGGGACCAAGGGGCTGGACCCGAAGACCGGCTTCATCAGCGACACCGAGCCGTTCGTGGGACTGAAGAACTACGCCGACATCTTCGGTGCTGCCGGAGACCGGTTCTGGAACGCCTTCTGGAACACCACCTTCTTCACCGTCGTCACGGTCGGGCTGGAGACGGTGATCGGCGTGGCCATGGCCCTGATCATGCACAAGGCGTTCAGCGGCCGGGCAATGATCCGGGCCAGCATCCTCATCCCCTGGGCCGTGCCCACCGCCATATCCGGGCTGCTGTGGCGCTGGATCTTCAACAGCAACGGCGTCGCCAACGCTCTGATCGGCCATCAGATCCTGTGGACCACCGAGGGCTTCCACTCCAAGGTCGCCGTCATCGTCGCCGAGGTGTGGAAGACCGCTCCCTTCATCGGGCTGCTGGTCCTGGCCGGATTGCAGGTGATCTCCAAAGAGGTCTACGAGGCCGCCCGCCTCGACGGCGCCAGCGCCACCCTCCAGTTCTGGCACATCACGCTGCCCCTGGTGAAGCCCGCCCTGCTGGTGGCCATGCTGTTTCGCTGCATGGACGCCCTGCGCATGTTCGACCTGCCCTATATCCTCATCGGCGCCCAGAAGAACTCCGTGGAAACCCTCTCCATGCTCGCCCAGAACGAAGCGTCCAACGTCCGTTTCGGACCCGCCTCCGCCTACTCCGTACTCCTCTTCCTCTACGTCTTCCTCGTCGCCCTCGCCTTCGTCCGTCTCCTCGGCGCCGACCTCGTCGGCGACGACGGCAAGGCCAAGCCCGCCCGCAAACGCCGGAAGACGACCTTCTCACGCCGTACGGAGGTGACGGCATGACAGCCTCGGCGACATGGCGCAGGTGGCTGCCGTACGTCGGTGTGCTCACGGTCGCCGCCTACTGCCTGGCCCCGTTCTACTGGATGCTCGTCTCCAGCCTGCGCCGCACCTCCGACATCTTCGACAACTCCCTGCTGCCCTCCCGGGTGTCGTTCGAGAACTACCGATCCCTGCTCAACGCCTCGCAGGGCTTCACCCGGGCCCTGCTCAACAGCCTGATCGTGGCCGGCATCACCACCGCGCTGGCGCTGCTGCTGGCCACCTTCACCGCCTATGCGATGGCCCGGCTGGAATTCCGATTCAAGCGGCTCATCCTCACCCTCATCATCGCCACCTCCATGTTCCCGGTGGTGTCGATCGTCGTCCCGCTGCTGAAGCTGTTCACGGACATCGGCTGGATCAACACCTACCAGTCGATGATCGTGCCGAGCATGTCCTTCGCCCTGCCGCTGGCGGTGTGGAACCTGACCACGTTCTTCCGGCAGATGCCCGACGAACTCGAGCACGCCGCCATGATCGACGGCTGCACCCGGGGCCAGGCGTTCCGCAAGGTCATCATCCCGCTCGCCGCGCCCGGCATCTTCACCACCGCGATCATCACTTTCATCGCCGCCTGGAACGAGTTCCTCATCGCCCTGACGATGACCAACAAACCGCAGATGCAGACCGCACCGGTCGCCATCTCCAAGTTCACCGGCGCCACCACCTACGAGACCCCCTTCGGCAGCCAGATGGCCGCCGGCGTCCTCGTCACCATCCCCCTGGTGATCATGGTGCTGCTCTTCCAACGCCGCATCGTCGCCGGACTCACCGCCGGCGCGGCGAAATAGCAACGCGCAGCGAAGTCACAG
>Ga0075367_10000831_pt1 | contig 12247 bp, 7 predicted proteins | sample EndMethybrTD3032_FD_71399 | JGI IMG/M metagenome (GOLD analysis project Ga0075367, IMG submission 71399) | Populus endosphere microbial communities from Tennessee, USA - Endosphere MetaG P. TD hybrid TD303-2 | ecosystem: Host-associated > Plants > Roots > Endosphere | place: USA: Tennessee... | reverse complement strand
CTGCGCGTAGCCGAGATTCCGGATCGCTTCCTCGTTCAGCGTCCAGTCCGGCGCCTCGCGCATCTGGTGCCCGGAGTCGCTGCCGTAGGTGACGAAGCCGAGCTGCGCCGGCGATCGCCCGTCGATCGGATAGCCGGCGCCGCGCAGATCCGGGATCATGCCGTTCATGCCGCCGCCGCCCTGCTGCGCGGCGCGGCGGTTCCATTCCGCCGGCAGCCATACGCGGAAGGCAATCGGCCGCGCGGTCGGGGCCGTATCGACCGGCACGATCCGTCCTTCGACCTCACAGCGCGCGGGCAGCGGATCGGCGGCGGGCACCCATTTCGGCTCCGACAGCGTCACCGCGGACACGGGCTCGCCGATGTCCTTGACGGGAATCGACGCGCCGATCTTCGCGGCGGTGCACGCCGCCGCGGTGATGGCGAGGGGCGTGTCGGTGAATCGCGACGGCGCCGGCGCCGCGACGGCCTGCGCGATTATCGACAACGCGAGAGTCTGCATCAACATCGCGCGGATTATTGATCGACTGCTCGCGGAGTTCCGCCTGAAGGCGGAAGCTACAGGTGGCTGCCGTAGCTTCCGCTACGAAACTACCTGTAGTTTCCGCCTTCAGGCGGACCTACGAAGCGACGTGTAGCTTCCGCTACGAAACTACCTGTAGTTTCCGCCTTCAGGCGGAATCGCGCCCGTGCTCAGCGAGGGAGCCGCGCGGGATCGACGACCACGTGCTTGATGCGCTGGCGCTTCCACGTGTAGGTGATGTGGACGAGGCCGTCGCCCGTCTGAATCACCGCCGGGTACGAGTACTCCCCGGCGTCCGTCTCCAGCGCAATCGGCGCGTCCCACGCCTTGCCGTCGCGTGACACCGCGAGGTCGAGCGGGGACCGGCCCTGCGTCGTGTGGTTGTAGACGATCAGATGGCGGCCGTCGCGCAGCGTCACCGCGTCGATGCCGGCGTTCGGGTTCGGCAGCGAGGTCAGCGACACCGGCGTCCACGTGCGGCCGCCGTCGCTGGACCACGTCTCGAACACGCGCTGCGAGCGGCTGCGGCCGATCGCCTGCAGCCGGCCGTCGGCGTGCACGAGAATCGCCGGCTGAATCGCGTCGAGCTCGCTGCCGCTCGTTGCCGGAGGCGGCCGGACGATCGTCCACGTCTTCCCGCGATCCTCCGACCGCTCGAACTGCACCCGCCACACGCTCGGGCTCGCCGTCGTCTCGGTGCTCGATCCGCTGACGATCGTGCCGCCGGGGAGCCGCACCGGCTTGTTCTTGATCGGCCCGAGCACGCCGTCCGGCAGGCGGCGGCGGTCGCTCCACGTGCGGCCCCCGTCGCGGGACGACAGCGCCATGCCCCACCACTCCGACGGGCTCGGCCCTTCCTTGTAGAACAGCGTCAGCGCGCCGTCGCCGGTATCGAACAGCACCGGGTTCCAGAGCGGAAGGCGTCTGCCGTCAGGCTGCACGCCGGTGGCGACTTCGACCGGCGCGCTCCATGCGCCGCCGATCCGGCGCGACACCCAGATGCCCACGTCCGGTGCGCGCTCGCGCGTGCCGCCGAACCACGCCGCGATCAGGCCGTCTCCCGTCTCGGCAATCGTCGACGCGTGCGCGCTCGGGAACGGCGCCGTCTCGTAGATGAATTCGGACGTCACGACCGGCGACGGCGCCTGCAGCGCGGCGAGCGTGAGTACCAGGACACACATGCCTCTCATGACCGGATGATAGACTCGCGCGCATGCCCTTCGCACGGAAAGTTGCATCGCTCGCGGCAGTCGCCGTGGCGCTGGCCGCCATGTCGCTCGGCGCCGCGGGCCAGGACGGCGTCAAGAAGGCGGAATCCCCCAAGGAATTCAAGGCGCTCAAGTACCGCAACATCGGTCCCGCGGCCGGCGGCCGTGTGTCGCGCGTCGCCGGCGTCGCCGGCAACCCGATGCTCTACTACGCCGCCACGGCGTCGGGCGGCGTGTGGATGTCGAACGACGGCGGGACGACGTGGAAGCCGATCTTCGACGATCAGCCCATCTCGTCGATCGGATCCATCGCGGTCGCGGCAAGCGATCCCAACGTGATCTACGTCGGCAGCGGTGAAGCCAACATCCGCGGCAACGTCGGGGCGGGCAACGGCATCTACAAGTCGATCGACGGCGGCAAGACGTGGACGCACGTCTGGAAGCAGGAAGGCCAGATCGGCACCATGGCGGTGCACCCGAAGAATCCCGACGTCGCGTTCGCGGCCGTGCTCGGCCACGCGTTCGGTCCCAACCCCGAGCGCGGCGTCTACCGCACCCGGGACGGCGGGAAGACCTGGCAGCAGGTGCTCAAGAAGGACAACGACACGGGCGCGTCGGACGTGGCGATCGACGTCAACAATCCCAACATCCTCTTCGCCGGCCTGTGGCAGGCGCGGCGCTTCCCGTGGGATCTGCGGAGCGGAGGGCCGGGCGGCGGCCTCTACACCTCACGCGACGGCGGCGACACCTGGAAGCCGTTGACGGCGCACGGCCTGCCCGAGGGCGTCTGGGGCAAGGTCGGCGTCGCGATCGCGCCGTCCGACGGCGACCGCGTCTACGCGCTGATCGAAGCCGAGAAGGGCGGGCTGTTCCGATCGGACAACGGCGGCGAGGACTGGGAGCTGGTCAGCGCGAACCGTGCGCTGCGGCAGCGCGCCTGGTACTACTCGACGCTCACCGTCCATCCCTCGAACCCGAACGAGGTCTGGTTCCCGCAGGTGCCGATGCTCCGGACGATCGACGGCGGGAAGACCATCGACTACGTGAAGGGGATCACGCACGGCGATCACCACGACGTCTGGTTCGATCCCGCCGATCCGCGCCGGCGCATCGTCGGCAACGACGGCGGCGTGAGCGTCACGCGGAACGGCGGCCAGAGCTGGTACGCCGCGCCGCTGCCGATCTCGCAGTTCTATCACGTGTCGGTCGACAACCGACGTCCGTACAACGTCGCGGGCGCGATGCAGGATCTCGGCACCGCGCAGGGACCGAGCAACAGCCTCGCCGACGGCATCCACCTGACCGACTGGCACGGCGTCGGCGGCGGCGAGGCGGGCCACGTGTACTCCGATCCGGGCGATCCCAACATCGTCTACGCGGGCGAGTATCTCGGCATCCTGACGCGTTACGACCATCGCACGGGCGAGTCGCGCAACGTCAGCGCATGGCCCGAGAACCCCTCCGGCAAGGGGGGCGAGGAGATGAAGTACCGCTTCCAGTGGACGGCGCCGATCAGCGGATCGCCGCACGACCCGAAGGTCGTCTACCACGGTGCGCAGGTGATCTTCCGCACGCGCGACGGCGGCCAGCACTGGGAGATCATCAGTCCGGATCTCTCGCGCAACGACAAGTCGAAGCAGAAGTGGACGGGCGGGCCGATCACCGGCGACGGCACCGGCGTCGAGACCTACGGGACCGTCTTCGCCATCGCCGAGTCGCCGAAACAGAAGGGGCTGATCTGGGCCGGCAGCGACGACGGACTCGTGCACGTGACCGTGGATGACGGGAAGAACTGGAAGAACGTGACCGCGGCGATGCCCGATTTCCCGGAGTGGGCGACCGTCAGCATGATCGAGCCCTCGCCGTTCGACGCCAACACGGCGTACGTCGTCGTCGACGCCCATCGGCTCGACAACATGCGCCCCTATCTCTACGCGACGACGGATCTCGGGCAGACGTGGACGCGGATCGACGGCGAACTGCCGCAGGACGTCTACCTGCACGCCGTCCGCGAAGATCCGAAGAAGCGCGGCCAGCTGTATCTCGGCACGGAGCGCGGCGTGATGTACTCGCCCGACCACTGGAAGGACTGGCGGCCGCTGAGGCTGAACATGCCGACGGTGGCGGTCCACGATCTCCAGGTGAAGGACGACAACCTCGTCGTCGGCACGCACGGCCGATCGATCTGGATCCTCGACGACCTGCAGGCGGTCCGTGAGTACACGCCGGCGATCGCGGCGGAGCCGGTGCATCTCTTCGCGCCGGCGGAGGCCGTCCGCTGGCGCTACGGATCGAGCGCGTGGGGCACGCGCGGGTCGTTTCCGGATCCGCCGAAGGGCGCGGCGATCTACTACTCGCTGAAAGACGAACTGAAGACGGACGTGAAGCTCGAGATCCTCGACTCGACGAACAAGGTCGTCCGGACGCTGAGCAGCACGCCGCCGGAGCCGATGGGCAGCGACGACAACGAGGATCCCGACGATTTCAAGAACCTCGCGCTCCCCCGCGGCGCCGGCGTGCAGCGGACGGTCTGGGACCTGCGGCACGAGGGCGCGCGCAAGATCAAGAACGGCAAGATCGACACGGGCGATCCCTTCACCGGTCCGCTCGTCGTGCCGGGCGCCTACACCGTCCGTCTGACGGCGGCGGGCCAGACACTGACGGCCCCGCTGAAAGTCGTCGCCGACCCGCGCGGCGATCTGCCGGCTGCCGATCTCCAGGCACAGACGGCGTTCGCGCTGCGCGTGCGCGACGACATCTCGAAGCTGACGGACCTGGTCAGCCAGGTGCGCGCCGTGCGCGATCAGCTCAAGGCGCACACGACCGCGCTCGAGCCGCGCAAGACACAGGAAGGGATCGACGCGCTGCTGAGGGCCTCCGACGCCGCCGTCAAGCGGACCGACGAGCTGGAGAACAAGCTGCACAACCCGACCGCCGAAGTCGTCTACGACATCCTGGCGATGCGCGGCGGCACGCGCCTCTACTCGCGCCTCATCCCGCTGCAGAACTGGTCGAGTGAAGGCAGCGGCCTCCCGACCGCCGGCATGATGCAGGTGCTCGTCGATCAGGAGAAAGAGCTGTCGGCGCTCGAAGCGGAAACGAAGCAGTTCCTGGACGCCGACGTGACGTCGATCAACCAGCGCGCGTCGCGCCTGGGCGTGCCGTTCGTGGTCGTGAAGCCGCAGTAACCAGCGAGCGGTTTCCAGGACGCATGTCTGGCCCGATGCCCCTGTAGCGCATCGGGCCAGGCGTCGTCAGTCACTCCGCCGGCACGGCGGGTGTCGCCAATCAGATCACGGCAGATGCCGCGTCCGCCGTGTTTGCGGATTCGACGCTGGTACCGTAGACCGTCTCGTAGATCGTCCGCGCGCCGGTGAACGTCGGATCCACGTCTTCCTGGTTCCCCTTCGTGTGGTCGTTGTCGAGGCGCCAGCTGAACATGCCGCCGAGCCGGTTCTGCAGCGCGTACTCGGTCCAGGCCGCGGTGTCCGGAAGAGATGTCAGGTAGGCGCCCTTCTCCGTCGACACGCCGCCCATCAGGATGGCCGCCTTGACGCCGGCCTTCGTCCACGCCGGCGCGTCCGACGGCGTGCCGGAAGACGAGTAGTCCTGCAGCTCGACGTAGTTGACGTTCTCGTTGAAGGCCTTGACGGCCTTCTCGCCATACAGGCCGAGCGGTCCGGTCGAGGGCCACGGTGCCGACACGGCGATGCCGAGTCCAGCCGTCCTGAAGCTCGGCCCGAGCTGCGCGACGAACGTCGCGACCGCGCTCATCGCGTCGGACTCCTCGGCGTCGATCGACACGCCGTCGTAGCCGTTCGCCTGGAGCCAGCCGACGATGTTCGCGGTCGAGCGGTTCTTGTTCTTCGTGTTGTCGGCGACAGTGGCGGCGATGCCCGTGCTGCCGAGTCCCACGTAGATCAGGGCGGCTGGCGCCTGCGTCGCGATCTGATCCCTCACCTGATCGGCGTACTGCCCGGTCATCTGAATCGTGTAGCCGCTGGCACCCGAGGCGACCAGGCTCGCGAACGCAAGGTTGTAGCGCGTCGCGTACTGGAGCGGAACGATCTTGTTCACCAGGTTGTTCAACCCGGTCGCGTTCCAGGTGTCGTACCACGTCGCGATCTGAAAGGAAGAGGTTGTCTTGCTCGCCATGATGTCCTCCATCACTGCCGGGAATCGTCTGCCTGATGCTTGGACGACCGCACGGCGAGCGTTTCTGCGCGGCGTGTCAGCGCAACACTGACGCGCGCGAACCATTTTTTTCGGACGCAATCGACAATCTCGTAACGGCAGGTACTTTGGTCGTTGAGAGTCATCGCGGAATTTCTGACAGAGCAGACGAATCGCGCTTGACTTCGTGGGCAGGCGAGCGCTTTACTGACCGCCAGGAGGACGCGTGACCACCCTCCCGATTCCTGCAGACGCCCCTGCGCGACCAACCGCCATCCGGGGCAAACGTGTCGCCGTCATCGAGGCGGGACATCCGCGCGCCGACAGCCTCGCCTCGATGTTCCTGCTCCTCGGGTACGGCGGCCTCGTCATCAGCTCGACGCTCCGCCGCGAAGGGTACGACGTGAAGTACTTCCCCATGTTCACGAGTACCCGACTCGACGACGCCTTCATCTGCGACAGCGACTATCTCCTGATCTCGACGATGGTGCACACCGCCAGGCTCGGGTATGAGATCGCCGACTGGGCCCGGGCGCGCCCTGGCGGCGGCCCCGTCGTGATCTTCGGCGGGCCGCATCCCACGTGCGAGCCGGAAGACACGCTCGCGCACTGCGACTACGTCGTCATGAACGAGGGGGAGGAAACGCTGCTCGAGCTGCTCCGTCGTCTCGAGTCCGGAGGCGCCGGGCCCGACGACATCGCGGGACTCACGTTCAAGCGGCCGGATGGATCGATCGTCTACACGCCGCGGCGCACGGCGATGAAGAACATGGACCTGCCGCTGGATCCCTCGGTCATCTACGACTACCCGGGCATCGTCGGCGGGTTTCTCAGGACCGGCCGCGTCCGGTTTCCGTTCCCGGTCGTGCAGTTTTCGCGCGGCTGTCCGTACGCCTGCAGCTTCTGCCTCGGCATGCGGCAGCTCGGCAAGGAGTACCGCACCCGTCCGGCGGACAGCGTCATCATGGATCTCCAGCGGCTCCACGATCTCACCGCGTTTCCGGTCGCGATGTTCCACGACAACGACATCGCGATCCGGCGGAACGAGACCAAGGATCTGCTGCGGGAGATCGCCCGGCAGCGCCTGCCGATTCGCCGCATGAACGCCTTCACCCGCGTCGATTCGACGAAGGACGAGGAGCTGTGGCGCCTCTTCGACGCAGCCGGCATCGCCAACGTGTTCTTCGGCGTGGAATCGCTGAGCCAGAAGACGCTGGACTCGTACCACAAGGGGACGTCGGTCGACGGCATCCATGCCGCGATGCGCCGGCTGCGCGACTACAAGGTCAAGGCCCGCATCATCGCGAGCTTCATCGTCGGCGACGTCGACGATCCAATCGAGGAGCTCGCGCTCATCCGTGAGTTCTGGCGCGAGTATCACGAACAGATCACGCGGGTCGTCATCCAGCCGCTGATGGAGTATCCGTTTCAGGAGAAGCTGCGCGGACAGCACCAGCTCTACGCCGACGATCGCTTCGTCCACTACGACTGGGACTATTTCTCCGGAGACTACCTGGTCTTCTTCCCCAGGATGGTCCCGCCCAGCCGGCTGCAGGCCGAGCTGCTCAAGACGTTTCAGACCGTGCACGGGGTCCCCGCCTGTTGCCGGTGGAAGCGCGACTATCAGGTCACGCAGGCGTACATCCGCTATACCCATCGTCACAAGGAACGAAACCTGCGGCGGTATATCGAGTTTCTCGAGACGCGCGAGGCCGGCAAGTACGATCGCGACGGGCATCTGATCCCGGAGACGCTCGCCGGCGATGTCAAGCCGCGGGAGCTCGGTCACTACCTGCCGCAATCGCCGCGGCGCTGGAGACGTCCACGCGGCGCCGGCGCGGCCCGCACGCATTGACCGCGGTTCGTTTCGCGGATTTCGCAGCAAGGAGGATCGATGCCGTCGATCGCATCCACGTCCCGTACCGGTTTGACGTCACCTGAGACCGCGGCCGCGCCGTTCACGCAGCCGGCTCCACGCAATCGGCGGATCGCGGCGTTCGAGCACATGGTGCGCACCGCCGGCGTCCCGTGCGAGATCGAGCTGCCGTCGGGAGCGTGCATCCGCGCCGGCGCGGACCCGCCGGCCTTCCGCGTCAAGGTGCGCTCCGAGAAGGCCCTTCGCCGTCTCGACGAGTACGCGTTGGGCATGGCCTACGTCGAGGGACAGATCGACTTCGAAGGAGACATGCTCGCGCTGCTCGACGTGCGCGCCGCCCTCCGCGACCGCTTCCCGCTCGCGCTGACGCTCCGGTTCCTCTCGCAGCTCCTGCTCGCGCCGTCCACGTGGATCAACAAGCGATCGATCGCGGACCACTATTCGTACGGCGACGACTTCTACCTGTCGTTCACCGACCGCGACTATCACTTCTATTCACATTGCGTCTTCCACGACGACGAGGAGACGCTGGAGCAGGCCGCCACGCACAAGCTCGAGCAGATGTTCGACGCGCTGGAGCTGAAGCCCGGCATGCGGCTGCTCGACATCGGCGGCGGCTGGGGCGCGGCGATCAAGTACTGCGCGCCACGCGGGGTGCACGCGACCAGCCTGACGGTGGCGGAAGACTCGTATCGCTACATCACGCGCCATCTGCAGGAGTCAGGTCTCGACGGCGAGGTGCGGTTCGAGGATTTCCTGGTCCACGCGCCGGCCGAGCCCTACGATGCCGTCGTGATCTACGGCGTCATCGAGCACATCCCGATGTACCGGCGGTTCGCCGAACAGGTGTGGCGCTGCCTCAAGCCGGGCGGACGGCTGTACGTCGATGCGTCCGCGACGAAGCAGAAATTCGAGATGAGCGCCTTCACCAGGCAATTCACGTGGCACGGCACGCACACGTTCCTCTGTCTGCAGGATCTCATGCAGGAGCTGCTGTACGCGGGCCTCGACATCGTCCGCGTACGCGAAGAGACGCGCGACTACGAGCTGACCATGCGCCACTGGGCCGAGCGGTTCGACGCGCAGCGCGACATGGTCGTCGCGCGATGGGGCGAGCGGCTCTATCGCCATCACCGGATCTTCCTGTGGGGCGGCTGCCACGCCTTCCGCACCGGCGGCCTGCAGGCGTATCACCTGGTGGCGCGCCGCGGCGTCCATCCCGGTCCGCGGCCCGGCGCCCTCACGCGCGCCTCACAGTTCGTGAAGAGCCTGGTGTAGCGGCCGCCTCACTTCGGCGGCGACAGCCACCGCTCGAACCATGTGAGCGACGTGGCGCGAGCCTCCGCCGTGATCTCGTGCGCCGCGTCGACTTCCAGGAGAAAGGAGAACTTCTCGGGCGCGCCCGCCGCCGCATAGGCGCGCTCGGCGGCGGTCACCGCTTCCCTCACGCCTCCGAGCGGCGACCGCGGGTCCGAGTCGGCGTTGACGACGAGCAGCGCGCGCGGCGCAATCAGCGGCAGCATGGCGGGACCGTCGAACTTGTCGACCAGGCCAGGCGCGATGCGATCGTAGAACTTCCGGACGAAGGCGGCGTTCAGGGACTGCCCCGCGTCGGCGGCGGCGGCCTCGGTCGCCTGACGCAGCGTCCACGTGCGCGCTTCCCACGCGGCCGGACGCCGCAGCGACCATCCGTAGCTCTGCACGCCGATGAACGGCACGACGGCCTTGATGCGCTCGTCGGCCGCCGCGGCCAGGTACGCCTCGGTGCCGCCTTTCGAGTTGCCGCTCAGCCCGATGCGCGTGGCGTCGACGTCCGGCCGCGTCGACAGGTAGTCGATGAGGCGCATCACGTCCCACACGGTGTCGTACATGTACGGATGCCCTTCGCCGGTCTTGTAGGCGCGCAGCATCGCGCTCTGGTAGGGGTTCTGGAGACCGGGAATCGGCGTCGCGCGCTCGCCATGGTGCCGCGCGTCGATCGAGACGGCCAGCCATCCGCGATCGGCGTACTCCTCGAGCCAGCCGCGCATGCCTTCCTTGGCGCCGCCGGTGCCGTGGAGCGCGATCACGACGGCCCGGCGCTGCGGCCCGTCGTCCTTCTTCAGGATGAGCACCGGGACGCGCTCACCCGGCTCGGAGGCAAACGACAGCAGTTCCTGCCGATAGCCCTTCTCCGTCGTCGTCACTTTCGCCGGCGATGGATCGAGCGGCGCCTGCGGCCGCTTGATCGTGTCGACGAAGGCGGCCCGCGCCGCCGCGGCGGGTTGCGTTCCCGCCTGCGCCGCGGGATGCGCGGTCATCGCGCACAGCAGGACGACGGTCGGAAGCGCTCTACCGGGAGATCGCACGCACCCTCCTTATCGAAACAAACGGCTGAAGAATCCCGGCTTGCGTTCAACGGGCAGCATCGCCCAGACGCGCTCGTGACCGGCGCGCCGGATGGCGTCGACACGGCCCCAACTGAAGCCCTGGCCCAGCGATGGACGCCGCAGATCCGCGACGAGCGCGTTCGGCGGCAGCGACGCCGCAAAGTCTTTCAGCACCGCATCCGCGGAATCGCGCAGATCGGCGCTCGGCACGAGATCCGGGTTGTCCCGCCAGATCCGGTGGACGACCTCGTCGTGGACGACATCGATTGAACGGGGAAGACCGCCCTCCGCCGCCGCGAGCGACTCGCGCAGAAAGTCTTCCAACGTAGCCGACTGATATGCCAGCACGGGCGGATCGTGGCACACGTAGAAGACCGGTTCCCACTTCGTCATGCCCGGCAGAAGATCGAGCACCCAGAAGTTGCCACACCCATCGCCCGCGATGGAATAGGCGTGCGGGAGGACCTCTTCGAGTCCGAATCCCTCGAGGTCGAGGAGCGAGAACTCCACCGGACTGTTTGCCAGTCCCGTGGTGATGCGCAGCGCCTCGCGAACATCGGCCGGAACCGGACACGGCAGGCGCGCTTCGAGAGCGTGGATCTGATCCTCGGTCGCCGGCGGCAAGAGCTCGAAACCTTCGCCCTTCTTGCCCGTTCCGGCGCGGCGGCCCGCGAGCTGCTGAAGCGTGTCGGCCAGCATGCGGTCATGTTAGCGCGTCAGCCTCATCCCACGGATCACCCCCCAAAAGGAAAAAGGCCCACGCACCGGAAGAGTGCATGGGCCTTCGTGTCCTTCCGTCCGCTCAATACAGCGTCGACAGGAAGAAGTCCTTCATCCGCGCCGCGTAGTAGACGCCGTACTGCGCGAAGGTCGCCTTGGTCCGATCGTCCGGCTTCCAGTCGAAGAACGCGTGGCCGGCGCCGCCGACCTGGACGTACTCGGCGCGCTGCCCCGCCTTGACGAGCGCGTCGGTGAACTCCTTCACCATCTCGTCGCGGATCAACTGGTCGCGCGTGCCGCGCGTCAGGTACTGCGGCACGGCGCGCTCGGTCGCCTGCGGAATGTGCGCGAGCGGCGCGATCGCTTCCTTCCACGCCGCGTCGTTCTCGTGCCCTTCGGCGGACGTATTGAGCATCGCCGGACCGAACACGCCGTAGCTCGGCGCGGCGGCCTTGATGGCCTTCGACAGCTCGTCGCGCACCTGCTCGGCGGTCTTGCCCTTCGGCAGGTAGGTCGGCTTGAACTCGAACACGCCCGGCGTCACGCCGAAGCCGCGCGAGCCGATCATGTTGGTCATCAGCGACGCCGCCGCCGAGAGGTGCCCGCCGGCGCTGTCGCCGGTCACGCCGATCCGCGTCGGATCGCCGCCGTACTGCGCCGCGTGTTCCATGATGTGCGCGATGCCGCCGAACACGTCCTCGATGATGTTCGCCATCGTCGTGCCGGTGGCGTCGCCGTCGGCCTTGCCGGCCCAGCGATAGTCCATGCTGGCGACGACGAACTTCCCGCCCTTCGTCAACTCGCGCGCGAGCCCGCGCATGATGTCTTCGTCGTTGGCGACCCACCCGCCGCCGTGGACGATGACGATCACCGGCAGGTTGCGCGCTCCCTTCGGCGCATAGACGTCGTACTTCAGCGGCTTCACGCCCGGCTTGGCGAACACGACGTCGTGCGTGACGACCAGATCCTTGACCGCCGCTTCTTCGATGAACGACGCGCCGATCCGCTTGTCCTGGTCGATCGTGACCTTGAAGGCCGGCCCGGGGTTCTCGTGAGGCATCTGGCCGAACCGGCCGGGTACGGTGTAGAACACCGAGTCGATCGCGTAGCCGGGATCCGGCGTCGCCGTCACGGTGACGACCGTCCCCTTCGCGTACTTGCCGTCGGCCGGGAGCGCCGGCGCCAGCTGCACTTTGCCGTGCACGGGCGGCACGAGCGTGACGGTGTAGGGACCGTTCGGGTTGGGGGCCGGCGCCGGCGGCTGCGCCAGGGCCGCCGCGGCGGACAACGACACGGCGGCAGTCATGAAAGCGAGAGTGCGGAGTTTCATCGCGCGGATTTTATGCCGAACCGCCGCGTCGAACAACGGACAGCGCGTG
>Ga0075367_10000829_pt1 | contig 12260 bp, 11 predicted proteins | sample EndMethybrTD3032_FD_71399 | JGI IMG/M metagenome (GOLD analysis project Ga0075367, IMG submission 71399) | Populus endosphere microbial communities from Tennessee, USA - Endosphere MetaG P. TD hybrid TD303-2 | ecosystem: Host-associated > Plants > Roots > Endosphere | place: USA: Tennessee... | reverse complement strand
GTGCATGGCGGCCAGGGTGCGCCCTTGGTTCCGGTTTATCATGCAGCGCTTGCAGCCAACGTCCCTGATGCCACCTTGCCGGTCTGCTTCGTCAATATCGGCGGAATTTCCAACCTCACCTATATTGGCGCGCACGGCGTCATCATCGGCTACGACAGCGGGCCAGGCAACACGCTGATCGACCAGTGGGTCGAGACCCATGCGGGCGTGCCGTTTGATCAGGGCGGCATGATCGCGTCGGAGGGGCGGATCATCGCAGATCTGGCCGATCGTTATTTGGACAGCCCGTTCTTTACCGCTAAGAAGCGGCGCTCGCTCGATCGCAACGACTTTCCTGCGCCATCGGGCGCAGACGCAGAACTTGCCGACGGCGCGCGCACCCTTGCCTATGTCGCCGCCGCCTCGATCGTCAAGTCCGCCGGTCACCTTCCGGTCACGCCGACGCTATACGTCATCTGCGGCGGCGGTCGCCTCAATTGCGTGCTGATGCAGGATCTGAAGGATATCGCGCAACGCCAGGGCGCCAAAGTGATTGCTGCGGAAGAGGCGGGGTTCAATGGAGACGCCATGGAAGCCGAAGCGTGGGCTTATCTGGCGGTGCGGTCATTGGACGGTCTGCCTTTGACGTTTCCGGGGACGACCGGGGTCCGCGTGCCTGTCAGCGGCGGTGTCGTGGTGAAGCCGTGACGCGACAGCTCATTTTAGAGACGCCGCGACTGGTCGCGGTCATGTGGGAACCTGCCGATGTGGGTCTGGTTCAGGAGCTGCACTCGACCATCGAGACGACACGCTACCTCTCCGGTGCCGCCCCATGGTCGCGAGAGAAGGCCGAGGAGCGGTTGCTCAACTGGTTCGTCGAGCAGGCGCGGGACGGAACGACGAAATACAAGATCCTCAGTCGTGAGGATGGCCGCTTCATCGGTCGCGCGGGCTTCTCGATGTTCGGCGGTGACAGGCAGGATTTCGAGCTCGGCTACTCGCTGCGGCAGCAGGAATGGGGCAGAGGCTATGCGACCGAGATAGCGGCAGGCTTGGCAGACTGGTTTTTCGAGCGGAACCTCGCGGCGCAGTTCATCGCTTTCACCCACCCGGACAATGCGGCATCCCAACATGTCCTAACGAAAATCGGCATGCGAAGCCGCATGCCGATGATCATCGACGGATTGTCTTGCCCGACATTCGAATTGACCGCAGGGACGCGGTCGGCCTAGCGGATACGCTTGGCTGCCGGTTCTGGCACCAGTTCGCCGTTCAGGCGTCGATCGAGGTAATCCTCGCATTCGCCCATCAGCGTTTCGACCTGGCCGTTGAAGAAGTGGTTGGCGCCCGGCACCGTGCGGTGCGTAATGAGGATACCCTTCTGCGTCTTCAGCTTCTCGACGAGGCCGTTGACGTCCTTCTCGGGCGCAACCTTGTCGGCTTCGCCGTTGATGATAAGGCCGGAGGACGGGCAGGGAGCGAGGAAGGAGAAATCATAGGTGTTCGGCTGCGGTGCGATCGACATGAAGCCTTCAATCTCCGGGCGGCGCATCAGGAGCTGCATGCCGATCCACGAGCCAAAGGAATAGCCGGCAACCCAGCAGGTCTTCGAATCAGGATGGAGGCTCTGCACCCAGTCGAGCGCGGACGCGGCGTCCGAAAGCTCGCCTGCTCCGTGATCGAACTCACCCTGGCTGCGACCGATTCCACGGAAGTTAAAGCGCAAGGTCGTGAACCCGCGCTTCTGGAACATGTAGAAGAGCTGGTAGACGATCTGGTTGTTCATCGTCCCGCCAAACTGAGGGTGCGGGTGGAGAATGAGGGCAATCGGCGCGCTTTTTTCCTTGGAAGGCTGGTAGCGGCCTTCAAGGCGGCCTGCGGGGCCGTTGAAAATGACTTCGGGCATCGGTACTCCGGCGTTTATTTCTTCGCGTTCACACTGCGCAAGACTTGACGAACGTTGTCAGCTTTTCTAAAACGCAGTTTAGAACAATTCGAAACTTGCATGGCGATCCACGCATTGTGGGATGTGTCATAAGGCAAGCCCGGCCGAAATTTCAAGGAAAATGAGCCGAGGCGTCGTGCAAGGTTAAAGCGCAGGACAAAGATCATGGCGCCGCAACGCCTTTATCTCGATTGGAACGCCACGTCGCCGCTGCATCCAGCAGCGCGCGAGGCGGTTCTGCGCGCCATGGATCTGTTCGGCAATCCGAACTCTGTGCACGGCGAAGGCCGGGTGGTGCGGGCCGCGATCGAGCTAGCACGTCGCCAGGTGGCGGCGCTTGCCGGCGCCGATCCTGCGCATGTGATCTTCACGAGCGGCGCCACAGAAGCCGCCAATATGGTGCTTACGCCTGATTTCAAGATGGGGCGGACGCCGCTCGCAATCGGCCAGCTTTACTATTCTGCCGTTGAGCATCCCGCGGTGCGCGAAGGCGGCCGGTTTCCGAAGGAACAGACGACCGAAATTCCGGTTACAGAGGCCGGTGTCGTTGATGTCGGTGCACTTGGTACTTTGCTCGCAGCTCACGACAAGTCGACCGGCTTGCCTATGATCGCTGTCATGCTTGTCAACAACGAGACCGGCATCGTGCAGCCGATGGCCGACGTGGCGAAGACCGTGCGGGCGCATGGCGGCCTGCTCGTTGTCGATGCGGTACAGGCAGCAGGGCGCTTGAGGCTCGATATCAACGCACTCGGCGCCGATTTTATGATCGTGTCATCGCACAAGATCGGCGGCCCTAAGGGCGCCGGGGCGCTGGTCGCGCGTGGCGAAGTGTTGATGCCGCGGCCGCTGATCCATGGCGGCGGTCAGGAGAAGGGTCACCGCTCGGGGACGGAGAATTCGCTTGCGGTGATTGGTTTCGGCGCTGCGACCGAAGCTGCTGTTTCGGAATTCGTGGGGCGCAACGAGGCTATTTCGGCGCTGCGTGATCGACTGGAGACCGGAATGCGAGACGCTGCGCCTGATGTCATCATCCACGGTGCCGAAGGCCAACGCGTTTCGAACACGACTTTCTTCACCCTTCCAGGGTTGAAGGCCGAAACCGGCCAGATCGCCTTCGATCTTGAAGGTGTGGCGCTCTCTGCCGGGTCCGCCTGCTCATCGGGCAAGGTCGGGGAAAGCCATGTTCTGGTTGCCATGGGGCGTGATCCCAGGCTCGGCGCTTTGCGCATTTCGTTGGGCTTTGCCACGACCGAAGAGGAGATCGACAAGGCGATTTCCGCCGTTGCGAAAATAGCCGCTCGACGCAAGCCGGCTGGCGAGGCGGCGTGACCGCTTCATAAATTTGCGGAAACGCAATTTTCCGCTTGCCAATCGGGCTGAAAAGTCCCTTTTGGCCACCTACATACGGGGCAAACGATATTGCCCGAACGACAAGCTGCCGGACCTTTTCTCCGGCGAGATTGGAGAATGACATGCCCGCCGTCCAGGAAACGGTTGATCGCGTCCGCGAGATTGACGTTGATCAGTACAAATACGGTTTCGAGACCATCATCGAAATGGACAAGGCGCCTAAGGGCCTGTCCGAAGACATCATCCGTTTTATCTCCGCCAAGAAGCAGGAGCCGGAGTGGATGCTCGAATGGCGTCTGGAGGCCTATAAGCGTTGGCTAACTTTGGAAGAGCCGACCTGGGCGCGCGTCGATTATCCGAAGATCGATTTTAACGACATCTATTACTATGCCGCGCCGAAGAGCACGCCGGGTCCAAAGTCGCTTGATGAAGTCGATCCGGAGATTCTCAAGGTCTACGAAAAGCTCGGCATTCCGCTCAAGGAACAGGAAATCCTGGCCGGCGTCGAGAAGCCGAGGATTGCCGTCGATGCCGTCTTCGACTCTGTTTCCGTCGTCACGACCTTCAAGGAAGAGCTGAAGAAGGTGGGCGTGATCTTCATGTCGATCTCCGAAGCGATCCGCGAGCATCCGGAACTGGTGCGGAAGTATCTCGGCTCCGTCGTTCCGACGACCGACAACTATTATGCGACGCTGAACTCGGCCGTCTTTACCGATGGTTCGTTCGTGTTCGTTCCGAAGGGCGTTCGCTGCCCAATGGAGCTGTCCACCTACTTCCGCATCAACGAAAAGAACACCGGCCAGTTCGAGCGCACGCTGATCATCGCAGAGGAAGGTGCATACGTTTCCTACCTGGAAGGCTGCACCGCGCCGCAGCGCGACGAAAACCAGCTTCATGCCGCCGTCGTTGAGCTTGTTGCTCTCGATGACGCCGAGATCAAATATTCGACCGTCCAGAACTGGTATCCGGGCGACGCCCAGGGCAAGGGCGGCATCTACAACTTCGTCACCAAGCGTGGCGATTGCCGTGGCGACCGGTCGAAGATCTCGTGGACGCAGGTCGAGACTGGTTCGGCGATCACCTGGAAGTATCCGTCCTGCATCTTGCGCGGTGACGACAGCCGCGGCGAGTTCTACTCGATCGCCGTCTCGAACGGCCACCAGCAGGTCGACAGCGGCACGAAGATGATCCACCTCGGCAAGAACACGTCGAGCCGCATCATCTCCAAGGGTATTGCGGCCGGCGTCTCGCAGAACACCTATCGTGGCCAGGTCTCGGCACACCGCAAGGCATCCAACGCTCGAAACTTCACGCAGTGCGATTCGCTGCTGATCGGAGACAAGTGCGGCGCCCATACGGTTCCGTATATCGAGGCGAAGAACTCCACGGCGCAATTCGAGCACGAGGCAACCACCTCGAAGATCTCGGAAGACCAGCTGTTCTACTGCCTGCAGCGCGGCATCCCAGAGGAAGCGGCGATCGCGCTGATCGTCAATGGCTTCGTCAAGGAAGTCCTGCAGGAGCTGCCGATGGAATTCGCCGTCGAGGCGCAGAAGCTCATCAGCATCTCGCTCGAAGGCTCAGTCGGCTGACGCCGTCGCTGGATTGATTGTACAGGGGCGCACTCAGCCGCGCCCGTATCCGAACGTTTTTATGGAAGAAGACCATGCTTGAAATTAAGAACCTGCATGCCCGCATTGCCGAAGACGGCACCGAGATCATCCGCGGCCTGAACCTCACCGTGAAGGCTGGCGAAGTCGCCGCCATCATGGGTCCGAACGGCTCTGGCAAGTCGACACTCTCCTACGTCCTTTCGGGACGGGAAGATTACGAAGTCACCGAAGGCGACATCCTTTACAACGGCGAGAGCATCCTGGAACTCGACGCTGCCGAGCGTGCGTCCAAGGGCATTTTCCTGGCCTTCCAATATCCGGTCGAAATTCCGGGCGTTGCCACGATGCAATTCCTCAAGGTCGCGATGAACGAACAGCGCAAGGCGCGCGGCGAAGAAGAGCTGAAGACGCCAGACTTCATGCGCCTCGTCAAGGAAGCTGCCGGCAAGCTGCAGATCAACACCGAAATGCTGAAGCGTCCGCTGAACGTTGGCTTCTCCGGCGGTGAGAAGAAGCGCGCCGAAATCCTGCAGATGGCGCTGCTACAGCCGCAGCTTTGCGTACTCGACGAAACCGACTCCGGTCTCGACATCGACGCGCTGAAGATCGTTGCCGACGGCGTCAATGCGCTCCGTTCGCCGGATCGCGCCGTCGTCGTCATCACGCACTACCAGCGCCTGCTCGACTACATCGTTCCGGATACCGTTCACGTTCTCTACAAGGGGCAGGTGATCAAGTCGGGCGACAAGACGTTGGCCCATGAGTTGGAAGCCAACGGTTACGCCGACATCATCGGGGCGGCAGCCTGATCTAGGCGGAAAGGACGAGTCTCATGAACATGCAGACGACGAGCCGCCAGACCGCCGCGGAAGCGGCGCTGATCGAGGCTTTCAACGACCAGATCGGCGAATTGCCGGGCGACGGCTCGGTCATCGCCATCCGGGACAGGCTGCTTGACGACCTGAAAAGGGCCGGCTTGCCGACGCGCCGCATCGAGGCCTGGCATTATACCGACCTCAAGACCCTGCTGCGCGCCATACCGGACCAGGCTGGCGATGCCGGCTCGAAAGCTCGCGACCCGCTGGTCGCGGAATCCTCGGTTCTTTCGGTCATTCACGGTGTACCGGATCTCAAGGCTTCGGTCGATGGCCTCGACATTTCGGGCTACGCGGCCCAGCTTTCAAACGGCACAGCTGTCACCGGCCTTGGCGCGCTCGGCAGCGATGACGCGATCGGCCGTATCAACGGCAGCTTCGTGCGGGATGGCTATGTCATTGACGTCGCCAACGAAACTGCGCTTGAAGACCCGCTGGAGATCCAATTCGTTCACGCTGGCGGTCAGACGCATACGCGCCTGCCGGTCAACTTCGGCGCCAACGTCAAGGCAACCATCATCGAACGTCACCTCGCAGTGACGTCGGACGCGGCCTTCGTGTCTCACGTCAGCGACATCACGGTAGGAGAGGGTACGGAGCTTACCTGGATCATCATCCAGCAGCAGGGTGCGGACGATACGCACCTCGGCCAGATGCGCGTCGATCTCGGCGCCGATGCAAAGCTGAAGCTCTTCGTCATCAATGCTGGTGGCAAGCTCGTTCGTCAGGAGTTGCACATCAAGGTGACGGGCGAGGGTGCCGATCTGACGTTGCGAGGCATCAACCTGCTTGGCGCTGAAACCCATACGGACGTTACCATGGTTCTCGGCCATGACGTTCCGCATACGGGTTCCACGGAAGTCATCCGCAACGTCGTCTTCGACCGCGCAAAGGGTGTCTTCCAGGGCATGATCCGCGTTGCTCCGGACGCACAGAAGACCGACGCCAAGATGGCCTGCAACACGCTTCTGATGTCCGACGACGCCGAATTCTCGGTGAAGCCGGAACTCGAGATCTTCGCTGACGACGTTCAGTGCGGTCACGGCGCGACCGTTGCCGACATCGACGACAACCATCTCTACTACATGATGGCGCGCGGCATTCCGGAGAGCAAGGCACGCGCAATGCTCGTCAATGCCTTCGTTGCCGAGATCGTCGAAGAACTGGAAGACGAAGCCCTGGTCGAGTCGCTGGAAGGCGTCATCTCGGCCTGGCTCGAAAAGCACGCATGATCGGATAGCGTCATGGACAAGATAGTTCCGGCCACCACATACGACGTCGAAGCCATTCGCAAGGATTTCCCGATCCTTGCGAGAGAAGTCTATGGCAAGCCGCTGGTCTATCTGGACAATGGCGCGTCGGCTCAGAAACCACAGGCAGTCATCGACGCGATTTCGCACGCCTATTCGAACGAATATGCGAACGTTCACCGTGGTCTGCATTTCCTCTCGAACGCAGCGACCGACGCGTATGAGGGTGCCCGTGAGAAGGTCAGACGTTTCCTGAACGCGCCTGATGTCAACGACATCATCTTCACGAAGTCGTCGACGGAAGCGATCAATACCGTCGCCTATGGTTGGGGCATGCCGAAGCTCAGCGAGGGTGATGAGATCGTCATCTCCATCATGGAGCATCACTCCAACATCGTGCCGTGGCACTTCATCCGCGAGCGGCAGGGCGCCAAGCTGGTCTGGGTGCCTGTTGATGACGAGGGCGCCTTCCACATCGAGGATTTCGAAAAGAGCCTGACGGAACGGACGAAGCTCGTCGCGATCACGCATATGTCGAATGCGCTTGGCACGGTGGTTCCGGTCAAGGAAATCTGCCGCATTGCGCATGAGCGTGGCATTCCGGTTCTGGTCGACGGATCGCAGGGCGCCGTTCACATGCCCGTCGATGTGCAGGACATCGATTGCGACTGGTACGTGATGACCGGCCACAAGCTCTATGGCCCGTCGGGTATCGGCGTGCTCTATGGCAAGAAGGAGCGACTTCGCGAGATGCGGCCCTTCCAGGGCGGCGGCGAAATGATCTTCGAAGTAACCGAAGATACCGTAACCTACAATGATCCGCCCCATCGTTTCGAAGCCGGGACGCCACCGATCGTGCAGGCGATCGGGCTCGGCTATGCGCTTGATTACATGGACAAGGTCGGCCGCGAAGCGATCGCGCGCCATGAGGCGGATCTCGCCGCCTATGCCGCGCAGCGATTGCAAACGGTCAATTCGTTGCGGGTCTTCGGCACGGCGCCGGGCAAGGGCGGGATCTTCTCCTTCGAGCTGGCCGGTCTGCATGCGCATGACGTGTCGATGGTGATCGACCGTCAAGGCGTTGCCGTACGCGCGGGCACCCATTGCGCCATGCCGCTCTTGAAACGGTTCGGCGTCACCTCCACATGCCGCGCGTCCTTCGGGATGTATAATACACGGGCCGAGGTCGATGCCTTGGCCGATGCGCTGGAATATGCGCGCAAGTTCTTTGCCTAAGGAGTGTCCATATGAGCCTGGACGAAAGCGAACAGAAGATCGACGTGCGCGAAGGCATCGTGCATTCCAGCATTCCGGCCGATGAGCTGGCGCGGCTCAGCGAAGACGTGATTTCGGCGCTCAAGACGGTCTACGACCCTGAGATCCCGGCCGATATCTTCGAACTCGGACTGGTCTACAAGATCGATATCGAAGACGACCGCATGGTGAAGATCATGATGACGCTGACGGCGCCAGGCTGCCCGGTCGCTGGCGAGATGCCGGGCTGGGTCGAAAATGCCGTCGGTGCGGTCGAGGGAGTATCCGGCGTAGAGGTCGAAATGACCTTCGATCCGCCGTGGACACCGGACCGCATGTCGGAAGAGGCGCAGGTCGCCGTTGGTTGGTACTGAGCATGATCGCGAAAAGTTGCAGTCTTTTCGGATCAGATCATGCCGCGCGGCTGCTATTGATCGGTTAAGCTGCTGGCACTACATTCTAATCGTGAAACGCCGGACCTTTAATCCGTGCGCGGAAGGAGAATAGGCCGATGGGCTTTGCAATAATGAGCATGACTGAAGCCGCCGCGATCCGCGTGAAGGCCATCGTCGAAAACTCCGGATCGGAGGCCAAGGGCATTCGCGTCGGGATCAAAAAGGGCGGCTGCGCAGGGATGGAGTACACGATCGACCTCGTGACCGATCCGAATGCGAAGGACGACCTGATCGAGCGCGATGGAGCGAAGGTTTGGGTCGAGCCGTCCGCCGTGCTCTACCTCCTCGGGACCGAAATGGGCTTCGAAAGCACGACCTTGCGCTCCGGTTTCACCTTTACCAATCCAAACCAGACGTCAGCCTGTGGCTGTGGCGAATCCGTCGAATTGAAGCCGGCCGACCTTGCAGCTCTGGCGGCCCAAGGCAACGCCGTCGTGCCTGCGCACTGATTGTCACAATCCCTTGAATTCTCAATGGGGCCGCCCTCTCGGCGGCCTTTTTCGTTTTACCTCCCTGCGGATGGGCTTTAAGGCGCGGTATCGTGAATGGTGCCCCACGGAAGGGAATCGACGAAAGAAATGCTATTGCTGTTCCTGAAAGGCGCTCTGCTGGGTGTTATCATCACCGCGCCACTCGGGCCGATCGGGATGCTATGCATCAACCGTACGCTAGAGCGCGGCTTTCTGGCGGGTTTTTCTTGCGGGTTCGGGACGGCGGTCGGCGACGCCAGCTACGCCGTTGTGGCGGTAACCGGCATTGCGGTTTTTGAAGCAATGATGTCGGCCGCTACCCTGCCATTGGCATTCGGCGGAGGACTTTTATTGCTCGCGCTCGGTTATCGCGGATTGACCCACGATCCAATTCAGGCCGCAGATGTGAGGGCAGGCGGGCTTATCGGCACGACACTGTCGACCTTCCTGCTTACGATCTCCAATCCGGCGACAATTCTGTCCTTCGGCGCGCTCTTTGCCGGTTTTGGCCTGACAGAGGAAACGCGGCGCTTCAGTTCGGCTGTGATCGTCGGTGGCGTATTCTGCGGATCGATTGCCTGGTGGTTTTTCCTAAGCGGCGCGGTGACTCTCGCTAAGAAAAAACTGCCCAGGGATTTCACGGCGAAAGTCATGCGCGGGACGAGCTATCTCCTGATCCTCTTTGGATTTGTCGCGCTCGCCTCGGCAGCCTACTCGCTGCTCTAATCTAGAGAGCCATGGCAGGGCGCGTGATCCTGCGTGGCTTTGTGGCCGCGCAGAGCTGATCTGTCAGCCTTGGCAACGCACCTATACCCATGTGTCGTGCAAGGTAGATTGACCCGTTGGCGCTTCCTGAACAGGTTCATTTGGCAACAAGCCGCATCGCTCGATGCGCGCTTCGCAAAGGCCCCTTCCAAGAGTTGTCAACGCCAACGGCACTGGTGCAGCCGACTTGATCCTGGAAGCTGCGGGAAAACAGAGGGCATAGCAGAGATCAAAACGCCGACACAATGAAAGTGGCAGCCGACCGGGCGCGCGGTTAGCCCTTGATGTCGATACCGGCCTCGACGGCGGCGGCTATGAAGGCGTTGCGTGCGTCGTCGTTGGTGCGTTTGCCCTTGATGACATCCGCGCAGATCAATAGTGCCTTGTCGAGTGCCGGACCGTCTTCGGTCGGCCAGTCCTCGATCATCGCCCACGAGGCTGCCTGCGTGGTCGCGATAGTCACGTATTTGCCCGGCTCTTCAAGAGCAAGCAGAACCGGCTCTGGCCATAGAGCTTGCATCACAGAATCGCTGTCGTCTTTTGGCATCCGCGCCGACCTTCATTTCCAGTGTATGTGGCAATGGCCCTCCCTGAAAAGGGAAGGCCGCTCGTATGTTACTCTGCAGCTTCGGCGTAGCTCTCAACCGGCGGGCAGGTGCACACCAGGTTGCGGTCCCCGAAGACGTTGTCGACGCGATTCACCGGCGACCAGTACTTGTCGACGCGGAATGCGCCTGGCGGGAAGCAAGCCTGTTCCCTGGAGTACGGGCGGTCCCAGTCACCGACGAGGTCTTCGACAGTGTGCGGGGCGTTCTTCAAAGCGTTGTTGACCCGGTCGGAACGGCCTTCTTCGATGTCACGAGCTTCTTGGCGGATGGCCAGCATTGCTTCGCAGAAGCGGTCAAGTTCGGCCTTGGTTTCGCTCTCAGTCGGTTCGACCATCAGCGTGCCGGCGACAGGCCAACTCATGGTCGGCGCATGGAAGCCGCAGTCGATCAGGCGCTTGGCGACGTCGTCGACGGTGACGCCGGCACTGTCGACCAGCGGGCGCGTGTCGATGATGCACTCATGCGCTACACGACCGGCTTCCGACTTATAGAGCACATCATAGGCGCCCTTCAGCCGTGCGGCGATGTAGTTGGCGTTGAGGATCGCAACCTTGGTCGCCTGCGTCAGGCCTTCTCCACCCATCATCAGGCAGTAGCTCCAGGAGATCGGCAGGATTGATGCCGAGCCGAAAGCAGCCGCGGAGACCGCACCTGGACGACCATCCGTTTCCGGATGTCCTGGCAGGTAGGGCGCCAGATGGGCCTTGACGCCGATCGGACCCATACCTGGGCCGCCGCCGCCATGCGGAATGCAGAAGGTCTTGTGCAGGTTGAGGTGGCTGACGTCGGAGCCAATGTCACCGGGACGGGACAGACCAACCATAGCGTTCATGTTGGCGCCATCAAGATAGACCTGGCCGCCGCGCTTATGCACGAGGTCGCAAATTTCCTTGACGGTTTCCTCAAAGACGCCGTGCGTCGAGGGGTAGGTGATCATGCAGCAGGAGAGGTTTTCCGCATACTGCTCCGCCTTGGCGCGGAAATCATCCATGTCGATATCGCCGTTCTCGCGAACCTTGACGACCACGACCTTCATGCCGACCATCTGTGCCGAGGCAGGGTTGGTGCCGTGCGCGGAAGTCGGAATGAGGCAGACGTCACGGTGACCGTTGCCGTTGGCAATATGGTAGTTGCGGATCGTCAGTAGACCGGCATATTCGCCCTGCGCACCGGAGTTCGGCTGCATGGAAAAGGCGTCGTAGCCAGTTACGGCGCAAAGCTTTTCCGTAAGGTCGTCTATCATCTCGCGATAGCCGAGCGCCTGATCGGCTGGAACATATGGATGTATATCCGAGAATTCAGGCCATGTGATCGGTAGCATTTCGGCCGTCGCGTTCAGCTTCATCGTGCAGGAACCGAGCGGGATCATCGCCCGGTCGAGCGCGAGATCACGGTCGGAGAGCCGGCGGATATAGCGCGTCATCTCGCTTTCGGCACGGTTCATGTGGAAGATCGGATGCGTCAGGTACTCGCTGGTACGGGCAAGCCCCTTGGGCAGGCGGTAGCTCGGATCGAAATCGGCGACGGCGAAGTTGCCGCCGAAGGCGCGCCAGACCGCTTCCAGTGTTGCCGGGCGGGTACGCTCGTCGAGGCTCATGCCGATCTTCGTGGCACCGACCTTGCGCAGATTGACGCCTTCGGCGACGGCGGCGCGCAGGATGACGCCCTGCATGTGGCCGACATCGACGGTGAT
>Ga0075367_10000828_pt1 | contig 12261 bp, 10 predicted proteins | sample EndMethybrTD3032_FD_71399 | JGI IMG/M metagenome (GOLD analysis project Ga0075367, IMG submission 71399) | Populus endosphere microbial communities from Tennessee, USA - Endosphere MetaG P. TD hybrid TD303-2 | ecosystem: Host-associated > Plants > Roots > Endosphere | place: USA: Tennessee... | reverse complement strand
CGCGTGGGCTCGGCGCATGATCGGCAAGCAGATCGATGAGAGGCAGGCGCGGAACCACCGCCGCCTGGTCCGCTGCCTGCGTTCCGTCCGTACACAGCGCTTTGTCGCGGCGCTGGCGGGTTGGATCAAGCAAGGGCCGTGGGTCGAGCGTTATAGGCGGCGTAAGGACGCGGAGGCTCTGGGGCCCTACTGCGCGCGCCGGCTCAACCGGTGGCATGAGAGATTGGTGAGCAAGGGACGGCACCTGGAGACGTTGGGTTCGTCGCGCCGTCATCAGGTCCGGATCAAGGCCAAGCGCTTCCGCTATATGCTGGAAGCACTGACGGAAACCGTCTCGCTGCGGGGCCGCGGCGAACTCCATCACCTCCACCGGCCGGCTAAAAGGCTACAGCGGGCATTGGGCGACATGCGCGACCTCGAGCGCTTCGCCGACCTTGCCGACGGATCGCCGCAGGCCGATATTGGCAAACGAGGCAAGAAGCATCCGCCAGGGTATAGCCATCAAAGGGAAAGGTTGCTTGACGCCGCTATCGCTGCCCACCGCGACCTCCAGCAGGCCGGTGCCTGCTGAGGTCATCGTTCGCCTGCGCAGCCGACTGGCATGATCCGAGTTTGATGTGTGTCAATGTCGCCCCGCCGTCCGTCGGCCACGCTCACGGGCAGCAATCCGGGACGAGCCCGCAAGCCCTCTCAAAGCAAGTCCTCGCGAATGTGGGAGAATGGCGATGTTCAGGAACATTCTGGTTCATATTCCCTCCGAACGTCCGGCAAGGCCGGTGATCGACGTTGCTGTCGCGCTGACCATCGCACGCCGGTCGCATCTCGACGCGGTAGCCATCGGCTATGAATCGATGGGCGCCGTCGGGATGGTCGTTGATGGCGGCGCCGCCGTTGCCGCCGTAATGGACGCCGAGCAGGAGCGCGCTCGGGAGAGAGCGAACGCCGCCGTAGCCGTGTTCGAGATCGAGGCCAAGAACGCCAAAATCGCCTACGGCATCAGAACTTTCGCAGCGATGCCGGCCGAGGCTGGGCAAACCGTCGGCGAACTGGCGCGGCTTTACGACATGACGATCGTGCTGCAGCCGGAGTCCTCGCAGCCGAGCTACGACAACGAAGTTCCGCAGCAGATCCTGTTCAGTTCCGGCGGACCGATGCTGATGGTTCCCTATATCCAGAGGGAGCCGCTCGACGCCCACCATGTCGGGATCGCCTGGGACGGCGGCCGCCTTGCGGCCCGCGCGGTGCGCGATGCAATGCCGTTCCTGATGGGCGCACAGGCCGTGACCGTGATCGCGGTCAACGAGGAGGCGGGGGAAACTTCCTCGGACCAACTCGCCGCGCATCTGGGCCGGCGCGGCATTGCGGTCCGGATACAACGGCTGACGGCGGATCGCAGTGACGTTCAGGGCGCCATTCTCTCGGTTGCGGCCGAAAGCCGTATGGGCCTGCTGGTGATGGGAGGCTATGGCCATTCGCGATTGCACGAGCGAATTCTGGGCGGTGTCACGCGCAGCATGTTCGACAGCATGACCGTCCCGGTGCTGATGTCGCACTGACAAATTCGGGCAGGCGGGGAATGCGGCCTTTCGTCCCGGTCAGCGTCCAAGTGCTGGCGGTCGCAATCCCGCCAGTTTGATGCAGCTCAATGTTGAGCCTGATGCCAACCAGTATCGCTTCGATACACCCGCAAATCGGAGATTGTCATGACACTGATGTCTGCGCGGGCTGCCTTCAGTTCCCACCAGCCGGTCGAAAATGCGGAAGCGGAAGCCGTCCAACTGAACCGGAGCGCGCTGCAGTTCGTGCTTGGCGCGCAAGCCGTGATTTTCGAGGAGTTGGTATTTCTCAGTGAGGAGATGCAGGAGCGGGCGCGCACCGAAGTGCACCTCTTCAACGAGTTCGTCATGAAAATGGCGGGGGCGCATTCGGTCAAGGACGTAAGAATGATGTGCCTGGAATGCGGCGAGCATCAACTCGACTTCTTCCGCCGCGATACTGAGCGGCTGTTCAGGCATAGTCAGCGGATGATTGCGACCACGTCGAAATTAATCAATGGGCGTCCATTGAACTGATCGGCCTCCGTCCCAAACAAGGGGTTGTCATCGGCCCGAGATCGTGCCGAGGTATCATGTCGCCGGGAATACATTGCGCGGGATATCTGTTCACAGGTGTCGGCGACGTGCCGGATAGTAGCAAGGCCTGATGTCCACCTATCGCCTGAACAATCTGCTTTTGCCGCACTCCGTCGCGCTGGTCGGGGGTAGCCCGCGCCCTGGCTCGGTCGGCCGCGCCATTCTCAACAATATCCGTAAAGCCCAATTCAAGGGCGAGTTCGGTCTTGTTAACCCGCGTTATAACGAGATCGACGGTGTCGCGACCGCGCGCAGCATCGCCGAACTTGCCTTTGCGCCGGAACTCGTTGTCCTCACCACGCCGGCGCGCACCATCGCGGGCCTGATCGATGAGGCTGGTCGCCGCGGTGCCGCGGGGGCGGTCATCGTCAGTGCCGGGCTCGGGCATGGACCCGGGTCACTGGCGGAAGCAGCGGAGCGGGCCGCGCAAAAATACGGCATGCGGCTGATCGGCCCGAACTGCCTGGGCATCATGATGCCGGGCGTCAGTCTCAATGCGAGCTTTTCCGCGCACATGCCGGCTGCGGGAAATCTGGCGTTGATCTCCCAATCCGGCGCGATTGCGGCGGGCATGGTGGATTGGGCGGCGCAGCGCGCCGTCGGCTTTTCCGGCATTGTTTCGATCGGTGACCAACTCGATGTCGATATCGCCGATCTGCTCGACTACTTCGCGCTGGATGAAAAGACGCACGCCATCCTGCTCTACATCGAGGCGATCAAGGATGCCCGCAAGTTCATGTCGGCGGCACGCGCCGCCGCCAGGGTCAAGCCGGTCGTGGTCGTCAAATCGGGCCGGATGGCGCAGGGGGCGCGAGCGGCCGCGACCCATACCGGCGCGCTGGCCGGGGCGGACGCGGTCTACGATGCTGCGTTTCTTCGCGCCGGCCTCCTGCGCGTCTCCGATCTGCGCGAATTGTTCGACTGCGCCGAGACGCTGGGGCGGCTCAGATCGCCGCCCGGAAAAAGGCTGGCTATTCTGACCAATGGCGGGGGCATCGGCGTGCTCGCCGTCGACCGACTGGTCGAACTGGGAGGGATTCCCGCAAACATCTCGGCTGCGACGCGCGACAAGCTCGATGCCGTGCTGCCCCCGACATGGTCGAAATCGAACCCGGTCGATATCGTCGGCGATTCCGATCCCGTGCGTTATGCGGCCGCGCTCGAACTATTGCTGGCCGATGCGAGCAATGACGCCGTGCTGGTGATGAACGTTCAGACGGCAATCGCCCGTGCCGATGACATTGCAACGGCCGTCATCGATGTGGTTCGGAAATACCGCGCCGAACGCCGCATGTCGCCAAAGCCCGTGCTGGCAGTCTGGGTCGGGGCCGACCAGTCGATCAGCGACCTGCTCAGCGGCGCAGGAATTCCGAACTATCAGACCGGCGGCGACGCGGTCCTCGGCTTCATGCATCTGGTCCGCCATCGCGAGGCGGTAGAGGCGCTGGCGCAGGTGCCGCCTGCGATGCCGAGCGAATTTGAGCCGGACACGGAAGCTGCACGGCAGGTTGTTGCCGCGGCGCTCGCCGACGGCCGCGCCTGGCTCGATCCGATCGAGGTCAAGCGGCTGCTCGACGCCTACGGCATTGCCGCCGTTCCGACTTTTGCCGCCGCCGATGCCGAGGAGGCGGTCGCGCATGCAAACGCGATATTCGTCCAAGGGGCAACCGTCGTGCTCAAGATCATGTCGCGCGATATCGTCCATAAATCCGATGTCGGCGGCGTCGTACTCAACCTCACCAACGCCGACGCGGTGCGGAAGGCAGCCACCGAGATTCTGGCGCGCGCCAGATCGCTGCGGCCGGAGGCGCGGATTTCGGGCGTGATGGTGCAGGCGATGGTGCTGCGGGCGAAGGCGCGCGAGCTCATCCTTGGCCTAGCTGACGACCCGACCTTCGGCACGGTCGTCGTGTTCGGCCGTGGCGGCACGGCGGTCGAGATCATCAACGACAAGGCGCTGGCGCTGCCGCCGCTCGACCTGCAACTGGCGCGCAGCCTGATCGAGCGCACCCGCGTCTCACGGCTGTTGCGCGGCTATCGCGACGTGCCGGCGGTGAAGCAGGACGCCGTCGAGATGGTTATGGTCAAGCTGGCGCAGATGGCCGCCGATATTCCCGAAATCCGTGGGCTCGACATCAATCCCTTGCTGGCCGATGAAGCCGGTGTACTTGCCGTCGACGCACGCGTCGTGATCGGGCGCGTTGAACGAAAATTTCGCGGTTCGGGTCCGGCGAATTTCGCCGTGCGGCCCTATCCCTCGCAGTGGCAGCGTCACATCGAGGTCAAGGACGGCTGGCGCGTATTCGTTCGTCCGCTACGGCCCGAGGACGAGCCGCTAATCCACGCGATGCTGAAGCACGTCACGATGCAGGACCTGCGGCTGCGGTTTTTCGCCCCGATGAAGGAGTTTTCCCACGAATTCATCGCTCGCCTGACCCAGCTCGATTATGCCCGGGCGATGGCCTTCGCGGCGTTCGACGAGGCCACCAACGAACTTGTCGGCGTGGTCAGGATCCACTCGGATTCGATCTATCAGAGCGGCGAATATGCCATTCTGTTGCGATCGGACCTCAAGGGCAGGGGACTCGGTTGGACGCTGATGCAGATGATCATCGAATATGCGAAATCGGAGGGGTTGAAAGCCATCTCCGGCGATGTTCTGGCCGAGAACACCGTCATGCTCGCGATGTGCCGGAGCCTCGGCTTCGAAGTGAAGTTCGACCCGGTCGAGCACGATATCTGTAACGTCAGGCTGGAGCTTTGAACCGGACCGCGGCGTGTTCCATCAAAGTAAATTCTTGACGGTATCAGTCACCCTTGGTCGAACGCCCTTGCTGCCGATCCAGACGGAGCCGTTGCGCTCGCATGCGCTTGATCTCGTCGTCTAGCGCGTCCATATCCTCAGTTCGTCGTTCGCTCTTGGACTTTGTCGCATCGGCGCTGCGTATTTTTTCAAGCGCTTTCTCGACGGAGAGTTTGGGTGTTTCAGCCATGGCAAACCTCATCCAACCTACTGCTTCAGATCCCGCGCTGGCATCCGTTGATCTAGATCAATACAGTCGGGGAATTGTTGCCAGGATCGCCAAGCGAGATGGTCTCCTCAAAAAGGACGCGGCATGCGACTAGGCTTGTTCGGTTGCTGCGCTGCGATTCTGGTCGTTATCGCGTGCTTGTCTCGTGGCGCAACAGCACAGAGCCTTACTCCGTTTCGCTATGAAGCTCAGGCGCAGCGCCATTGCCCCGGGGACACGATCGTCTGGCTCGATTTCAAAAAAGGGCGCTACTACGTCAAGGGTCAGCGGCGCTACGCATCGGGCTATACCGGTAGTTTCGTTTGCAGGAATGAGGCAAGATACAGTGGTTACCCGCGTTCGCCCCTGGGTTTGAGGTAGAGTTGCACCGGCGTACCCGCTCTAACCGAGCTTCCGCACCAGATGCAGTGTCTGCGGGTCGCGGCGCGGCGCGGGCGTGAAGCCGAACTTTTCGAACACTTTTCTCATGGCGACGTTCTCGGGCAGGACCTCAGCCGTCAATTCCTGCAGCCCCGCATCGTTCGCAAGCCTGTCGAGATGACGCATCAGGACCGAGCCGACGCCTCGTCCCTGCCAGGCGTCGACGACGACAAATGCCATCTCGGCCCGCCCAGGCTCGAAGACGATGTACCGGCCGCCTCCGGCAATCACCTCACGGCCCGCTTCCTCTGCAATTGCGACAATCGCGACATGATTCTTGAAATCGACGTCCATGAAGAAGGCAAGCTCCTTCTCGGAGAAGTGTCGCTTCATGACGAAGAAACGGCGCTGCAATGATTGCGCGCTGGTTCGTTCGATCGCAGCGAGCATGCCGGCTTCATCCTCCGGCCGGAGCGCGCGGATTGCGACCTGGCTGCCATCGCGCAGAAGCTCGCGGGCGCTGTAGTTGATCGCCTCAGACATTGGACCCCGTGTCGCGGCAAGCGCAGCCGTCTCGTTCGGCGCCCGCCGATGAAGCCGGGGCAGCATTGCCGACGTTTGATCTGGATCAAGACTTCAGCACGAAAAACAGACGGTGCTTAACTCCCATTCGCAAGTGAAGGCGCGTCCTTGAAAACCGTTCGCCAACCACGCTCCGGAGAGGACCTCATCCAGCTTGCGATCCGGCTCGGATTGCTCGCGTTCCTGATCTATTGGACGTTCTTTCTCATCCGCCCCTTTGTGCCCATCCTCGCCTGGAGCATCGTACTCGCGGTCGCGCTCCATCCTGTCTTCGATTTCCTTTCCAGGCTTCTCGGCGGTCGGCCGAAGCTGGCCGCGGCAATTCTCACCGTGGTCAATCTCGGGATCGTCGTCGGACCGGCGACCTGGATCGGCTTAAGCGCCGTGGAAGGGGTCAAGGCGATCGCCGGAGACCTGGGCGCCGGTAACCTGTTGGTTCCGTCTCCGCCGGCAGGTGTGAAGGATTGGCCGCTGATCGGTCCGCAGCTCTACGGGCTGTGGGACCAGGCGTCCCACAACATTCGCGCGGCCTTGCGCGAGGTGGCACCCTATCTCAAACCGCTGGCTGGCACCATGCTCGGACTCGTGGGCGACGCGGGCGTGGGAACGCTCAAGTTTCTCCTGTCGGTCGCGCTGGCCGGCTTTCTGTTTCCCTACGCTTCGCAGCTCGTGACGGCGGGCAGGAGCTTTCTCTATCGCATCGTCCCCGAACAGAGTGAGCATTTTCTGGAATTGGCCGGCGCGACCATCCGTGCGGTATCCCAGGGCGTCATCGGCGTCGCAATCATCCAGTCGCTGCTGGCCGGTCTCGGTTTCAAGCTGGCCGGCATTCCCGCCGCGGGCCTGTTGGCCTTCGCGGTCATGATCCTGTCAATCGTGCAGATCGGCGCGGCAATTGTATTGATTCCCGTGATCATCTGGATCTGGTTCGACAAGGATTTCACGACAGCGCTTCTGCTGACGGTGTTCCTGTGCATCGTCGGCGTAATCGACAACGTCCTGAAACCGCTCGTGATGGGGCGCGGCCTTACGACGCCGACGCTGGTCATCTTTGTGGGCGTGATCGGAGGAACGCTCGCGCACGGAATTGTCGGTCTTTTTATCGGGCCGATCATTCTCTCGGTGGCCTGGGAATTGACGGTCGCCTGGATACGGACCGATCGTACCAGCGCTGCATTGCCCAAGTGAATGCCGAACCTTGACCTATATCAACGTTCCTCGCCGCGAAGCTCGTTGGATGAAATTGGCGACAGCGAGGTCAAGCCATGCCGATGGACAAAGCAACGTTGCCGGGCGGTCCCATGTCAGGGTTTGTCGCTTCGGCCGTAGAGTACATGATGGATGCCGGCCAGCGCAGCGTTCTGTTCCTGGATGTTTTGCGTCAACGCGGCGATCAATATCGGGAACACGTCGCCCAAACTGCACCGCATGTCCTGCAATATGCCGCCGAATTAATCATCGACGGCCGCAAGCTGGCTGAGCCGGTGAACTATGCGCTGGTGCGCATCATTCCACCCAAAGACGTAGAGATCGACCTCGACCGGCGGCCGTTCATTGTGGTCGACCCCCGCGCGGGGCATGGCCCGGGAATTGGCGGCTTCAAGGCAGACAGCGAAATCGGCGTTGCGATGAAGGCGGGTCATCCCTGCTATTTCATCGGCTTCCTGCCTGAACCGATGCCTGGGCAAACAATCGAACGCGTCGCGCGCGCCGAAGCGATATTCATCGAGAAAGTCATCAGCCTTCATCCGAAAGCCGACGACAAGCCGTGTGTCATCGGAAATTGCCAGGCCGGCTGGGCCGTCATGATCCTGGCGTCGCTGCGGCCGGAACTGTTCGGACCCATCATCGTTGCAGGCGCCCCGCTTGCCTATTGGGCAGGCGTGCATGGCAAATACCCGATGCGCTATTCGGGTGGCCTGCTCGGAGGAAGCTGGCTGACGGCGCTAACGAGCGATCTCGGTGCCGGCAAGTTCGACGGCGCCTGGCTCGTGCAGAACTTCGAGAATCAAAATCCTTCGAACACGCTGTGGACCAAGCAATACAACGTCTACTCAAAGGTGGATACCGAGGCCGACCGATACCTCGAATTCGAACGCTGGTGGGGCGGGCACGTCAATCTCAATGCCGAGGAAATCCAGTTCATCGTCGATGAATTGTTCGTCGGCAACAATCTCGCCGCCGGTCGCATCATAATGTCCGACGGTCAGCCGGTCGATCTGCGCAATATCAGATCACCGATCGTGGTGTTTTGCTCCAAGGGCGACAATATTACGCCGCCGCAGCAGGCATTGGACTGGATCCTCGAGCTCTATGCCGACGTCGACGAAATCAGGGCCTACGGCCAGACCATCGTCTACACGGTTCACGAGAGCGTCGGCCATCTCGGTATTTTCGTTTCCGGCGGTATTGCCAAGAAGGAACACGCCGAGTTTTCCAGCAACATCGATCTGATCGATGTCTTGCCGCCTGGTCTCTACGAAGCGACGTTCGAGGCCAAGGGCGCCGATACGACGAATGCAGACCTTGCTGTCGGCCAGTGGGTCATGCGCTGCGAGGCGCGGACGCTTGACGACATCCGTGCCATGGGCGGCAATTCGCCCGAGGATGAGCGGCGGTTTGCCGCCGCCAAGCGCGTATCGGAAATCAATCTCGCGGCCTACCGCAAGTTCCTTCAGCCGTTGATCAAGGGCATGGTGAGGCCCCAGGCGGCGGAGATGATGCGCAATCTGCATCCGCTGCGGCTTCAATATGAAGCTTTCAGCAGCCGGAATCCATTCATGGCCATGGTGAGTTCTATGGCGGAGAAGGTGACCGAGGACCGCAAGCAGGTCTCGAAAGACAATCCCTTCGTTGCCATGCAGGAGCAGTTTTCCAAGCAGATCGTCAATGCGCTCGATAGTTGGCGGGATTCGCAGGAGGCGCTCAGCGAGGCGGCGTTCCTTGCGATCTACGGCTCGCCGGCGCTGCAAGCGGCGGTCGGGGTCGATCCGCAATCCACACCCTCGCGCCGACAGGAGATGTCTGCGTCACACCGTGAAATGCTCGAGAGGCGAATTGCCGAGCTGAAATCCAGGATCGGCGAAGGCGGCCTTCGCGAGGCGGCCATTCGCGGTCTTCTGTATGTCGGGTCGGCGAGAGGGATGGTGGACGAGCGGAGCCTTGAAGCCTTGCGCCAGGTTCGCCGCGACACCGGTGCGCAGCTGACATTGACCGAGTTCAAAATGCTGGTCCGCGAGCAGTTCTTCATGCTTCTGCTGGATCGAGAGGCCGCGCTTGCCGCGATACCGAAGCTGCTGCCCGACAATGCGGCTGCACGCCAGGCCGCGTTTACGGCTATTCGCGACGTGTTGTCCGCCAGTGCGGCAATATCGGGTGAGGTCGCCAATCGTCTGAAGCGTGTCGCCGCATTGTTCGGCGTCGATACGGGCGGCTCTTCGGATAAGGCTTCGAAAGTCGCCCCCTTCGATCCGAAGGCGAAGGCATCGTAGCAATAATTGGAAAGATCGGGAGCGACACTATGAACGCCATGCCTGCCGATTCAGGAAAAGCGCCCAGCAAGTACGACCGTCTGATCGCGGCCGCCAAGGCGGTGCCACCGGCGCCGACCATCGTCGTGCATCCCTGCGACGAAACCTCGCTGCGTGGTGCGGTCGACAGCGCGGCGGCAGGCATCATCCGGCCGATATTGGTCGGACCCGAAGGGAAAATCAGGGATACAGCCAGCAAGTTCGGCCTCGATATTTCGGGGTTCGAGATCGTCGATGCTCCCCATAGCGAAGCTGCGGCAACGAAGGGCGTTGAACTCATCCATGCCGCCAAGGGCGAGATGCTGATGAAGGGCAGCCTGCATACCGACGAGTTGATGCGGAGCGTCACGGCAAAGGTAGGCGGCTTGCGGACTGACCGGCGCATCAGCCACGTATTTGTGATGGATGTGCCGGCCTATGCTGAGACCCTCTTTATAACGGACGCGGCGATCAACATCTTTCCGGATCTCGATGCCAAACGGGACATCATCCAGAACGCGATTGATCTCTATACGCAGGCCGGTTTCGGTAAATCGCCACGCGTGGCAATCCTGTCCGCCGTCGAAACCGTTACCTCCAAGATCCCATCCACGCTCGAAGCGGCGGCGCTCTGCAAGATGGCGGATCGCGGACAGATCACCGGGGGCGTGCTCGACGGACCGCTTGCCTTTGACAATGCGATCGATGTGGAAGCGGCGAAGATCAAGGGCATCAAATCCGAGGTGGCCGGAAGGGCGCAGATCCTGCTCGTTCCCGACCTTGAAGCTGGCAACATGCTGGCGAAGAATCTGGCCTACTTCGCCAAGGCAGATAGTGCCGGCATCGTGCTCGGCGCACGTGTGCCCGTCGTTCTGACGTCGCGTGCGGACTCCGCGCGCGCCCGGATGGCCTCCTGCGCGGTAGCGGGGCTCTATGCAAATGCAAGACGCCAGCATGCTCCAAATGTCGCCGCGTGATCGCCATGGATACGATCCTCGTCGTCAATGCGGGCTCCTCAAGCGTCAAGTTCCAGATCTTTTCGGTTGAGGGAGAGGGGAAGCTCAAGCGGCTGATCAAAGGCCAGATGGATGGCATCGGCAGTCGGCCTCGCCTGCGGGCAAGTGGTGCGGACAATGGCCCAATGGCCGACCGCGCCTATCCGATCGAAGCGGTTCCGGACGTTCCGGCCGCGATGGCCATCGCAGGCGCATGGCTGCGGGATGAACTTCGCATCAGCCCGATGGCGGTCGGCCATCGCGTCGTCCATGGCGGTCCGGATTATGAGCGGCCGGTGCTGATCGACCACGGCGTCGTGGCCAAGCTGGAGCGTTACGTCGCACTAGCCCCGCTGCATCAGCCGCATAATCTGGCGCCGATCCGGTCTCTCCTGGCAAACCTTCCAGCCCTTCCGCAGGTGGCCTGTTTCGACACCGCCTTTCACCGCACGCACGATGCCGTCGCAGACTACTATGCAATCCCGCACCAGCTTCATGCCGAGGGCGTGCGGCGATACGGATTCCACGGTCTCTCCTACGAATATGTCGCGAAGGCCTTGCCGCAGGTTGCGCCCGATATCGCGAAAGGGCGAGTGATCGTCGCGCATCTCGGTAGTGGCGCCTCCATGTGCGCCCTGAAGGGTGGACGCAGCGTCGAGAGCACCATGGGGTTTACCGCGCTCGACGGGCTACCCATGGGAACGCGTCCGGGCCAAATCGACCCTGGTGTCCTGCTTTATCTGATCTCCGAAAAGGGCATGTCGGCGTCCAACGCACAGAACTTCCTCTACCGCGACTGCGGATTGAAGGGACTCTCCGGCGTCAGCAACGATATGCGCGAACTCGAGGCCAGCGAGGATCCCAAGGCGAAACTGGCGGTCGACTATTTCGTCTATCGGATCGGCCTGAACGCCGGCATGCTTGCAGCCGCACTGCAGGGGCTCGACGGTTTCGTTTTTACAGCCGGCATCGGAGAGAACTCGGTGCGTATCCGGGCGCGTATCGCCGATCAACTACGATGGCTTGGCGTGACCCTCGACGAGGCCGAGAATTCCCGCCATGCGCATCTGATATCCGGACCCGACAGCCGTATTCCGGTCTACGTCATACCAACTGACGAGGAACTGATGATCGCGCAACATACATTGGCGCTGCTGTTGAGCGCGTCATCCAGCGTCAGACATGAGAGGGCGTCATGATTCCCGTATTCCCGGACTCCAAGGTCGCCCTGAAGGGCAAGAAGGGCCTGATCGTCGGTATCGCCAACGATCAATCGATCGCATGGGGATGCGCCAAGGCGTTTCGCGCGCTCGGGGCTGATCTCGCCGTGACGTACCTGAACGAGCGCGCCAAGAAGCACGTCGAGCCGCTCGCACAGGCATTGGAGTCGCCGATCTTCATGCCGATGGATGTCATGGTGGAGGGCCAGACCGAGCAGGTATTCGAACGGATCGAGAAGGAATGGGGGCAACTCGACTTCCTGCTGCATTCGATCGCGTTCTCCCCGAAGGAGGCGCTCCATGGGCGGGTAGTGGACGTCGGCCGCGACGGCTTCCTCAAGACGATGGATGTCTCGTGCTGGTCGTTCATGCGAATGGCCCATCTGGCCGAGCCCTTGATGAAGAATGGCGGAACCATGTTCACCATGACC
>Ga0075367_10000827_pt1 | contig 12261 bp, 9 predicted proteins | sample EndMethybrTD3032_FD_71399 | JGI IMG/M metagenome (GOLD analysis project Ga0075367, IMG submission 71399) | Populus endosphere microbial communities from Tennessee, USA - Endosphere MetaG P. TD hybrid TD303-2 | ecosystem: Host-associated > Plants > Roots > Endosphere | place: USA: Tennessee... | reverse complement strand
GCGCGCTGAACGGCTATTTCCACTTCAAGCCGCTCTGGCAGCGGGCGCTGATCGTCGCCGCGGGGCCGGTGGCGAACTTCGTGCTGGCCATCACCATATTCGCAGGCCTGCTCTACGTGTTCGGCCAGCCGGTGACGCCGGCGCGGGCCGACCTGGTGCGCCCAGGCTCCCCGGCCGCGCTCGCCGGGTTCCAGGCGGGCGACGTTGTGGTGCGCGCCGGCGGCAAGCGGATCGACAGCTTCTCCGACCTGCAGATGGTGGTGCTGCTGAACGCCGGCACGCCGGTCGACTTCGTGGTGCGCCGCCAGGGCCATGAGACGCCGCTGCGGGCGACGCCCGAACGGGCCGCCATCACCGACCAATTGGGCCATGTGCAGCACATGGGAACGCTGGGGGTGGAGTTCCGACCGCGTCCTGACGACCTGCGGATCCGCCGCTTTGGGCCTCTGGAAGCCATAGGGGCTGGCGCCGGCGAGGCTTGGGAGCGGGTGGCGACGACCGTCCAGTACCTGCGCCGGCTGGTGACGGGACGCGAGACGGCCGAGCAGCTTTCCGGCCCGCTGGGCATGGCGCAGCTCTCCGGCGACCTGGCCAAGAAGACCGCCCAGGTCTCGCCCACCGCCGGGGCCTTCACCGCCAACCTGGGCCTGGCCATCCTCGAACTGATCGCCAACATCTCGGTGGGCATCGGCTTCCTGAACCTGCTGCCGGTCCCGGTGCTGGATGGCGGTCACCTGCTTTTCTACGCCTATGAGGGCATCGCGCGGCGGCCGCTGACGGCCCGCGTGCAGGCCGTGGGCTACCGGCTGGGGCTTGCGCTGGTGCTCGGATTGATGTTGTTCGCGACCTGGAACGATCTCCAGCGCCTCAATGTGTTCAAACTCTTCGGGGCGCTATTCTCGTAGCGAACCACATCCCTTGACCGGCTGATTCGAATGAACAGAGACCGCGCTCGCAGCGCTGCGCTTTACTCCGGCCTTGGGCTGTTGCTGAGCACCACCGCTCTGGCGGCGCCCAGCCTGGCCCTCGCCCAGGCGCCGATCGCCAGCGCCCCGCCGGCGGCGGCGGCTCAGGCTCCGACCGCGCCGCCGCCCGCCGAAGCCGCCGCGCCAGCGCCGGTGGCCCAGGCCGGCGTGGTGCGCCGCATCGAGGTGCGCGGCAACGAGCGCATCGAGGAGGCCACCGTCGTCTCCTATCTGCCGATCCAGGTGGGCGAGACGCTGGACTCCGGCCGGATCGACCTGGCGCTGAAGACCCTGTTCCGCACCGACCTGTTCTCGGACGTGAAGATCGAGCTGCAGGCCGACGGGACGCTGGTGGTCAACGTCGACGAGAACCCGATCATCAACCGCGTGCTGTTCGAGGGGAACCACGCGCTGAAGGACGACAAGCTGAAGGACGAGGTCAGCGTCCGGCCGCGGGGCATCTTCACCCGCGCCAAGGTGCAGTCCGACGTCGCCCGCATCGTCGAGCTCTACCGCCGCTCGGGCCGGATCTCCGCCAACGTCACCCCGCAGATCGTCCAGCTGCCGCAAAAGCGCGTCGACCTGATCTTCAAGATCGACGAGGGCCCCAAGAGCGGGATCCTCCGGGTCAACTTCCTGGGCAACAAGGCCTATTCGGACAACGACCTGCGCGACGTCGTCGTGACCGAGCAGACCCACTGGTACAAATTCTTCTCGAACAACGCCAACTACGACCCCGACCGGCTCGAGTACGACCGCGAGCAGCTGCGCAAGTTCTATCGCAACCGCGGCTTCTACGATTTCCGGGTGGTCTCGGCGGTCGCCGAGTTCGCGCCCGACAAGAACGGGTTCGCCATCACCTACACCCTCGACGAGGGCCGGCCCTTCAAGTTCGGCAAGATCGACGTCAAGACCGAGCTGAAGAAGCTCAATCCCGAGGTGCTGCGCGCCCTGGTGCCGATCCGCTCGGGCCAGGTCTACGAAGACCAGAAGATCGAGCAGGCCACCGACCAGCTCACCTTCGCCGCCGGCGCCGCGGGCTTCGCCTTCGTCGACGTGCGGCCGCGCTACACGCCCAACCGGGACAAGGGGACGGTGGACGTCACCTTCGACGTGCAGGAAGGCCCGCGCGTCTATGTCGACCGCATCGACATCATCGGCAACACCGCGACGCTCGACTACGTCATCCGGCGCGAGCTGAACCTGGTCGAAGGCGACCCCTACAACCGCGCCCTGGTCGATCGCTCCAAGAACAACATCAAGGCGCTGGGCTTCTTCAAGGACGTCGACATCGTCGAGATCCCGGGCTCGGCGCCCGATCGCACGGGCCTGCAGGTGAAGGTCACCGAGCAGCCCACCGGCGAGTTCTCGTTCAGCGCCGGCTATTCCTCGGTGGACCAGCTGGTCATCGACCTGGGCGTCACCCAGCGCAACTTCCGCGGCCGGGGGCAGGACGTGCGGGCCCGGGTCTCGCTGGGCTCGATCCGCCAGCAGGTGGACCTTGGCTTCACCGAGCCGAGGTTCCTGGGCCGCGACCTCGCCGCGGGCGTGGACATCTACTACTACCGCTACGACCTGACCCAGTACTCCGACTACAAGACCACCTCGCTGGGCGGGAACCTGCGTCTGGCCTTCCCGCTGAGCCTCAATTCGCGCGGCTCGCTGATCTACACCCTGCGCTCCGACGACGTGCAGATCGGCACCGACCTGTGCAATCCGACCCAGCTCCTGGTGTCGTCGGCGCTCTGCTCGCAGCGTGGCCGGTTCCTCACCTCGCTGCTGGGCTACGGCTACAGCTTCGACCGGCGGAACGACCCGCAGAACCCGACCCGCGGCTTCTTCCTGCAGTTCAACCAGGACTTCGCCGGCGTCGGCGGGGACGTGAAGTACATCCGCACCGAGAGCCAGGGCGGCTGGTACCACGGCTTCACCCGCGCCTTCGTGCTGAGCGCGACCGGCTCGGCCGGCTACGTCTTCGGCTGGGGCGGCGACCACGTGCGGATCAACGACCGCTTCTTCAAGGGCGGCGACACCTTCCGCGGCTTCCAGATCGCCGGCATCGGGCCCAGGGACGTGACCCTGGGGCGTGACGATGCGCTGGGCGGCAAGGCCTACGCCATCGGCACCCTCGAGCTGACCGTTCCGACCTTCCTGCCCGAGCAGTACGGGATCAAGGCGGCGCTGTTCACCGACTTCGGCACCGCGGGCCTTCTGGACAAGGTGGACAAGGCCTTCAACGGCCAGCCCGTGAACCCGTCGGATCCCACCCAGGGCGTCGTGCAGATCCACGACGGCCTTTCCCTTCGCGCCTCCGCGGGTCTGAGCGTATTCTGGAAATCGCCCATGGGGCCGATCCGCTTCGACTTCAGCCAGATCCTGAAGAAGACCGACTACGACAGGACGGAACTCTTCCGTTTCTCCACAGGGACCACGTTCTAAGCACATGAAAATCAAGCTGATGGCGCTCGCCGCCTGCGTCGGAACCGTCGCGTTCGCCCCGGGCGCCGGCGCGCTCGCCCAAACCGCGGCCCCCGCCGCGCCGCCGATCTCCTACGGCCCGCCGATCGCCGGCCTCTGCGCCCTCTCCATCGACGGCGCGGTCGGCGCCTCCACCGTGGGCAAGTATGTCGACACCCGCCTGGGGCAGATCACCGCCCAGGTGAACGCCGAGCTCCAGGGCGAGCGGGGCGCCATCGACGCCGAGGCCAAGTCGCTGGACGCCCAGCGCGGCACGCTCGACCAGAACAGCTTCGAGCAGCGCGCCGCCGCCCTGCAGGTCCGTGACAGCGCCTGGCAGCGCAAGGCCCAGCTCCGCGAGCGCGAAATGCAGGCGACCCAGCAGCAGGCCGTGGGCCGGGTGCTGAACGAGATGCGCCCGCTGATCGCCCAGGCCGCCCAGCAGAAGAACTGCGCCATCGTGGTCGACCGCAGCGCCGTCGTGATGGTCAATCCGACCATGGACATCACCCCGGGCGTGGTGACGGCGCTGAACGCCAAGATCACCCAGTTCGCCTTCGACCGCACGCGCCTGGACCAGCCGCAGGGCGCCCCGCCGGTGGCGGAAGTGCCGGCGCCCGCGCCGAAGAAGAAATAAGCCCGTATCCGGATCGCCGCCCGCGCCCGCGCCATGCCCGATCCGCGATTCTTTGAGGAGCTCGGCCCTGTCGCCCTTGGCGAACTCGCCACGGCGGCCGGCGCCGAGCTTTCCGATCCCGCGGCGGCCGATCGCCCCATCCAGGGCGTGGCGATCCTCAGCCAGGCCGGCCCGCAGACCCTGACCTTCCTGGCCGACCGCAAGCACGCCTCGGCGCTCGCCGAGCGGCCGGCCGGCGCCTGCCTGGTGGCGGCCAAGAACGCCGACGCCCTGCCGGCGGGTTGGGTGGCCCTGATCACCCCGACCCCGCAGGTCGCCTATGCGCGCGCCGCGCAGCGGCTGCATCGACCCCGCGCCCAGGGTGAGGCGCCCATCGCGCCGGACGCGCGCCTGGAGCCGGGGGTGCGGCTTGGCCCAGGCGTGGTGATCGGCCCGGGCGCCCAGGTGGGCGCGGGCACCGAGATCGGCGCCAATGCGGTGATCGGACCAGGCGTCGCCATCGGCCGCAACTGCAGGATCTCGCCCAACGTCACCCTGGGCTTCTGCCTGATCGGGGACCGGGTGCAGGTTTACGCCGGGGCGGTCATCGGCGAGGCCGGCTTTGGCGCCGCCGCCGGGCAGGGGGGCATGGTCGACCTGCCGCAACTGGGGCGCGTGATCGTGCAGGATGGGGTGACGGTCGGCGCGAACTGCTGCATCGATCGGGGCGCCTTCGACGACACGGTGATCGGCGAGAACACCAAGATCGACAACATGGTCCAGATCGCCCACAACGTGCGCATCGGACGCAACTGCGTGATGGCCGCTCACACCGGCATATCCGGCAGCGTGGAGGTCGGCGACGGCGTCCAGTTCGGCGGCCGCGCCGGGATCGCCGACCACCTGGTGATCGGCGCGGGGGCCCGGATCGCCGCAGCGGCGGGACTGATGCAAGACGTGCCGGCGGGCGAAACCTGGGGTGGTTTCCCCGCGCGGCCAATTCGACAGTGGATGCGGGAGATGGCGTGGCTGACGCGGCGCGCGGCCCGCCGAGAAGGGGACGATACATGAGCGCGAACGCGCCCGAAGCGGACGCAGGCGGCGAGATCGACATCACGGAGATTCTCGCCCGCATACCGCATCGCTATCCCTTCCTGCTGGTCGACCGGGCCGAGGCCTACCAGCCGCACCAGTCGATCGTGGGGATCAAGTGCGTGACGGTGAACGAGCCCTTCTTCCAGGGCCACTTCCCGAGCTTTCCGGTGATGCCTGGCGTCTTGCTGGTGGAGGCGATCGCCCAGACCGGCGCGGTGCTGATGTCGAAGTCGCTGGACGTCGATGTGGCCGGCAAGACCATCCTCTTCATGTCGGTGGACAACTGCCGCTTCCGCCAGCCCGTGCGGCCGGGCGATGTGGTGCGCATGCCCGTGGAGGTGATCCGCCACCGCGGGGACGTCTTCAAGTTCAAGGGCCGGGCGATGGTGGGCGAGAAGATCGCCGCCGAATGCGAGTTCGCGGCGATGGTGGTGGAGACGCCGGCTTGACCGTGCAGGTCCATCCGACGGCCATCGTCGCCAAGGGCGCGGCGCTGGGCGAGGGGGTGGTCATCGGGCCCTTCTGCGTCGTGGGCGAGAAGGTCAGGCTGGGCGAGGGCACGCGGCTGCATTCGCACGTGGTCGTCGAGGGCCGCACGACGCTGGGCGCCCGCAACGAGGTGCACGCCTTCGCCGTCCTGGGCGGGCCGCCGCAGCACACCGCCTACGCCGGCGAGGACACCGCCCTGCTGGTGGGCGACGACAACGTCATCCGCGAACATGTGACCATGAACACCGGCACCGCCCATGGCGGCGGCGTCACCAAGGTCGGTTCCCGCGGCCTCTACATGATCGAAAGCCACGTCGCCCACGACTGCGACGTGGGCGACCATGTGATCCTCACCAAGCAGGCGACGCTGGGGGGCCACTGCGAGATCGGCGACTATGTGATCGTCGGCGGGCTGGCGGCGGTGCACCAGCGCACGCGCGTGGGCCGGCACTCGATGATCGGCGGCCTGGCGGCCGTGGTGAAGGACGTGATCCCCTATGGCTCGGTGTGGGGCAACCACGCCCACCTGGAGGGACTGAACCTGGTGGGTCTCAAGCGCCGGGGATTCAGCCGCGAGGCGATCAACACGCTTCGCGCAGCCTACCGCCTGCTGTTCGCCGACGAGGGCACCTTCCAGGAGCGCCTCGAGGACACCGCCCAGACCTATGCGACCTCGCCCGAGGTGATGGAGATCATCGACTTCATCCGCGCCGACGCCAGTCGGCCGCTGTGCCTGCCCCAGCGCGAGATCTGATGCGCCGCCTCGGCCTGATCGCCGGGGGCGGGCGGCTTCCCTTGGAGATCGCCGAGCAATGCCGGCGAAGCGGCCGGCCGCTGTTCGTCGTGCGGCTCAAAGGCATGGCCGACCCGGCCCTCAAGGCCTTCGACGGCGCCGACGTGGGGCTGGCGGAACTGGGCAAATGCCTCAAGGCCCTCAAGAAAGCGGATTGCGAGGCGGTGTGCCTGGCGGGTCGTGTGGCCAGGCCCGACTTCGCCCAGCTTGCCCCGGACCTGCGCGGCCTGGCGGCCCTGCCGGGCGCCATCGCCGCCGCGCGCCAGGGGGATGACGCCCTGCTGCGCTTCCTGATCGGCGAATTCGAGAAGGAAGGCTTTTCCATCGAGGGGGCCGAGACGGCGCTGGGCGAGCTTCGCCTGCCGCCAGGTCCCCTGGGCCGGCATCGGCCGGACGCGGCGCAGAGCGAGGACGCGCGCCAGGCGCTCAAGGTGGCCCGCGCCATCGGCGAGCTGGACATCGGACAGGCGGCCGTGGTGTGCGACGGGCTGGTGCTGGCGGTGGAGGCCCAGGAGGGCACCGACGCCATGCTGGCCCGGGTGGCGCAGCTCCCCGCCCACCTGCGGGGCGACCGCGCGACGCCGCGTGGGGTGCTGGCCAAGGCGCCAAAGCCGATCCAGGATCTGCGGGTGGACCTGCCCACCATCGGGCCTGCGACCCTGCGCGGGGTGGCCGCGGCGGGCCTCGCCGGCGTGGCGGCGGAGGCGGGGCGGACCATCGTGCTTGAGCGGGAGGCGACCATCGCCCTGGCCGATGAGCTTGGCCTTTTCGTCCTTGGCGTGGCGCCGTGAGCGGATCGCCCCTGAAGGTGATGCTGGTGGCCGCCGAGGCCTCCGGCGACGAGCGGGGCGCTGGCCTGGCGCGGGCGCTGAAGGCCAGGCTTGGCGCGGGCGTGACCTTCGTGGGCGTCGGCGGGGCGCGGATGGCCGCAGAGGGGATCGCCAGCCCGTTCGACATCGCCGAGCTGTCGGTCCTGGGCCTGGTGGAGGGGCTGCTGGCCTATCCCAAGGTGGTGCGGCGGGCTGACGAGACCGCCGCCCTGGCGGCGCGCGAGAAGCCCGATGTGGCGGTGCTGATCGACTCCTGGGGCTTCACCCTGCGGGTGGCGCAGCGGCTGCGGCGGCAGGATCCGTGCCTGCCGCTGATCAAGTACGTGGCCCCGCAGGTCTGGGCCACGCGCCCGGGCCGGGCGCGGACGCTGGCGGGGGCGGTGGACCACCTGTTGTCGATCCACGCCTTCGACGCGCCCTATTTCGAGGCCCATGGCCTGCCGGTGACCTTCGTCGGCAATTCGGCCCTCTCGCTCGACTTCTCGCAGGCCGATCCGGCCCGGCTGCGCGGGGAGATCGGCGCCGGACCTGACGAGCCGATCCTGCTGGTGCTGCCGGGCAGCCGGCCCTCGGAGATCGAGCGGGTCCTGCCGCCCTTCACCGAGGCGGTGCGGCTGTTGCGGGCCGAGCGACCCGGCCTGCACGTGGTCGTGCCGGCGGCCGAGACGGTGGCGGAGGTGGTGAAGGCCAAGGTGGCCGGCTGGACCACCCGCGCCCACGTGGTGGAGGGCGACGCCGCCAAGCTTGACGCCATGAAGGCCGGCACGGTGGCGCTGGCCTGCTCGGGCACGGTGACGACCCAGCTCGCCCTGGCGGGGGTTCCCATGGTGGTGGGCTATCGGCTGGCGCCGCTGACCTACGCGATCATCAAGCGGGTGGTGCGCACGCCCTACGCCACCCTGTTCAACATCGCCGCCGGCGAGGAGATCGCCCCTGAGCTGATCCAGAAGGACTGCAACGGACCGGCCCTGGCGGCCGAGGTGGCCAGGCGGCTGGACGACCCGGCCTTGCGCCAGGCGCAGGTCGCCGCCCAGTCGCGCGCCCTGGCGCGGATGGGGCTGGGCGGTCCCGACCCGGACGAGGCCGCCGCCGAGGCCGTGCTGAAGGTGGCGGCGGCGCGCCGGAGCGGCGCCGCCTAAGGCCCCTAGCGCTTGTCGATGGCGGTGTAATCCCGCTGCGGCGAGCCGGTGTAGAGCTGGCGGGGACGGCCGATCTTCTGGGTCGGGTCCTCGATCATCTCCTTCCACTGGGAGATCCAGCCGACCGTGCGCGCCACCGCGAACAGGACGGTGAACATCTCCGGCGGGAAGCCGAGCGCGCGCAGGGTGATGCCCGAGTAGAAGTCGACGTTCGGATAGAGCTTGCGCTCGACGAAGTACTCGTCGCTGAGCGCGATCCGCTCCAGCTCCATGGCCACCTTGAGCAGCGGGTCGTCGCCGTGTCCGACTTCGGCCAGCACCTCGTGGCAGGTCTTCTGCATGACCTTCGCGCGCGGGTCGTAGTTCTTGTAGACCCGGTGGCCAAAGCCCATCAGCCGGTACTTCCGGTCCTTCACGCCCTGGACGTACTCAGGGATGCGATCGACGGTGCCGATCTCCTTGAGCATGTTCAGCGCCTCTTCGTTGGCGCCGCCGTGGCTGGGGCCCCAGAGGCAGGCGATGCCGGCCGCGATGCAGGCGAAGGGATTGGCGCCCGAGGAGCCCGCCAGCCGGACCGTGGAGGTCGAGGCGTTCTGCTCGTGGTCGGCGTGGAGGATGAAGATCCGGTCCATCGCCCGCGTCAGCACCGGATTGGGCTTCCAGTCCTCGGCCGGGACCGAGAAGCACATGCGCAGGAAGTTCTCGGCGTAGGGCTGCTCGTTGCGCGGGGAGACGAACGGCTGGCCGAGGAAGTACTTGAACGCCCGGGCGGCAATCGTCGGCATCTTCGCGATCAGCCGGTGGCAGGAGATGATCCGCTGCTGCGGGTCATTCACATTGGTGCTGTCGTGGTAGAAGGCCGACAGGGCGCCCACCGCGCCGACCATGATCGCCATGGGGTGCGCGTCGCGGCGGAACCCCTGGAAGAACCGGTCGAACTGCTCGTGCAGCATCGTGTGGTAGGTGATGTTGTGCTCGAACTCGGCGAACTCGCTGGCGCTGGGCAGCTCGCCGTGCAGCAGCAGGTGGCAGACCTCGAGGAAGCTCGACTGTTCGGCCAGCTGGTCGATGGGATAGCCGCGGTGCAGCAAAACCCCGGCGTCGCCGTCGATGAAGGTGATCTTGCTTTCGCAGCTCGCCGTGGAGGTGAAGCCCGGATCGTAGGTGAAGACGTCGGTCTCGCCATACAGCTTGCGGATGTCGACGACATCGGGGCCCACCGTGCCCTTCAGGATCGGATACTCGAAAGCCTTATCGCCCAGGCCGAACTTCGCCGTACCACCCATCCCGTCCCCTTTCCGGAAAAACGCGCACGCCCTTTTGAGCGGCCTTATACAAGTTTACGAGGCAGGCGAAAGCACATCGTCAAGCCGCCCAAGACTTTCTGATTTTCCAAGGGCTACCAAGGTGCTGGCCAAGTCGGGCGCGGCGGCGCTTCCGGCGAGCGCCGAACGCAGGGCCGGGCCGAACTTGCCGATGCCCACGGCCTCGGCCTCGGCGAATGCGCGGATCTCGGCTTCGAGCTCGGCGAGGGTCCAGACCGCGACCCCGTCCAGCCGCTCGCGCAGGCGCCCAAGCCTGGCCCGGGTCTCCTCGGTGAGCTGCGAGAGCGCCTTCTCGGGAAGCGTCAGCGGCCGGTGCTGCAGCGGAAAGACCGTCGCGTCGGCCAGTTCGAGCAGGGTCTTGGAGCCGTCGCGGACCAGCGGAATTGTGCGTTGCAACACGGAAATGTCGGCGTCCCACAGGCGGCGGTCGCGGCTGTCGTGGATCTTCGACACCAGCTCGACCAGGCGCTCGACGTCGGCCTGGCGGATGTAGTGGTTGTTGATGTGGTTGAGCTTGGCCCAATCGAGGCGGGCAGGGGCGCTCACCACGTCGGCGATGTCGAACCATTCGATCGCCTGGGCGTCGGCGAAGATCTCGTCGTCGCCATGCCCCCAGCCGAGCCGGGCCAGGTAGTTGCGCATGGCCTCGGGCAGATAGCCCATGTCGGCGAAGTCGCTGACCGCCTGGGCGCCGTGGCGCTTGGAGAGCTTGGCCCCGTCCGGGCCGTGGATCAGCGGCAGGTGGGCGAAGATGGGGACCTCCCAGCCGAGGCCCTCGTAGATCAGGGTCTGGCGGGCGGCGTTCGACAGGTGGTCGTCGCCCCGGATCACGTGGGTCACGCCCATGTCGTGGTCGTCCACGACGACGGCCAGGTTGTAGGTGGGCGTGCCGTCCGTGCGCAGCAGGATCAGGTCGTCGAGCTGCTGGTTCTGGAAGCGGACCTCACCCTTGACCTTGTCGTGGACCACGGTCTCGCCGACCTGGGGGCTCTTGAGCCGCACCACGAAGGGCCGGTCCGGCCGGGCCTCGGGCGGGGTGTCGCGCCAGGGCGAGCGGACGACGCGGCCTTCGGCCCGGGCGAGCTCGCGCTCCGTCTCCAGCTCCTCGGGGGTCATGTAGTCCTGGTAGGCGCCGCCCCGGGCCAGCAGCTCAAGCGCGGCCTCCTGGTGGCGCTGGGCGCGCTCGGCCTGGAAGACGGGCGGCTCGTCGGAGGTGAGCCCCAGCCACTCGAGGCCGTCGAAGATCACCTGCACCGCCGCGACGGTGGAGCGTTCGCGATCGGTGTCCTCGACCCGCAGCAGGAACTTGCCGCCCGTGTGGCGGGCGTAGAGCCAGTTGAACAGGGCCGTGCGCGCCGTGCCGATGTGCATCATGCCGGTGGGGGAAGGGGCGATGCGGGTGACGACGGGGCGTTCGGCCATGGACCTGTGTGCGGAGCTTGGGGAGGGCGCGGCTCTCTAGCACCCGCCGCGCCCGCCTCCTAGTGTGCGGCGGGCATGGACGGCGGCGGCTTGAGCGCAGGTATCGAGGAAACCATGGGCCCCGCCGGGGGGCGGGCCCAGGCGGCGGGCGTCGCCGCGCGGGCGGGGCGATGGCTCGCCGACCAGATGGAAGGGCAGGGCGAGCGCTGGCGGCTCTGGACGCCGGTGGCCTTCGGCCTGGGCTCGGCCGTCTATTTCAGCCTGCCCCGCGAGCCGCTGGTCATCGCGGCCTGGATCGCGCTTGGCGTGTCGGCCTGCGCCTTCGCCGGGGCCCTGGTGCTGGGCGGGCGGCGACGGGGCGCGGCCCTGGCCCTGGCGGGCTTCCTGGCGGCGGGCTTTACGGTCGCCAAGCTGCGCGTCGAAGCGATCAGGGCGCCTGTCGCGCCGGCCTCCAGCGGGGCCCAGCGGGTGCAGGGCTGGGTGCTGGACGTGGCCGCGCCCGGGCAGGGCGGCCAGCGCCTGCTGATCGCCACGCGCCGCATCGAGGGCTGGGACGCCAGGGCCACGCCGGTGCGCCTGCGCCTCACCCTGCGGGAGAGCGCGCCCATTCCGGCGCCAGGGACGCCCATCCGCCTGCTGGCGATCGTCGGCCCGCCGCCGCCGCCGGCCAGTCCAGGCGCCTACGATTTCGCCCGCGACGCCTTCTTCGACAGTGTGGGCGGGGTGGGCCTGGCCTTGGGCCCGCCCGAGCCCTGGACGCCCGACGGCGCGGCGCCCTGGCGGCTGCGCCTGGCCATGGCGGTCAACGCCCTGCGCTGGGACCTGACCCAGCGCATCGTCCAGACGCTGGGGACGGAGAGCGGCGGCCTGGCGGCGGCCATGGCCACCGGGGAGCAGGCCTTCATCCCGCGCGAGCAGGTGGACGACCTGCGCGCCGCGGGGCTGGCGCACATCATCTCCATCAGCGGCGTCCACATGGCCATCGTCGGCGGCTTCACCTTCGCGGGCCTGCGCCTGCTGATCGCCGCCTGGCCGTGGCTGGCGCTGCGCATCAACGGCAAGAAGGTCGCCGCGGCCTGCGCGCTGACGGCGGTGCTGATCTACCTGGCGCTGTCGGGCGCGCCGCCGCC
>Ga0075367_10000826_pt1 | contig 12264 bp, 10 predicted proteins | sample EndMethybrTD3032_FD_71399 | JGI IMG/M metagenome (GOLD analysis project Ga0075367, IMG submission 71399) | Populus endosphere microbial communities from Tennessee, USA - Endosphere MetaG P. TD hybrid TD303-2 | ecosystem: Host-associated > Plants > Roots > Endosphere | place: USA: Tennessee... | reverse complement strand
CGCGATTGATCCAGCCAGGCGCCGAGGGCCGGCTGTCGATGGCGCCAGGCGGTGCGCGCCTCGGCCTCGACGTCTTCGTTCTGGGGGCGCTCGCGGCCATGCCGATCTTCGCGACGATCGCGATCGTCGTCGATCGCCCCTTCGACGTGCCGATCGTGGCGACGCCGTCCGTGCGCCGCTGGTGGACGCGCGTGCGCCTTCGAGCGGCCGACCCGGCCGGCATGGGATCCTCGCGCCGGCGGCACGCGCGCGTCGAGGGGGCGCTGGCGCGCCTGCGTAAGGCCTCCGGCTCGCAGGAGGCGGCCGCCGTCCTCCGCCGCGAGCTGCGGTTCGGCGTGGCGGCGCGATCGGTGACGATCCTCGAGGCGGATGAAATCCAGCACGGCTCCGCCCTCCTCGCCATGCTCGAAGCGTCCGCGGCCCCGATCGCGTTGAGCCGCGAGTCGGAACCGTTGACCCTCCTGCCGGCGGGCGAACGCGAGTGGCTGCAGGACGCCGACGTCCGGCTGGCCGCGGCCGTCCGTCCTCGTCATCGAACGGCCGCCGCGATCGTGCTGCTGGGACCGCGCCGCGACGGCGGCAGGTACGATCGGATCGACGAGTGGTTCGTCTCCACGCTGCTGGACGCGGCGGCGGCGGCGTGGGACGCCGGCCGGACCGCGGACGGCGATCGCGACGAGGCCGTCGAGTGCGCGCGCTGCGGCGCCGTCGGCAAGGCGCGCCGCCTGTCGTGCGCGTGCGAGGCCGCCGCGGTGCCGGCTCGCCTGCCGCGGCTGCTCGCCGGCAAGTTCGAAGTCACCCGGCGCATCGGATCCGGCGGCATGGGCGTCGTCTATCTCGCGCGCGACGCGGCGCTCGGGCGCGACGTCGCGTTGAAGACGCTGCCCGCGCACCGCGGCGACGCCGTCGCCCGCCTGCGCGACGAGGCGCGGGCGATGGCGGCCCTCGATCATCCCGCGCTGGCAACGTTGTACGGCCTCGAGCTCTGGCGCGGGAGCCCGGTCCTGGTCGTCGAGTACATGGCCGGCGGCACACTGGCGGCGCGCCTGACGAAAGGCCCGATGCGGCTCGAGGAGATTGTCAGCCTCGGGATCACGGTCGCGGACGCATTGGCCTACATGCACGCGCACGGCGTGCTGCACCGCGACGTGAAACCGGGCAACATCGGCATGACGGCGGACGGGGCCGTGAAGCTGTTCGACTTCGGCCTCGCGTGGGACGAGGGCACGCCGGCCGGCACGCCGGCCTATCTCCCACGCGAAGCGCTCACGGGCTCGGCCCCCGACGAGGCCGTCGACCTCTGGGCGCTCGCCCTCGTGCTGCGCGACGCCGGGGGCGCGCGCCACACGGCGCTCGACGCCTTCTTCCGCCGCGCGCTCGCGCCAGCGCGCGCGGACCGGTACGAGTCGGCCGCCGCGATGCGCGACGCGTTGCTGGACGTGCGCTGACGCTTACTCGGGCGCGAGCGCGCGGATGGATTCGATTGCGGCAACGGGGGCACGAACCCCGTCGAACCCCCGTTGACGGGATCAGAAATCCAGGCGGCTCGCCGTGCAGACCAGCGTCTGCCTCGTCGAGGACTGAATCACGCCGGCGACGAGCGCGGGGCCGCCGATCGACGTGCGCGTGCGCGTGGAGAAGAGCTCGGTCCGGAAAACGACGTCACCGGTCTTGGCGGTGACGTTCACGTCCGGCGCCACGAACGTGAGGGTGTCGGTGAACGAATCCGGGACGAAGCTGCGCACCACCGTCACGAGCGTCCCGAGCACCGTGCGCTGGGTCTGAATCTCCTCCCCGGATCGGGCGATCACGGCGCCGTCGATCTGGACCGTGAAGCGCGGCTCGCCGGTGAAGCTCGTCGTCGAGTAGCTCAGCGTCGTGCCTGCGTTGTTCGAGCAGTCGTAGTTGTTCGCCGCCGCGGCCGGCGCCGCGGCCGCCAGGGCGTTCTGCGCCAGGGCCGCGCCCGGCGTCAAGGCGAGGGCCATCAGGAATGCGGGCGTCGCGAATCTCTTGATCATTGCGCTTCCTCCTGTTCGTCGTTACCTCGACGAGAGAACTGACCGCACCCGGTCAGCATTCGATCAGGACGCGCGCTGTCGATTTCTTTCGGGGCGGGATGTTGGTCCTACGACGCAATAAGAAGAGCGAACGGATAAACCCCTCGACGGGGGCGCCCCGTCTAAGCCATTCGTGATCCTCCGTCACGTCGCACTGACCATCCGCGGGCTCCTGAAAACGCCGGGCTTCACCGCCCTCGTCGTCCTCACGCTCGGGCTCGGCATCGGCGCGAACACGGCGATCTTCAGCCTGATCAACGACGTGCTCCTGCGCGAGCTGCCGGTCCGCGATCCGTCAGGGCTGGTGCTCCTGCGCAACGTGGAAGGCCGCGACGGCCGGATGTCGCGGGCCGGCGAGAACAACGGCTCGGTCGATCCGGTCACCGGGCGTCCGGCGAGCACGTCGTTCTCGCTGCTGACGTTCGAGCGATTTCAATCCTCGGGCCGGGCGCTGTCGCACGTGTTCGCGTTCGCGCCGTTCAACCGGATCACGCTGCTGATCGACGGACAGCCCGAGACGACCGACATGGGCCAGCTGGTCTCCGGCGACTACTTCGCCGGACTGGGCGTCTCCGCGATCGCCGGGCGGACGCTGACCGCGGCCGACGATCGGCCGTCCGCGCCGCCGGTCGGCGTGATCTCGTATCGCTTCTGGGAACGGCGCTTCGACCGCGATCCGTCGGTCATCGGCAAGACCATCCACGTCAACAGAGTGCCGATCACGGTGATTGGCGTCACGCCGCGCGGCTTCGCGGGAACGCTGCAGATCGGCGAGTGGGTGGACATCTCGCTCCCGCTCGCGCAGCACGGCCGTTTCCTGCCGGATCGCGCGGTGAGCCGCGCGCAGCCGTGGTACTGGTGGATCCGCGTCATGGGGCGCGTCGCCACCGGCGTGACCGCCGAGCAGGCCAGGGCCAGCCTCGAGCCGATCTTCCAGGACACGGCCCGCGAAGGGTGGCTCGCCGGCGTGGGGCGGGACGATGGATCCGGTTCCAGGATGCCGGAGGTCTCGACGCTCGCGGCGGATCCGGGCCGGCAGGGAGAGGACGATCGCCGCCGCGCGTACGCCGAGCCGCTGCGTCTCCTGATGGGCCTCGGCGCCGTGCTGTTGCTCGTCGCCGCCGCGAACGTCGCCAACCTGCTGATCGCCCGCGGCAGCGCCCGGCGCCGTGAGATCGCGCTCCGGCTCGCGCTCGGCGCCGGTCGTGCGCGCGTCTTCCGCCAGCTGCTCGGCGAGAGCGTGCTCCTCGCGCTCGCCGGTACCGCGTCCGGGATCCTGCTGGCGTACTGGAGCCGCGGCCTGCTCCTCGGGCTCCGTCAGTTCAACGGCGCTCCCGCCGTTCTCGATCTGCCGCTGGATGTGCGGGTGCTCGCGTTCACGATCGCCGTCACGGCCGGGACGGCGCTGGTCTTCGGACTGGCCCCCGCGCTGCGGGCGGTGCGGCTCGACCTCACGCCGGAGCTCCAGAGCGGCACGCGCCTGCTCGGGACGCGCGCACGCTCGCGGCTCGGCCGGATGTTGACGGTCGCCCAGATCGCGCTCTCGCTCGTGCTGTTGATCAGCGCCGGGCTCTTCGTCCAGACGCTGCGCAACCTCGAGCAGGCGGCGGCCGGATTCAACACGCAGGGTCTCGCGCTCTTCCGCATCGAGGCCGCCGCGGCCGGCTATCCGCGCGAGGCGTACATGGGGCTCCACTCGGGCCTGCAGGAACGCCTCGAACGGATTCCTGGCGTACGCGCGGCGACGTTCTCCCGCGTGCCGCTGCTCGCCGGCACGCGAGCGAACCGGAGGGCGATCATCCCGGGGTACACGCCATCGGCGGGTGAGACCATGAACATCAACGTCAACGGCGTCGCGCCCAATTTCTTCGCGGCGATGGAGATGCCGCTGCTCCTCGGCCGCGGCTTCACGGCGCGAGACGACGCGCGCGCGCCGCGGGTGGCGATCGTCACGCACGCCTTCGTGCGCCGCTACTTCGCCGGCGGGAACGCGGTCGGCCGTCGCTTCACGTTCGGCGCCGGCCCGAACGCGCCGGCCAGCGAGATCGAGATCGTCGGCGTGGCGCGCGACGCGAAGTACACCTCGGTGCGCGAGGCCGAGCCGGTGACCATCTACCTGCCCGCGCCGCAGATGCCGGACGGCGTGGCCAACTACTACGTGCGCACGGCCGGCGATCCGGCGGCGATCGGCTCCGCGATCCGCGCCGCCGTACGCGAGATCGATCCGAACCTGCCGGTCATCGATTTCCGCACCCAGGAGCAGCAAAACGAGCGCCGCAATTCACAGGAGCGGCTGTTCGCACAGCTCTCGGGCTTCTTCGGCGCGGCCGCGCTGCTGCTCGCGTGCGTGGGCCTGTACGGGCTGATGTCGTACCTCGTCGTCCAGCGCACCGGCGAGATGGGCCTGCGGCTGGCGCTCGGCGCGCGTCCATCGCAGGTGTTGTGGATGGTGCTGCGCGAATCGTTCTCGCTGGTCGCTGCCGGTCTCGTCCTCGGTCTCGCCGGCGCCTACAGCCTCCGCCGGTTCGTCGAGTCCATGCTCTTCGGGCTCACGGGCGCCGATCCGCTCACCTATGCGCTCGTCGCCGGTCTCCTCGTCGCCGTCACGCTGCTTGCGGCGTGGCGGCCCGCGCACCGGGCCGCACGCGTCGATCCGATGATCGCGCTGCGCGCCGACTAGCGCATTCGGCCGAGCCTCATCGCAGCTGGCGCACCCGGATTCTCAAGGACAGTGCGCGTGAGGCGAACGCCGAGGAGTCCGGGACCTGCGGCAGCTGGACGGAGACGACTTCGTTCGGCGTGATCTTGATCGCCGCGGTCGTCTCGCGCGGGAAAGGCCGGCCGGGCGGCTGGCCCGGATCGAAGATCCGGCTGCGAGTGACGATCTTCACGTCGCTCGTGCGATCGCCGGGCGCCGCCGTGACTTCGCCGAAGATGTCGAGCACCAGCGATCCCTGTGTCAGCGAGTCGAAATAGAAGGGAATCGGCCGGTGATACAGACCACGCAGCGAGAGCGGCTGGCTCCGTTCGGAGCCGTCGCCGAGCTTCTCGACGAGCCAGAGATCCAGCGCGACGAGCCGGCGATCGTAGTCGGGATCGGGATACTGGACGACGCTCACCCGCAGCGAGTGACCGATCGTCCGGGGCCGGCCGGGACAGGAGCGGTGCACGGAGTCGAGCGGGATCGACTCTCCCGCCCGCAGTGTCATCTCGACGTCGTGCTTTGGCTGCGTCGACGTCTTGCCGTCGTCCCGGGTCCGGGCCCAGGACAAGCGAAACGTCACGGCATCGTTGACCACGCGTACGGGCGTGATCTCGACGGCCCATCCGAGGTCGGCGTCCGGCTCGACCACACGGGACGCGGCCCAGGTGCAGCGATCCGGCCGGAGCGAGAACCCGTGCCGCACCGTCGTTCCCGGCTCGCCGGGATCGGCACCGCCGCCCACGCGCGGTTCCTCGCCGCCCGGTGAGGTCATCGTCGAGGCATCCACGTTGATGGCAAGCCGCTCCACGCCGTCCGTCTGCGCCCGGGCAGCCGCGGCGAAGACGAGCGTGAGGATGGCCGAACCGACGATCGTCTTCATCGCACACCTCCCACTTCCTGCCAGACCGGTTCGGACTGCACGACACGCGTGGCTGCGGGCGGCCGCAGCGACGCGTCCGCCGCCTGCCGCTGCCCGAGCTGGTATCCGCCGAGGAGGGCGACCACCACGGCCGCGGCCGCGACCAGGTACAGCGGCCTCTTCCGCCGCGCGGCCGGCGCGGGCGTGACGACGCCGGCCGTCTCCGGCGGCTGCGCCACGTGCCGCAGCAGGACGAAGTCGATGAGCAGGTCGCGCCCCGCAGGATCGGCGAGCGCATCGGCCAGCGCCTGCGGCTCGAACGGTTCGTCGTCGAGGAACGCGGAGATCACTTCGTGATTGCTGTTCATGGTGTCACTCGTAACGGCTGGCGGTGCGGCGAATCCGGCTGGTGCGCAGCGGCGTGAGCGACGACGCGAGCACCTCCCGCAGCTGCACGCGCGCGCGATGGATGCGATTGCGAACGGCGTCGGCGGTCAACTCGCACGCCGTCGCGATTTCGTCATAGCTCAGACCGCTCATCTCCCGCAGCAGGAACACGTCGCGGTCCAGGTGCGGCAGCAGCGAGAGCGCCTGGTTGAGCGCCGCGGTCATTTCCTGCGACGCGCCCTTCGCGCTGTCGACGCCGTCCAGCGTCTCTTCGGGCCGGCGGCTTCGCTGCCGGTAGTGGTCGAGCGCGACGTTGCGGGCGATGCGGAACAGCCATCCCGCCAGCTGGTTCTCGGACGCCACGGGGATGGCCACCCGGCTGACCCGGAGGAACACCTCCTGCGTCAGGTCCCTGGCGAGCTCCGTTTCCCCGCAGGCACGGCCCAGGTACCGGTGCAGCCGGCCCTGATAGAGCGCGACGAGCTTCTCGGCGTTGGACACGGGCGTCACCGTCACTACCTTCAGGAACGACGTCCGCCCCGAATCCTCTCAAACCGGCTGTCGGGGAGGCCGGAGAGGTCCGCCGCCTACTTCCGCACCTCGTAGCGAAGCGCCACCATGCCGTTCCGGTATGCCGTCGCCTCCAGGAGATGCAGGCTGACGTCCTTGTCGAGGCGGTCGAAGAACGACCTTCCCTCGCCGATCACGACGGGCAGGATCGAATAGCGCACTTCGTCCGCCAGTCCGCGGCGCAGGCATTCGCCGGAGACTTCACCGCCGCCGACGAACCAGATGCTGCGGAAGCTCGGCATCAGTCGCTGGCGCACCAGGTGCTCGAGATCGCCGGCGTAGAGCTCGACGCTGTCCCGGGTCTTCCGCAGCGCGCGATGGGTGAGGACGACGGTCGGCTTGTCGCCGTAGGCCCATCCCAGACCCTGGGCCTCGAAGGCCAGCGCCGTCTCGTAGGTGCGCGAACCCATGACGTAGCAGTCGATCGTGCCGAGGAACGCCGCGACGGATTCCGGCGTCATCGCCGCTCCGCCCTCGAAGCTGTCCGACGTCTCGATCCAGTCGACGCGGCCGTCGCGCCTCGCGATGAAGCCGTCGAGACTCGCCGCCATGTGAATCGTCACCCGCGGGCTGCCGTTCGCCATTGCTGCGACTAAACTAAACATGTGTTTAGCTACTGTCAAGCCCGCGCGCCGGAGGCGACGTCCTTCATGGCCGACGGTGACGTGATCTGCGGGGACCTGCTCGTGAGAGAATCGCCGTGCGTTCGCCGGGACTGTGCGGGAGTTCCTGAAGCCCTTCGAGACGCCGGGGCAACCCGGGCCCTGCTAAGGGAATTGTCTCTTCCGCCTGAAGGCGAAAGTTCCGCCTGAAGGCGGAAACTACAGAAAAGCCTCAGCGGATGTCGATCGGCGGACCGAGCACCTGCATGCCGTGGGCGGCGAAGATCTCCGCGAGCGCGTCGGGCGACGGGCGCGACGGCAGCGAACCGATGGTCGTGAAGAACCGCTCGATGGTCCCTGCCGGCTGCAAGGCGATCGCGATGGTCCCCGGATCGCTGACGCAGGCCCAGCGGTGCGGCACCCGGCGCGGGGCGAAGAGCGAGTCGCCCGGCTGCAGGCGGAACGTTTCGTCGCCGACCTCGAACAGGAACTCCCCCTTGATCGGATAGAACCACTCGTCCTGCTCGAGGTGCAGGTGGCGGACCGGGCCGCCCTTGCCCATGTCCCGGTGCTCGCAGACGAAGAGCGCGCCCGCCGAATCGCCGGTCGAGACCTTGACGTCGAACGGCGTGACGCCCAGGAGCTTCAGGTGCGTCTTCGTGCGATCGTCGCCGGCGCGGACGACGACCGCGTGCTGCGGCGCGGATGCGGCTACGTCGATCCGGAGTCTGGCGCCAGCGGCCGCGGCGACGGCGGAGGTGAGGAGCGTGCGACGAGTGAGCATGCGGCCAGTCTCGCGGCGCGGCGCGCGAAACGCCATGGACAGCATCTGTACGGCGTCTGAAATCCTGCTGAAAACCCTCGAGAAGCCTTGAAAACGGGCGGACTTACCCCGCCGGCACGAGCGGGAAGCCGCAGCGCGCCAGGAGATCGCGGAAGCGCGGGTCGTCGCGAAACCCGTCCCACTTGGCGTCGATGCCCAGATAGATGAGGTGCACATCGCGCGCGGCGTAGGCCCGTTCGAGCCAGCCGAACGCCTCGTCGCGATCGCCGAGGCCGGCGTGGATCAAGGCAAGGGCGTACGGCGGCACGTAGCGGGCGCGCGCCTCCGCCTCCAGCGCCTGGAGGATCGTGCGGGCCTGACTGGCGCGGCCCGCCTTCGCCAGGACGTATGCGCGCAGCGACTCGGCCTTGCTGTTCCGCCCCGACAGGCGCGCCGCGTCCGCCAGCGCTTCGAGGGCCAGGTCCGTGTTTCCCTGCGCCGCGTACGCCTGCCCGAGCTGCATGTGGCCGACCCAGAAGCCGGCGTCCAACAGGATCGCGCGCCGCGCGTGCTCGACGGCCGGTCCGAGCTGACGGGCCTGAAACGCCACCTGCGACGACAGCGCGAGCACGGTCGGATCGAGCGGGTCCAGTTCGCGGGCGCGTCGCATCGCGGCTTCCGCTTCGACGCTCTTGCCTGACTGCGACAGCGCGTGTCCGAGCATCCGCCAGGCGATGCCGCTGTCGGGATCGATCTGGATCGACTGCCGGAACGCGCGCTCGGCCGCGGGCCAGTCCCAGTCCAGGAGCCACGCGACGTACCCCGCCGCGGCCTGCGCTTCGGCGAGCTGCGGCTGCAGCCCGATCGCCCGCGCGGCCGCCTCCCGCGCGCGTGGACCGGCATCGCGCGGCGGCGCGTCGCCGTTCAACGTGCTCGCCGCGAACGTGGCGGACAGCCGCGCCCAGGCCAGCGCGTAGTCCGGATCGAGCGTGAGCGCGCGTTCGTATTCGCGGATGGCCTCCGTATTCGTCGCCGGCGTCCGGCGGCCCTCCAGGTAGCGGCCGCGCAGATAGGCGTCGTAGGCGCCCGCGTTCTGCGTCTGGCGCACGCCGGCGGCACGGGCGGTACCGGACGAGAGCCGGATGCGGACCTGCTGCGCGATGGCGGCGCTCAGCTCCTGCTGCAGGCCGAGCAGACTCGCGGGCGCACGCTCGTACGTCTGCGACCACAGATGCTCCTGATCGCGCACGCGCAGCAGCGTGACGGTGACGCGGACGCGGCCGTCCTCCGTCCGGATCGTGCTGGCGACGAGATAGTCGACCGCGAGCTCCTGCCCGATCTCGGTGGCGCTCTTGGTGCTGCCCCGATAGTGCAGGGCGCGCCCCTTGACGCGCAGCCGTTCCGGGTCTATCTGCGCGAGCGACGCGCTCGTCTCTTCGGTCAGACCCGCGGCGAGATACTCGGACTCGGCACTGCCGCCGAGAGTCTCGAACGGCAGCACGGCGAGCGAGATGGGCGGCGCCATCGGCTCACGCGCGCCGCGGCCGTTCACACGCCAGACGATCGCGCCGGCCGCGGCGATCGCGAGCACGGCGACGGCGATCGCCACGGCGGCGGGCGCCGGACCTCTTCGTGAGATCGGCGGCGCGACCGCCGGAACGGCTCCGGCATCAGCGTCCGCCGTTGTGAGGTGATCCGCGACCGGCACGACGTCGGCGATGAAGCGATAACCGCGGCCCGGCACCGTCTCGACGTAGGCCGGCGCGGAAGACGCATCGCCGAGCGCCTGACGCACTTTGCTGATCGCGGTGTTGATCCCCGTGTCGACGTCGACGAAGACGTCCTTGCCCCACAGGCTGTCGATGATCTCCTGCCGCGACACGAGCTCCCGCGGCCGCGCGACGAGCAGGATCAGCAGGTCCATCGGCTGGCGCCCGAGCTTGACGACCTCCCCGCCGCGGCGCAGCACGTAGCCGGTGAGATCGAGCTCGAAGCCGCCGAACCGAACGCGAGCGGGGCCGCCAGGTGACGCCATGACGCGGGGCGCCAGAATATCGCACCGGACCAGCGGCGACGGGCGAACCTTCGCGACCGGAAGCGCGTATTCGCTCGTGATGTCGAAACGTGCGGCGGCGCTCGTCCCTCTGGCCATGGCGATCGTCCTGGTTCAATCCGGTCCTCGTGCGTCGGGGGCAGCCCCCGTGTTTCCCGGCAAGGAATGGGCCCGCATCGACGCGCCATCCGCCGGGACGACGGCGGCGCGCCTGGAGGCGCTCCGCGCGATCCTCGGCGGCGGACAGACGACGGGCATGATGGTCGTCGTGGGGGGACGAGCGGTGTTCGAGTACGGCAACACCGCCGAGGTGAGCTACATCGCGTCGTGCCGCAAGAGCGTGATCTCGATGCTGTACGGCAAGTACGTGACGAACCGCACGATCCCGCTCACGAAGACCCTGCGGGAGCTCGGCGTCGACGACAAAGGCGGACTGTTGCCCTCGGAGCTCGACGCCACCGTTGGAGATCTCCTGAGCGCTCGATCCGGCGTGTACCATCCCGCCGCCAACCTCGGCGACGCCTCCGATCGCGCACCGGCCCGAGGCAGCGTCAGGCACGGCGCCTACTTCCTCTACAACAACTGGGACTTCAACGTGCTGGGGGCGATTCTCGAGCGTGAGACGAAGCGATCGGTCTACGCGCTGTTCTCGACCGACATCGCCGCGCCGCTCGGGCTGCAGGACTGGAACGCGGCGCCCGGCGCCTACGCCGACGCCGTGCGCAACGACACCGGACTCTCCGAGTGGCCGGCGCACCATTTCGTGCTGTCGACGCGCGACATGGCCCGCGTCGGCTATCTGATGCTGCGCAAGGGCCGCTGGAACGAGACCCAGGTGATCCCGGAGGCGTGGGTCGCGCGCAGCACCGGTGTCGTCACGCCGGCCGCCGAGGTCGCCCGGACCTCGCCGTTCATCTCCGGTCTTGGTTACGGCTATTTGTGGTGGACCTTCGATCCGGTTCAGTACGCCGGCTCGCCGCTCGCCGGCGCCTACACCGCCTCCGGATCGTACGGACAGTTCATCACCGTCGTCCCGCGGCTCGATCTCGTCGTCGCCCACAAGACGGCGGTGCCGCCGGCGCGCAACGTCACGAACGAGCAGTACTTCAGCACGATCCTTCCTCAGGTCCTGAAACTCTTCGACGGCTCCGCACAGCGCTCGTCACGCTGACCCGGCGTTCCGTCCGCCGTTTGCGGCAGAGCTAAACGTGTGTTTAGCTTGTCCGATGAGCCCAAGACGACGAAAGGCGGAGGACGCCGATGTGTTCGCGGCGCTCGTGCGCGTGATGCACCGGCGCGGCCCCGCCGAGCTGGCGCTCCGGGAAATCGCGGCGGAAGCCGGCGTCACCGCGAGCGCGCTCGTGCAGCGGTTCGGCTCGAAACGCGCGATGTTGCTGGCCCACGCCCGCCATGCGGCAGCGACCGGAGACACGGGCGTCGCCGCCGGGCCGCCGGCGCGGTCGCCGCTGGCGGCGCTGCGTTCCGTCGCGGCGATGTACGCGCAGCTCGCCAGCTCGCCAGCCGCCGCGATCCGCAATCTCGCCTACCTGCAGAACGATCTGGCCGATCCGGCTTTGCGCGGCCACCTGCTGCGGCTCTCGCGAACCGCGCGCGTGTGGTACGAGCAGCGGCTCCGCGAGGCCGTCACGGCGGGCGAGCTGCGCCAGGACACGGACGTTCGAACCCTGGCGCGCTCGATCGAGGCCACGCTGCGGGGATCGTTCGTCGGCTGGGCGCTGTATCGAGAAGGATCCGCGGCCGCCTGGCTGCGCGAGGACCTCGACGCCACGCTCCGGCCATACATGGTGCGACGAGGGAAAGGCGCGAGACGCGCGTGACGCGCGTCCCCTGCGTCCTCAGCGCGGCCGATCATGCCGGATGGGCGCTGGTCATCTGTGTCGCGGCGCCTCGCGGCGTGCCCGCCGTCATCGAGCGGCGGCGCGTCACGACGATCGACGCCGGCCTGCCGACGATGCCGTATCACCACGAGACGCTGCGGATGCGGGAACAGGACGCGAACGCGCTGACCGCGCGCGTGCGGAGCTCCATCGCGGAATGCACCTCGCGCGCTCTCCGCGGACTCGTCACCGACATGACGCGCCTCCATCCGGTCGTCGCGCTGGCCATTCGCGAACCGCCGTTCCCCGACCTGCCCGATACCATCGCGCCCGTGCGGCAGTCGTATCAGCTGCAGTGCGCGGCCGACGGGATGATGTACCAGCTCGCCCTGTGCCGCGCGGCGCGCGACATCGGCCTCGACGTGCACCAG
>Ga0075367_10000825_pt1 | contig 12269 bp, 11 predicted proteins | sample EndMethybrTD3032_FD_71399 | JGI IMG/M metagenome (GOLD analysis project Ga0075367, IMG submission 71399) | Populus endosphere microbial communities from Tennessee, USA - Endosphere MetaG P. TD hybrid TD303-2 | ecosystem: Host-associated > Plants > Roots > Endosphere | place: USA: Tennessee... | reverse complement strand
TCCTCGACCCGTCCCGCAGGCTCCCCCTGCGCCAACTCGGCCAACCGGTCCGCGACTTCGGCCACTTCGATCGGCTGGTCCGACACTCCGGCCGGGAGCGGTACGACCGGCAGTTTGGCCAGCGCCCGGAACAGCATCACGGGCAGGTCGTGGAACTGGGTCGTGCGCAGCGCCGTCCAGCCGAGTCCCGACTCCTCGATGCGCCTCTCCACCGCGAGCTTGGTCCGGTAGTACGGGAACGGCACCCGGTCGATGCCGACGATCGAGATGTAGACCAGATGAGTCACCCCGGCCCGGCGCGCCGCAGCGATCAGGTTCGTCGCCGCCTTCTCGTCGCCGCCGGTCTGCGTGGTCGCGCAGTGCACGATCGTGTCCACGCCCTCGACCGCCGCGTCCAGCCCGGCACCGCCCGCCCGCAGATCGACGCCGTACGGCTGCGAGTGCCGACTGAGCACCCGCACCTCGTGGCCGTCCGCCCGCAGCCGCTCGGTGACGAGCCGGCCGAGTGTTCCGGTCCCGCCGGTCACCAGGATCGTGGTCATGCTGTTCAGCCCCTTCACGCGCCGGGTGCTCCCGGGTGGAACGCCCTTCGCCAGCTGAGACTGAGCAGCCCCCGCGGAATGTGACAGGCGCCCGGCAGGGCCCGTCCAAGCCCTGCCGGCCGACGACTGTGGTGAGCAGGCCGTCGCAGCCGGGCCGAGGACGGCCGGAGAGGCGAGGGTCGAGTCGTCGAAGCCGCCGCGGCCGACGAAGCCCCGGCGTCCTGGGCCTTGTGCGGGTGGTTGATCCAGGCCACGTCCTGGAGGACGGCGGGACTGACCCGCCGGCGACGGTGCGACGCGCGGGCCGGGATCCGCTCGAACGGACCCGACCGGGCCCTACTGGGAGCGCGTGAGCTGGCGCCGTACGAAGCCCAGCTTGTCCGGGTTGACCATGACCCGTACATGGCCGATCAGGCCGTCCCGCACATCGAACGCGACCACAGCGGCAAGCGTGTCCCCGGCCCATGCGGCCAGCCCGGGCGCGCCGTTGACCTCGGCCCACGTGTACTCCAGGCCCGCCGCGAACCGCTCGACGCCGCCCGCCACCAGCCGTACGACCTTGTCCCGGCCGAAGACCGGCCGCCGGGCCGCGCTGACCTTGCCGCCGCCGTCGCTGGACCAGGTCACATCCGCCGCGAGCACCTTCTCCAGACCCGCGAGGTCCCCGTCCCGGGCCGCCGTCAGGAACGACGTGACCAGCTCCTGCTGCCGCTCCGGCACCGGCTCGAACCGCGACCGGTCCTCGCCCACCCGTCGCACCGCCCGCCGGTACAGCTGACGGCAGTTGGCCTCGGTCAGGTCCAGCGCGCCGGCGATCTCCCGGTGGCCGTACCCGAAGGCCTCGCGCAGCACGTACACCGCGCGCTCGGTCGGCGTGAGCCGCTCCAGCAGGACCAGCATCGCCATCGACACGGCGTCCCGCTGCTCCGCCGACTCCAGCGGGCCGAGCGTGCCGTCCGAGGTGATGACCGGCTCCGGCAGCCAGGTGCCGACGTACTGCTCGCGCCGGGCCCGCGCCGAGGTCAGGCGCGTGAGGCAGAGATGGGTGACGACCTTGGCCAGCCAGGCGGCCGGGTGCTCGATGGCCGTACGGTCCACGCCGCTGAAGCGGAGATACGCGTCCTGCACCGCGTCCTCGGCCTCGTCGGCCGAACCCAGCAGGCGGTAGGCCAGGCCGAACAGGCGCGGACGGTGCGGCTCGAAGTCGTCGGCGGTCGCGCTGCTCATGGCTCCACCCTGCCAGAGCCCACCGACAACGGAGTGAGGTGGCCCGGCGACGGGCAAGGGCCGTCGTCACCGCCGCCGGGCCGGCGCGGGAAGATCCAGAAAGGACTAGACCATAGAGTCCAACAGGGAGCGGGAGTTGAGAAGTCCAGTGACGTCACCTGTGAGCCAACCCACACCGCTCGCCCGTATGGACGTCAATCAGGCGTGGCACACTGGCTCTGTACCAGAAGCAGCGCACTCCGGGGTCGGTGAAAGTCCGAACCGGCGGTTACAGTCCGCGACCCGGTCGCTTCCAGCGGCCGGTTGACCAGGTGAAATTCCTGGACCGACGGTTAAAGTCCGGATGGGAGGCAGTGCGCGGCGGGCGGGCATTCGTGCGCGCCGCCGTATGCGCTCGTCCGTGCGGACGGGTCTGTCCGGCGTCGCCCCCGGTGTCCTCGCTCGTCCTCTGTCGTCTTCGACAGCCCCGGAGTCCGTGCCCGAATGAGGCAGGAGGACCCGGGAAGTGTTCACCGGAATCGTCGAAGAGCTGGGTGAGATCACCGCTGTCGAGAACCTCGGTGACTCCTGTCGTTTCCGAGTGCGCGGCCCGGTGGTCACCGAGGGCGCTAAGCACGGGGACTCCATCGCCGTCAACGGCGTCTGCCTCACGGTCGTCGAGCACGAGACCGACTGGTTCACCGCCGACGTCATGGCGGAGACCCTCGACCGCTCCAGCCTCGGCGCCATCGCCGTCGGCTCCCGCGTCAACCTCGAACGGCCCATGGCGGTGGGCGCGCGCCTCGGCGGGCACATCGTGCAGGGTCATGTCGACGGCACCGGGCAGGTCCTGGAGCGCAAGCCGTCCGAGAACTGGGAGATCATCAAGATCTCGCTGCCCGCGGACCTCACGCGCTACGTCGTGGAGAAGGGCTCCATCACCGTCGACGGCATCAGCCTCACGGTCGTCGACGCCGGCCCCGACTACTTCACGGTCAGCCTCATCCCGACCACCCTCGCCCTGACCACGCTCGGCATCAAGCAGCCCGGCGACCCGGTCAACCTCGAGGTGGACGTCGTGGCCAAGTACGTCGAGCGCCTGCTCGCCGCCGGTCAGGGGGCCGCGCAGTGAACTCCCTCAACTCCGAGGCCTTCGTCCTGTTCGGCCAGCACATCCTCTGGTCGGACATGATCGGCAACATCCTCGGCCTGATCGCCCTCGCCCTCGGCTGGCGGCGCAACCTCTGGAGCTGGCCGGTCCAGTTCGCCTCCGGCCTCATCCTCTTCGGCGCCTTCTTCGGCCATCTGACCGGCAGCGCGGGCAAGCAGGCGGTCGTCATGGCCGTCGCCCTGTACGGCTGGTGGCAGTGGAACCGCAACAAGGGCGAGTCCGGCGACGGCCACATCGCCCCGCGGTTCGCCACCTGGCGCGAGCGCGGCGCGATGATCGGCGCCGCCGCGGTCGGCACGGTCGTGGTCGCCCTGCTCTTCAAGGCCTACCCGTCCCTGTCCTGGGACCCCTGGCCGGACGCCTACATCTTCGTCGGCACCATCGTCGCCATGTACGCCCAGGCGCGCGGCATGGTCGAGTTCTGGTTCGCCTGGCTCCTCGTCGACCTGGTCGGCGTCCCCCTCAACTTCGCCAACGGCTACGCCTTCTCCGGCTTCGTCTACGTCATCTACGGCGCACTCGTCCTGTGGGGCATGCGCGACTGGTGGCTGCGCTCCCGCAGGACGTCGCAGCCCGTCCTGGAAGGAGCGCCGGCATGACAGCGGCACCGATTCTCTACAGCACGGACGGCATCGAGGACTGGTCGCTCGACCCGGTCGAGCAGGCCATCGCCGACATCGCGGCCGGCCGCCCGATCGTGGTCGTCGACGACGAGGACCGCGAGAACGAGGGCGACCTGGTCGTCGCCGCCGAGAAGGTCACCCCCGAGATCGTGGCCTTCATGATGAGCGAGTGCCGCGGCCTGATCTGCGCGCCCATGGAGAGCGACGAGCTGGAGCGGCTGAAGCTCCCGCAGATGGTCGACGACAACACCGAGTCGATGAAGACGGCCTTCACCGTCTCCGTGGACGCCTCCGGCGCGCACGGCGTGACCACCGGCATCTCGGCCTCCGACCGCGCCACCACACTCCAGCTCCTGGCGAGCGGTGACGCCGAGGCTTCCGACTTCGTGCGCCCCGGCCACATCTTCCCCCTGCGCGCCAAGCCCGGCGGCGTCCTGACCCGCAACGGCCACACCGAGGCCGCCGTCGACCTCGCCCGCCTCGCGGGCCTGCGCCCGGCCGGCGCGATCGTCGAGATCGCCGGCGAGGACGGCCGCATGCTGCGCCTGCCCGAGCTGATCCCGTTCGCCCGCAAGCACGGCCTGACGATCATCTCCATCGAGGACCTGATCGCCTACCGCCGGACCAGCGAGCCCACCGTCCGCCGCGAGGCCGAGACCCATCTGCCCACCGCCCACGGCGAGTTCAAGGCCTACGGCTACCGCTCCACCGTCGACGGCGTCGAGCACGTCGCTCTCGTCGCCGGCGAGATCGGCGACGGCGAGGACATCCTGGTCCGCGTCCACTCCGAGTGCCTGACCGGCGACATCTTCTCTTCCCTGCGTTGCGACTGCGGACCCCAGCTGAACGCCTCCCTGGAGCGCATCCAGGAAGAGGGCAGGGGAGTGGTCGTCTACCTGCGCGGCCACGAGGGCCGCGGTATCGGCCTGCTCTCCAAGCTGCGCGCCTACGAGCTCCAGGAGCGGGGCCGCGACACCCTCGACGCCAACCTGGAGCTCGGCCTGCCCGCCGACGCCCGGGACTACGGCGCGGGTGCCCAGATCCTCGAAGACCTCGGCGTCCGCAGCGTCCGCCTGATGACCAACAACCCCGACAAGACCGACGCTCTTGTCCGCCATGGGCTCAAGGTCACCGGCCGGGAGCCGATGCCCGTACAGGCGGGTGAGCACAACCTCCGCTACCTGCGCACCAAGCGGGACCGGATGGGACACGACCTGCCCTGGCTGGACACCACCCCGGTGTCCACCTGCAGCAACCAGTAATCGCACCTCTAGGAGACAAGAGAACGTGAGCGGCAAGGGCGCACCGGAGCTGTCCGTACGCAACGTCGGAGACCTGCGGGTCGCCGTCATCGCGGCGCAGTGGCACGAAAAGGTGATGGACGGCCTGGTGGACGGCGCCCTGCGCGCCCTGCACGACCTCGGCATCGACGAGCCGACCCTGCTGCGGGTCCCCGGCAGCTGGGAGCTCCCGGTCGTCGCCAAGGTCCTCGCGGGCCGCGGCTACGACGCGATCGTCGCCCTCGGTGTCGTCATCCGCGGCGGCACCCCGCACTTCGAGTACGTCTGCCAGGGCGTCACCCAGGGCCTGACCCAGGTCTCCGTCGAGACCGGCGTCCCCGTCGGCTTCGGCGTGCTGACCTGCGACACCGAGGAACAGGCCCTGGACCGCGCCGGAATCGAGGGCTCGAACGAGGACAAGGGGCACGAGGCGGTGACGGCGGCGGTGGCGACCGCGGCCACCCTCCGCTCAGTATCTGAACCGTGGCGCTGACGAATCGCGTATGTGGATAGGGTGGGCGCCACCATGTCCAATAAGACGTTCGAGGAGCTCTTCACCGAGCTCCAGCACAAGGCCGCCCACGGCGATCCCGCCACTTCCCGCACCGCAGAACTGGTCGGCAAGGGCGTCCATGCCATCGGCAAGAAGGTCGTCGAAGAGGCCGCCGAGGTCTGGATGGCCGCCGAGTACGAGGGCAAGGAGGCGGCCGCCGAGGAGATCTCGCAGCTGCTGTACCACGTCCAGGTGATGATGGTCGCCCGCGGGATCTCCCTGGACGACGTCTACGCCCACCTCTGAGCCGTACACCCCCACTCGCACACCTCACGCACTCACGCAAAGGAAGCCGACCTCATGCTGCGCATCGCCGTCCCCAACAAGGGTTCCCTGTCAGGCCCTGCGGCGGAGATGCTGCATGAGGCCGGCTACCAGCAGCGCCGCGAGTCCAAGGAGCTGCGGATCGTCGACCCGGTCAACGACGTGGAGTTCTTCTACCTCCGGCCGCGCGACATCGCGATCTACGTCTCCTCCGGCCAGCTCGACATCGGCATCACCGGCCGCGACCTGCTGATCGACTCCGGCGCCGACGCCGAGGAGATCCTCCCGCTCGGCTTCGCCCGCTCCACCTTCCGCTTCGCCTCCAAGCCGGGCACCGCGACCGGCATCGAGGACCTGAAGGGCAAGACGGTCGCCACCTCGTACGAGGGCATCGTCGCGGGGCACCTCGCCGACGGCGGCGTCGACGCCTCCGTCGTGCACCTGGACGGCGCCGTCGAGACCGCCATCGAGCTCGGTGTCGCCGAGGTCATCGCGGACGTCGTCGAGACCGGCACCAGCCTGCGCAATGCCGGCCTGGAGGTCTTCGGCGAGCCGATCATGAAGTCCGAGGCCATCGTCATCCGCCGCACCGGGGCGGACGGCGAGGAGCCCAAGGTGCAGCAGTTCCTGCGCCGCCTCCAGGGCGTCCTGGTGGCCCGGACGTACGTGATGATGGACTACGACTGCCGGGTCGAGCAGCTGGAGAAGGCCGTCGCCCTGACCCCCGGTCTGGAGTCGCCGACCGTCTCCCCGCTGCACAACGAGGGCTGGGTCGCCGTCCGCGCGATGGTCCCCGCCAAGGAGGCCCAGCGGATCATGGACGACCTGTACGATCTCGGCGCCCGGGCCATCCTGACCACGGCCATCCACGCCTGCCGTCTCTGAGGGACGTACGAGAGATGTCCGAACTGCCCACCCTCCCGGTCACCTTCCGGCCGGGCCGCACCCGGGCCGTCCTGCTCACCAGCGGTCTCGTGATCTTCGTGGTGATCACGGCGGTCGCGCTGCTCCTGGACCAGCTCAGCCCCGGCGAGAAGCTCAGCTTCGTCCTCACCGGCGCGATCCTCTTCGGCGTGCTGGCGACCCTCGCCCGGGTGAAGGTCGTCGCCGCCGAGGACGGCGTCACCGTGGTCAACATCGCCAGCAGGCGGCACCTGGAATGGGCCGAAATCCTCCATGTCAACCTGCGCCCCGGAGACCCCTGGGTCTTCCTCAACCTCAGTGACGGCACGAGCCTGCCCGCGCTGGGCATCCAGCCAGGCATCGCCAAGGAGCGCGCCATCGCCGACGCACGCACCTTGCGGGCGCTCGCCGAGGCTCACGCGACAAGGGATCTGCCGTAGAGGGCCTTGTCTTGATTAATCTGTTGGCGGAGGCGTTTTCGTTGCGCCTCCGCCGCCGATGTTCCCGCCGGACATCGGCTGCCCCTGCTACCCGAGGAGTGACTCCCTCCAGCGATGGACGGATCGTCCTGTAGTACCTGCGCCGCCCCCTCACGACATACCGAGGCGGCGGCATCATGACCACCCCCCTGCTGCTCCTCGGAGCGGCCCTCCTGCTGATCCTCGCCAACGGCTTCTTCGTCGCCGCCGAGTTCGGCCTGGTCACGGTCGAGTCCACGGACGCCGAGAAGGCCGCGGCCGAGGGCGACAAACGAGCCCGCAGGGTCGCGGAGTCGCTCAAGGAACTCTCCTTCCAGCTCTCCGGCACCCAGCTCGGCATCACCATCACCTCCCTCGTCGTCGGCATGCTCGCCGAACCGGCGCTCGCGGAGCTGCTGCACGGCCCGTTCACGGCCGTCGGCATCCCCGAGGGGGCGGTCTCCGGCGTCGCGGTCGTCGTCGGCATGCTGCTGGCCTCGGCCGTGCAGATGGTGATCGGCGAACTCGTGCCCAAGAACTGGGCGGTGTCCAAGCCCATGCAGGTCGCGCGTTTCGTCGCCGGCCCGCAGCACGCCTTCGCGCGCCTGTTCCGCCCGGTCATCGCCGCGCTGAACACGGTCGCCAACCGCCTCGTCCGCGCCCTGGGCGTCGAGCCAGCCGATGAGCTGGCCTCCGCCCGCACCCCCGGCGAGCTGGTCTCCCTGGCCCGGCACTCCGCACAGGCCGGCGCCCTGGAACAGGACACGGCCGACCTCTTCGTACGGACCCTGTCGCTCGCCGAGCTGACCGCGCAGCACGTCATGACCCCGCGCGTGAAGGTCAGCGCGCTGCAGTCGTCGGCGACCGCCGAGGACGTGGTCAACCTGACCCGCGCCACCGGCCTGTCCCGCTTCCCCGTCTACAAGGAGAAGATCGACGAGGTCGTCGGCATGGTCCACCTCAAGGACGCGCTGGCGGTCCCCGCACACGACCGTCTGCGCACCCCGGTCGGCCGTATCGCCCGCCCGGCGCTGCTGGTCCCGGAGACCCTGCCGGTCCAGCCCCTGCTGGCCCAGCTGCGGAGCGAGCAGCCCATCGCGGTCGTCGTCGACGAGTACGGCGGCACGGCGGGCGTGGTCACCCTGGAGGACATCGTCGAGGAGATCGTCGGCGAGGTCCGCGACGAGCACGACGGCCAGGACGTGCCGGAACTCGCCGCCGCCCCGCCCGAGGACGGCAGGCCCGCCTGGGACGCCGACGGCAGCTGCCGCGTCGACATCCTGCAGCGCATAGGCCTCGACGTGCCCGAGGGCCCGTACGAGACCGTCGCGGGTCTGGTCGCCGACCTGCTCGGCCGCATCCCGGCCGCCGGCGACAAGGCCGAACTGCCCGGCTGGCGGCTGACCGTGCGCCGGGTGGGCCACTACCGCGCCGAGCGCGTACGGCTGGTCCGGACCGGGCCGGTCGTGGAGGTCGCCCGATGAGCGTGCTCCAACTCCTCTTCGCCGCGCTGCTCGTGCTCGCCAACGGGTTCTTCGTCGGTGCCGAGTTCGCGCTCGTGTCGGTCCGCCGAAGCCAGATCGAGCCGCTGGGCACGGCCCGGGCCCGCCAGGTGCTGTACGGCCTGGAGCGGCTTCCGCAGATGATGGCCGCGGCCCAGTTCGGTATCACCGTCTGCTCGTTGACGCTGGGCGCGGTCGCCGAGCCGACGGTGGCACACCTGCTTGAACCGGTGTTCGAGTGGATCCATCTGCCGGACGGTGTGATCCATCCGCTGGGTTACGTCATCGCGCTCGCCGCGGTGGTCTTCTTCCACCTGGTCATCGGCGAGATGGTGCCGAAGAACCTGGCGATGGCCGCACCGGAGAAGGCCGCGGTGTGGCTCGCCCCGGGCCTGGTCGCCTTCGCCCGTCTCTGCAAGCCGATCACCATCGCGCTCGGCGCCGTCGCCCAGGGGATCCTGCGGCTCTTCCGGGTCGAGCCGAAGGACGAGGTCGAGGCGGTCTTCACCAGCGAGCAGCTCAACCGGCTGGTGGAGGACTCCGGCCAGGCCGGTCTGCTCGACCCGGAGGAGCAGGAACGTCTGGAGGACGCCCTGGAGCTGGGCTCCCGTCCGGTGACGGACGTGCTCCTGAAGCGCGAGTCCCTGGTGACGGTCAGCCCGTCGGTCACGCCGGGCCGCATCGTCGAGCTCACCGCCCGCACCGGCTACTCCCGCTTCCCGGTCGCAGCCGAGAACGGCGCCTTCATGGGCTATCTGCACGTGAAGGACGTACTCGACCTGGAGGACTCCCAGCGGGCCGTACCCCAGCAGCTCTGGCACCCGATGACGACCCTGAGGTCGGACCTGCCGCTCGACGACGCCCTCACGGTGATGCGCCGGGCCGCGACCCACCTGGCCCAGGTGGCCGACGGGTCGGGCAAGGTGCTGGGGCTGGTGGCGCTGGAGGACGTGCTGGAGTTGTTGGTGGGTGAGGTCACGGACCCGGCCCATCGAGAGGTGCCGGAGGTGAAGGTGACGGAGCCCAGGGGGAGCGGGGAGCCGGAGCAGGCGCTCGCGGGCTGAAGTACGGGGGCGGACTGCGGTGGTTGTCCGCCCCGGACGGGCCGCCCAGGGCGGCCCGTCCGGTTCAAGAACGTCACACCGCCGCTTGGGACGTCACATCGCGGACGGATCCTGCGGCCCCCGCCCCGACAGCACCTCCCCGTACGCCTGCATCAGATCCGGCAATCGCAACGTCGACAAGTCGTCCCGCGACAACATCCCGGGGTACGTCGACAACCGCAGATCCCGATACGCGCAGCTCTTCTCGTACAGCGTCCGCAGGAACCGTCCGTTGCCCAGCTCGTCGATCCATCCCTGGTCCACCACGTGCCCTGCGATGGACCGCAGTTCGTCGAGGGCCTCCTCGTCCCACACGTCCCCGTTCTCGCCCGCCAACACCTCGCCGATGGAGGTGAGTTCGAGCGGGCGGTAGGACGGGAAGTCGACGCGGGTGGTGAAGCGGGACGACAGGCCGGGGTTGGCGGCGAGGAGGCGGTCCATGCCCTCGGGGTAGCCGGCCAGGATGACCACCAGGTGGTCCCGGTTGTCCTCGGCCCGCTTCAGCAGGACCTGCAACGCCTCGTCGCCATACGCATCCCCCTTGCCGTAACCGGAGTTGGAGAGCGAGTACGCCTCGTCGACGAAGAGCACGCCACCGATCGCGGAGTCGATCAGTTCGTTCGCCTTGACGGCCGTCTGGCCCAGGTACTCGCCCACCAGATCGGCGCGCTGGGCCTCGACCAGGTGGTCGCCGCCGAGGAGGCCGAGGGCGTAGAAGACGCGGCCCAGGATGCGGGCGACCGTGGTCTTGCCGGTGCCGGAGGGGCCGGAGAAGACGAAGTGGCGTTTGGGGGGCTGGACCGGCAGTCCCTGACCGGTCCGCAGCCTCGCCATGTTCAACTGGGCGGAAAGCGCCTTCACCTGGCGCTTCACCGGCTCCAGGCCCACCATGCGCTCGAGCTCGGCGAGCGCCTCCTCGAGTAGTGCGGGGTCGGTGGGACCGGCGGGCAGCGGTGAGCCGGTGACGGTCTTCTCGCGGACGAGCGGGTCGATCGCCGACGGCAGCGGGCCGACCGGCGGAAGATCCGGCTCGGGGTACCTCAGGTCCCGCCCTTCGGCGCCGAAGAGCGGGTCGAGGGCGTCCGGGCCCTCCAGGACGTCCTGGGTGCCGGCGAGGGCGATCGCCGCGAGGTCGGTCGCGTCGTCGTAGCCGTCGCCCTCGGCGATCGCGGCGAGCCGGGCCGAGGTGTCCATGAAGGCGGGGTCGACGCGGTGCACGGCCCGGTAGAGGGGAAGCGCGGCGGCCGAGCGGCCGGTGCCCTCGTGGGCCCGCGCCAGCCAGTACCGCAGCTCCTTGCGCTGCGGCTGTTCGCTGCGACAGCGCATCAGTGCGGCGGACAGGAGCGGTTCGGCCTGGCCGTACATCTCCAGGCGGACCCGGGCCATCCCGCCGAACAGGCCCGCCTCGATGCCCAGCAGTGGGTCGTCGATCAGCGGGTCGGTGTGGCGGACCAGCTGCTCCCAGTCCTTGACCAGATAGGCGCGGCAGGCGTGCAGGAAGCGGACCTGGTGGTCGGTGTCCACGGGTGGGAGGCCGGCGAGGGCCCGGTCGAGTTCCGGGACGTGGCGGCCGTCGAGCCAGTGGGAGGCGTGCGCGAGCAGCAGGTCGCGGGGGCTCTCCAGCACTGGCTGCACCCACCAGCCGAGCCAGTACCAGGAGTTGAGGGCCCGGCGGTGCCGGGCGCGCTGTTCCCCGAAGCGGTCCCGGTGCCGGAACATCCGCAGCAGCGCGGTCGTCGTGTCGACGCGCAGCGCGTGCAGCCCGAGCCAGCCGTCGGCCATCCCGGGATCCATCCGGACCGCGGCCCGGAACTCCTCCTCCGCCTGCGGATAGGCGCCCATCGTGTAGGCATCCACACCTCGCAGCCAGGCGAGGTCGGCCGGGGCCTCGGGGCCCTGCGTGCCGAAGTCCATCACGTCCCCCACAAACCGTGCCCCCGTCGGTTGGCCCACGGGCGGTCACCCGTCGGCCGCCTTGATCGAACCGCCGTGCCGCGGACCGGACTTGCGGTGCGCGCAGCCGTCGTCCGTAGGTCGCACCGAGGGCATCGTACCTGCGGGGGTGTCGCCTGCCGAAGGGTGCCGCACAGGACGTTTGGCGAGGTGAGGGCGGGTGAGGCCCGGATCGGACGGTGACCGAGAGTGAGCAAAAGGCGCCGCACAGCGTCCGGAAAGCGGGGTGAGGGCAGAACGAAGCCCCCGATCACGGGGGAACAACCGGGGGCTTCGCGAGTGTGGGCGGCTTTGAAGGCCGCTCATTGAGAACGTAAGACCTGTATGGCCCCCGGGTCAAGCGGAGTTGGGCGCCTGTGGGAGGTTCCTACGGAGGCTTCTTCACGAGTTCAGCACATTGCGGATGGATCGTCACTCTCAGTGAGATCCTGGTCCGGTCCAAGTGTGTTCGCGGGCCCCGGGAGCACCTCGTATCCCTTCTCGCACTGTCGTACCAGGAGGTCCGCGAACGGCCGCGAGGGGTCATCGGTGAAGTGCCGGCGTTCCGCCTGGACCCACCCGGCCCAGAACTCCCGCTGTTCCTCGCCGTCCCGCAGACGCCCACGCGTCCAGGAGTCCTCGTTCGGCAACTCCATCCACAGCAACCGGGCGAGGTGCGGACGCAGCGCGCGGCGGCCGGCGCCGACGCCCTCGACGAGGACGACGGGGGCG